>Ga0209752_1000433_pt1 | contig 20490 bp, 19 predicted proteins | sample METZYME_3_250m_FD_187548 | JGI IMG/M metagenome (GOLD analysis project Ga0209752, IMG submission 187548) | Marine microbial communities from oxygen minimum zone in mesopelagic equatorial Pacific - METZYME_3_250m (SPAdes) (version 2) | ecosystem: Environmental > Aquatic > Marine > Oceanic...
CACCGCCGCGGCCAAAGCAGCGCCGGGCGTGGTGGCGGTATACACGGGCGCTGACACCGACGGGGTGTTGAACCCTATTCCTTGCGCCTGGATCCCACCCGAGTCTGACGTTAAAGCGGTGGCCCACCCGGCTTTGGCAATCGACGTGGTCCGCTATCAAGGTGACGCGGTTGCGGTTGTGGTGGCCGAGAACCGCTACCAGGCGGAAGACGCCCTGGAATTGATCAACGTGGACTACGACCCGCTGCCGGCAGTGATCAGTCCGGAAGCAGCCGTTCAGCCTGGCGCCCCCCTATTGCACGAGGACGCCCCCAACAACCAGGCTTTCCACTGGGTAGCCGAAGGTGGAGATGCGGACGCTGCGTTCGCTGCCGCCGATGTTATCGTGAAAGACACCATCCTCCAACAGAGGTTGATCCCCAACGCCATGGAACCCCGTTCGGCGGTGGCCAACTGGACTTCCTCTATGGGCGAGTTGACTCTTTGGAGCACCAGCCAGAATCCCCATATCGCCCGGTTCTTGGCATCGCTGGTGACCGGAGTGGGCGAACACAAGATACGGGTCATCGCCACCGAAGTTGGAGGTGGGTTCGGCAGTAAGATTCCCGTTTATGCCGACGAGATGATCACGTCGTTCTGCTCCATGCAATTGGGCCGCCCCGTCAAATGGACCGCCACCCGTTCTGAAGGTTATCAATCGACCATCCACGGGCGCGACCACATAGAACACGTGGAGATGGCGGCGACTCGCGAAGGCAAGATTACGGGCGTACGAACGGTCATCTACGCTGGGATGGGTGCCTATCTGTCCACGGCCGGCCCCGGCGTCCCGACCATTCTTCACGGTTTGATGTACAGCGGCCCCTACGACGTTGGCGCAACTAGGGCCGACGTATATGGGGTTTTTAACAACGCAACTCCGGTAGATGCCTACCGTGGCGCCGGCCGCCCCGAGGCCACCTTTCTTGTGGAACGGCTGGTTGATATGCTGGCAGCCGAACTTGGCATCGACCCTGTGGAATTGCGGCGTAAAAACCTAATCCCTAAATTCGAAGAGGGTCATGACGTTGCCAGCGGCATTACCTATGACAGCGGCGATTATGAAACGCTTCTCGACAAAGTCTTGGGTCATGTGGACTATCGAGCCCTCCGCCAAGAGCAGGCCAGGATGCGGGAGCAGGGCAGTTACATGGGCATCGGTGTTACAACCTACGCAGAGATCTGTGGCCTTGGTCCCTCCCAAGTAGCCGGCGCCGTCGGGTTTGGCGGCGGATTATGGGAGAGCGCTATTGTGCGGTTCCACCCCACCGGCAAGGTCCATGTGTACTCCGGCACCTCGCCCCACGGACAGGGAGAGGAGACCACTTTCGCCCAAATAATTTCCGACGAATTGGGCGTCGACGTTGACGATGTCACCATTGTTCACGGCGACACCAGCAACAGCCCCATGGGCTGGGGCACTTACGGTAGCCGGACAACAGCGGTGGGAGCTGCGGCCATGGTGCTGGCGGCCCGCAAAGTGAAAGAGAAGGCGCGGCTGCTGGCCGCCCACCTGTTGGAAGCGGCAGAGGCAGACGTTGAATATGCAGACGGAGCATTTTTCGTCAAGGGCTCGCCCGACCAGAGCAAACCGATTCAAGAGATGGCCACCATGGCCAACGTGGCCTGGAACCTTCCCGAGGGCATGGAGCCTGGACTGGAAGCCTCGGCGTTCTACGACCCTCCCAACTTCGTCTACCCCTTTGGCGCGCACGTGGCGGTGGTTGAGGTAGACAAGGATAACGGGCATATCGTGATCAAACGATACGTGGCCGGTGACGACTGTGGCCCGCAGATCAATCCGATGATCGTCGATGGTCAGGTTCATGGTGGCGTGGTGCAGGGAGTGGGACAGACCCTTTGGGAAGGAGCAGTCTACGATGACAACGGACAGCTGCTGACAGGGTCGATGACCGATTACGCCCTGCCGAAAGCCCATATGCTGCCCCAGATCGAAACCCTCAGTACAATCACTCCATCGCCCCATAACCCGTTGGGCGTGAAGGGTATCGGCGAAACGGGCGCCATCGCCTCCACCGTCACCATCTACAATGCGGTGATTGACGCGCTGCGTCCGCTGGGAGTCAACGGCATAGACATGCCGTTGACTCCGGAGAAAGTATGGCAGGCTATCCGTCAGGGACAGGAGAGCTAAACGATGTTTGCAGCAGAGTTCGAATATACGAAAGCCAACTCGGTCTCAGAGGCCATCCAGCTTCTGGGTAGCAATGAAGGAGCCAAGATATTGGCTGGCGGCCATAGTCTCATTCCGATGATGAAGTTGCGCCTGGCGCGGCCGCCTATGGTCATCGACATCGGCGGGATTGAAGAGATGCGGGGCATATCTGTGGAGAATGGAACCCTACGCATCGGCGCCCTGACCACCCACGCCGAGATCGCCGAGTCTCACGTGGTTCAGTCGGCTTCGGGAATCCTGTGGGAGGCCGCCTACGGTATCGGCGACCCCCAGGTCAGGAACCGGGGCACCATTGGCGGCAACATCGCCCACGCCGACCCTGCTTCAGACCTACCCACGGTCCTGACGATCATGGACGCCAAATTCACCATCCAGGGCCAGGGCGGGATAACCCGCCGTGGTTCCCGAACCGTGTCAGCCAACGATTTCTTCACCGGACCCTTCGAGACTGTCTTGGAGGAGAACGAGATTCTCACAGCCATTGAGATGTCAGTCTTGGCGGAGGACCAGAAAGCTGAATACGCTAAGATGGCGCATCCAGCCACTTCCTTCGCTGTGGTGGGAGCCGGAGTGGTGGTGACCGTGGAAAATGGGGTCTGCACAGGGGCCAGAGTCGCCGTGGGTGGCCTTACGCCCAAACCCACGCGTGGTCCGTCAGTAGAAGCCGCGCTGACCGGCAAGGAATTGACCGAGGAGAACATCGCTGCCGCAACCGCTCTGATCGACGGCGATCTAGGCTCGGACATCCTCGGCGATATCTTCGCTTCGGCCGAATACCGCCGGGCCATGGCGGCAATCGAGCTGAAGCACGCCATATTCCACGCAACCGACTTCGCTCACCACTAGGCTGAAGGTTGGAAATCGCTAGCTAGCCGCTCACAGAACTGAATCTCGTAGGGAGCTTTTACTGGTCACCGGGAAGTGGCCTAAGGGAGTCATCGCTGAGGTAGTCCGTCGTTCAAGGACGGCAGCCGATTGACAACGTACAACCGCCATTAGGGGGCACGGCACTGCCGTGCCCCCTATTTTGTGTTTAGATATCCCTGCTGATAAGATATTTCCCGTTGCCCAGTATCCACGAATGGGCGGCACAGGCACGGAAATTTCAGGAGAAACATGAAGATACTGGTAGTGAACGACGATGGAATCACAGCCCCGGGCATCTGGGCCGCGGCGCGGGCCCTACGGCTGGTTGGTGAGGTCGTCGTGGTTGCGCCTGACCGGCAACAGAGCGGCGTGGGTGCAAGCTTGACGCTCCACGCCCCGGTGAAAGCCGACGAATGGACGGTGGCCCCGGAGTTTCAGAACGAAGGGAACGGTCTATATCCGGTGAGTGCCTTCTCGGTGGAGGGCACTCCTGGCGATAGTTGCATCTTGGCATTGGAAACCCTGGTCAACCACGTGGACCTGGTGGTCTCCGGTATAAACGCCGGCTCGAACGTAGGCTGGGACGTCTTGGTCTCCGGGACGGTGGGCGGCGCGGTCCAGGGTTTCATCCGCGGAATCAATACCATCGCCATCTCGGTGGCCGCTGTGACCCAGACAAAGTACGACGTCGCCGAGAAGATCTTGAAGCCGCTGGCTGAAAAATTCGAAGACTATTCTGGCGACACCCTTTTTCTGAACGTGAACATACCCAAGATTGAGATGGCCGAGGTGGCAGGCGTCCGAGTTACACATCTGGGGGGGCGTTCCTGGGCAGAGAATGTCCGGGCGGAGAATGTGGGGCCGGAGAAACGGTACTGGATATCTCGGAACAAACCCAGCTCCGAGACTCCAGCTCCCGACAGCGACATAGCCGCCATCAAGAACAACTGCGTCTCCATCACACCACTGCACATTGGACTGGGCAACGCAAATGCCATGCCAGGCGTGGAAGCACTACTGGGCGACATACCCCAGCAGATGCTGGACCGGCCCGACTAGGTTCAATCCAAATTACAATGAAAGCCCCTCTGGACTTACTCCGGAGGGGCTTCTTATTTGTCGGGAATCGTTGGGCTAACTCGCTTTGACAGCCTCGGGCGACAGAGCTAGACCGACGCCGATCATACTCTCTTGAGTGATCAACTTGGCTAGCTGTTCCTCGGTCATGCCCTCGGTGCCAGCGGGCCGCTTGGGTAGGATCAGATAACGGTAGTCGGCGCTACTGTCGATGACCCGCACCTGGATTGCATCATCAAGCTCCGTGCCGAACTCTTTCAGCACACCCCGGGGGTCTACGACCACCTTGGACCGGTAAGCCAAGCCTTTGTACCAGGCGGGCGGGCGCCCGATGATTGCCCTGGGGAAGCAGGAACATAGTGTGCACACCGCCATGCTGTGGACCTCGTCTGTGTTCTCCACAACGGTGATCTTGGGTGATGTCTCGGGAAGGTCGTAGCCCAGTTCCAAGAAGGCGGACGCGGCATCGGCCAAGAGGCGCTTCTTGTACTCAGGGTCGACCCAGGCGTGGGCCAGGATCTTGGCGCCATCCTCCGGGGAACGGGCATCGATCTGGTCGGCCATGGTCAGGATGTCGCCCAACGTGCAGACACCTTTCTCTATCAGCAGGGCCTGCATCGCTTGGGCTCGCAGGGAATAATACTTGGCGTTGTCTCCGTGGGAATGTCCGTTCTCGGCCATGGGATTCTCTCCTGCCCTGACGGGCGTCAGATCGGAAGCTAGGTAGTTTCTAACCAGTTCTCGTACACATCTATCATCAGTGTGTCTCTGGTGGCACCTTTGTAACCCCGCCAGAGGTCGGTCTGGGCGAATTCGATCAGATATAAGGGCTGAGCCGGAAGACCGTCTTCACCATAGGCTAAACCTTCAGGATTGGGGAAAGCGCCCCAAGACGTCTGGACTCTGCCCAGTTTGCCCTGGATGTATTCAGGCGTCCGAAAATGTGTCGGCGGAACTCCCACTCGAATACGCACCTGGTCGCCGACCCGGAATTTCGCAGTATTGTTGGCTGTCATGGTTACTTCTTGTCCTGGGGGAGGGAGGCCATCTTGGCGTCGATCTCTTCTTTGGTCATCACGCCTTGCTCAATCAGGAGAATCTCCATGGCCGCGGTCCACTTCTCGTAGTAAGCTAAGGACTCGTAGGTCTTGAGGTCCAGACTCTCTATGGCCCGGCGCAATTGGTCGGTGTTCTTGAGTCCCTTGTCGCCTAGCACTCCGTTCAAGGCGTCAACCTGGCGCTCCCATTCCTCCATCTCGTGCTCGTCGGGGTCGATGGGGTCGTCGTTGGGCCAACCGCCGCGGTCATGTACCTTAGGCATCTCTAGCTCCTATTGCGCTGGTAAAGGCGAAGGTTCAGACATAGTAGATGCGATGCACAGTATTGGCAAGAGATTTCAAGCGCTGCCGGCCGAAAGCTGTCAGCTTTTTTGCCACATCTTGGCAACGTCGATGGCCCGCATGAACTCCACGTTGGGGAAGGATTTGATGTGCGCTATCAAGCGTTCCAGCATCAACAGCCGACCCGGGCGACCGATGTACTGGGGGTGCATGGTCAGCGTGAAGGCCCGGCCGTAGCGGTAGAGCCCCTCGAACTCGGCGGCCCAGGTGCCATAGACTTCGTCGGGGTTGCGCATGGGGCCCAGCCGGTTGGCCACGGGGGCATAGACGAAGTTAGGGGCGTCGTCCAGCAACCAGTGGATGGGTAGCTCAACGATGGTCTTGCCGTTGGCTGGGGAATCGACGATATAGGGAGCGTCGTCCCCCATCAGGCTGCTGTCATAGGTGAAGCCGTGGTCGGTCAATATCTCTAGGGAGTGTTCGCTCAATTCCCAACTAGGTGAGCGGTAGCCCAGGGGCTTCTCGCCGGTGATGCCGCTCAGGATGCGGATGCCCGACTCGATAACCTCAATCTCCTTTTCCCTGGTGAGGGTGGACGGAGGTTCGTGCATGTAGCCGTGGTGCGCCACTTCGTGGCCCCGGCGGGCGATCTCAAGGACCATGTCTTCGTGGGTCTCGGCAACATAACCTGGCACGTAGAAGCTGGAGGGGATGGAGTGGGCGTCCAGCATGTCCAGGATGCGTGGCGTGGCCACCGACGGGCCGTACTCGGCCATGGACATAAGGCTGGGGTGGTCTTTGTACGCCGGGTCGCGGTTCAACCACGAAGACACGCCGTCAACATCGAATCCCAGAAGCACAACGCACTGCGTCTCACCGGGCCATATTCCCGACATGGTTCCCCTCCAGCTTATATATTCGGAATTACCTCTTCCGCCAGCGCGTCCAGGTGTTCCATATCGTCGAAGGCGGGGTTCAGCAGCACCATCTCTGCTCCCGAGCGGGTAACTTTGGCCAGCCCTTCCGTTACTCTGGCGGTCGATCCCCAGACCGAAACCTGGGAGGCCATGTCGGCGTTGCCGTAGCGTTTGCCGAACCATTCTTTCAGGCGGCCTTCGGCCCGGTCTTCGTCATTGTCCACGGCCACGTAGACCCGTTTGGATATAGTGAACGAACGGGGGTCTCGGCCCGCTTCCTCCAAGTACATTTTGGTTTGGTCGACGGCCGTGACGAAACTATCGGTGTCGGATGAACCAGCGCCCATCCAACCGTCGCCGTGCCTGACCGCCCGCCGCAGTGCGTTGGTGTGCCGGGCGCCCAGCCAGATGGGAGGGTGGGGCTTTTGGAGGGGTTTGGGTTCCATTTTTAGGCCATCAAGTTGCCAGAATTCGCCTTGGAAATGGGCCTCGGGCTGGGTCCACAGCTCTTTCATCACGCCGATGATCTCAGTGAAACGCTGCACCCGTTTCTCAGCGGATATGCCGAAGGGAGGTATGTCGTTGGGGTTGCCACCCAGACCCAAGCCCACGGTCAGACGGCCCTCGCTCATGCGATCCAGACTGCCCAGACTTTTGGCCAACTGTATGGGGTTGCGAACGGGTGCCACGATCACCGACGTGCCCAGCCGGACTTTTTGGGTGATGGCGGCCAGGTATGACAACAGAGTCACCGGCTCCAGTATGGGGACAGCTCCGGTGATGGCTTCTTGCGTCCAAAGACTCTCAAAACCCAGGTCTTCGGCCCGCTTCGACCACCGCTCAATCAGTAGCATATCGATGGGCCCATCGAAGAACACCTGGGGGATGGAGATGCCCCAACTAATCTTTCCAGCCATGGCAGGCCTCCAAAATAAGCTGACGGCTATCGGATGTCAGCTTTCGCCGCGGGAATGATATCGAACCCCGTGTAAGGACGTAATACTTCTGGAATAACCACTGAGCCATCGGATTGCTGATAATTCTCCATGATGGCGATCATGACTCTGGGCAGGGCCAGTCCGGAGCCGTTCAGCGTGTGGGGCAGACGTGGGCGGCCACCCTCCTCAGCCCGGTATCTGGTGTTGGAGCGGCGGGCCTGGAAGTCGGTGCAGTTGGAACAGGAACTAACCTCCAACCACTCCTCGCAACCGGCGGCCCAGACCTCAATGTCGTAGGTCTTGGACGATGCGAAACCCATGTCGCCGGTGCAGAGCTGCAGCACCCTGTAGGTGAACCCTAGCTTACGGCAGACGTCCTCGGCGTTTTCCACCAACTGCTCCAACTCTACGTTGGAAGTCTCGGGCTCCACGAACTGATACATCTCAACCTTGTTGAACTGGTGTACCCGCTTGATGCCCCGAGTGTCTCGTCCCGCCGACGCCTTCTCCCGGCGGAAGCAGGGCGTCTGGGCCACGTACTTAAGGGGCAGGGTGTTGGCGGGGATGATCTCGTCCCGGTACAGGTTCGTGATTGGGACCTCGGCGGTGGGTATCAGCCAGAGGTCGTCCTCGTCGTCGTGGTACAGGTTGTCGGCGAACTTGGGCAGGTTCCCTGAGCCCTCCATGATCTCTCGTTTGACCACCGCGGGTAGCGAGACCTCGGTATACCCGTGGTCTTGAGAGTGGAGGTCCAGCATCCAGGCAATGAGCGCCCGTTCCAGCTTGGGACCATAGCCCAGCATTGTGTAGAACCGGCTGCCGGCCAGCTTGGTGCCCCGCTCGAAGTCGATGATGCCCAGTTCCTCGCCCAAGTCCCAGTGGGTCTTGGGTGTGAAATCCAAAACTGGCGGCTCGCCGTTCTGCCGGACGATGATGCTGCCCGATTCGTCCTCGCCCACGGGCACGTCGGCCTGGGGCAGGTTGGGAAGGTCGAGCATCAGCCCGTTTAGCTGGTGGCTCAATTCTTTGGTTAGTTGGTTTAAGGTGTCGGCCTGGTCGCCAATCTTGCGCATCTCGGCCTTAGCTTCTTCCGAGACCTCCTGGCCCTGGGAGCGGGCCTGCCCCAGTCCCTTGTTGACCCGGTTGCGTTCGGCGTTCAGGTCGTCGCGCTGGGTGATGGCGGCACGGATCTGGGAGTCCAGTTCAAGAACCTTAGTTATGGGGTCAACCTCGCCCCTGGTCTGCAGGGCGGCACGCACCTCGTCGGGGCGTTCTCGTATGAGTTCGATGGATAGCATGGGTTACTCAGGTTCGTCTTCGTAGGTATCGCTCGCCTCACTCGAAATGGGCCGCATCTGCGGAAACAGAAGCACGTCCCTTATAGACGACTGCTCCGCCAATAGCATGACCAGCCGGTCGATACCTATACCAAGGCCGCCCGTGGGGGGCATGCCGTACTCCATTGCAGTGAGGAAATCGTCGTCCCGACGGTCAACCTCTTCGTCTTCGTACAACCGTTGTATCTGCTCTTGGGCCTCGAACCGCTGCCTTTGAACTGCCGGATCGTTCAGCTCGCTGTAGGAGTTGGCGATCTCCATGCCAAAGGCAAACGCCTCGAAACGCTCGACGTAGCCGGGGGTGTCTAGCTTAGCCTTGGCCAGGGGAGACATCTCTTCCGGGTAATCCAGAACGAAGGTCGGCTGAATCAGATGTGGCTCCACAAATGTTGAGAGCAACTTGTCGATGAGACGGCCACGGCTCTCCAGCACCTTTGTATCGATGCCCAGTGCGCGGGCCTTCTGACGCAGGGCGTCGTCGTTGAAGGACTCCAGGTCTATGCCACTGCGTTTCTCCAGCTCCTCGCGCAGGCTCACCCGCTGCCACGGTGGCGCGAAATCGATGACATCGTCGCCGATGTCCACCTTGGTGGAGCCGTTAACCTCGGTGGCGATGCTCGAGACCATCTGCTCAACCATTTCCATCACATCGGTGTAATCGGCGTAGGCCTCGTAGCTTTCCAGCAAGGTGAACTCGGGGTTGTGGTCCTGGTCAATGCCTTCGTTCCGAAAGACACGGCCGATCTCATAGACCTTGTCGAAACCGCCGATAATCAGCCGCTTCAGGTAGAGCTCGGTGGCGATGCGCAGGTAGAGTTGCTGGTCCAGCGCGTTGTGGTGGGTGACGAAGGGTTTGGCGTGGGCCCCGGCGGCTACCGGCACCAAGATGGGGGTGTCCACTTCCAAGAAACCCCGGTCGTCTAGGAACCGGCGTATCCCTCGGATGACCTTGCTGCGCAGGACGAACACTGGCATAACCTCGTCCTGGTTGGAGATAAGGTCCAGGTAGCGCTGCCGGTAGCGGGTCTCGATGTCTCTCAGGCCGTGATATTTCTCAGGCAGGGGGCGCATGCCCTTGGCGGTGAGGGTCAACTCCAGGGCATCAATGGTTATCTGTCCGGACCGGGTGCGAATCAGGTTGCCCTTGACTCCCAGATGGTCGCCGATGTCCAAGTCTTTCAACAGGTTAAAACCTTCGTTGAGGCTGTTCTGCCTGAGGAGGGCTTGAATGGCGCCGGTGGAGTCCTGCAGGTCCAAGAATGCGGCCTTGCCCATGGTCCGCATGGAAGTGATGCGTCCAGCCAACGACACGCCTTGAAGCTTGTCGTCGAGGGGGTCGGTCTGCTCCAGTTCCTCGAACAGCGAGGTGGCTGTGGCAGCGTCATAAGCGCGGCGGAAACGGGCCGGGTAAGGGTCTATGCCATCGGCGCGGATGCGTGCGAGCTTAGTGGCCCGGTTCTCCAGAAGTGTGTCTTCTCGATCTACCATTTGTTCCTAAGCGTCTTGGGCCGGCTTGGTCGAAATAATCGGGTGGAAAAGCCAGAGAAAGCAGCGAAATGCGTCGTCTCTTCTGACTAGCGATTGTAATGCCGGACCCATGCCATGTAAAGGAACCGCCAGCCTAATTAGGCGTGAATCTGAGCCATCACCGGGCCGCCACTTGATGGTTGTGCGGTTCTAGATTGTGACCGGGTAGATGACCTGAATCACCTTGTTCTCACGGAGTCCGTCGAAGTAAGGGTGGGGCCGTTCCGGGTTCTGCAACCAGCGGCGGACGAAATAAGCGACCAGGTTGGACAATTGGCTTCCCACCGAGTGTTCTTGCTCTACGAAGCAGATGTCGTCAATCAGGCCGGTAGCGTCGATACCCTCATCGGAACGCAGGAATTCAGACATGAACTTGGACTCTATGGAGGCCCCATTCTGGGCGACGACCAGGGAATGGTTGGAGATGGACATCGAGCCATCCATGATCTGGGCTTCAGACATGGATGACATGTTTAGTTCGTCTAGGAACATGCTGACGGCGAAGAAGAACTTGTTGACCAGCGGCCCGGTCGGGGTCTCCCACGGTGTGAGATATGGGTCATCCCCGACGGCTTTGGCGTCGTTGAATTCCTGTTTGTTAACGTATGAGGTGATCACCGGCGTCTCCCGCCGGATCATGATGCCCAGGCAGTCTTGTATCAGTTCGTTCCTCTTCAGAGATTGCCAGGAAGCGAAATATCCAAGGCCCTGGTAGAGATCCACCGGACGTATCACGGAGGGGGCCCCTTCTTCTCCCAGGGGAGCGCCGAAATGGCGACGGCAAAGGGCGCTAAATTCACCGTTTATCGAGATCGATTGACTCTCGTGAACAAAAAGTCCGGTGTAGACCTGGTGTGGTTGAGAAGAATCGGTGGTGGCCGTGCCGGTAATCCCTGATTCCCCGACGTAGGTTAGGAACATATACCTATCTCCAGAACGGCCGCCGGAGGCCGCGTGCCCCGTGGGATATGCGGCCTCCGGCGTTCTTTAGCATTTACCGCATCCTTCCAGTCGTTTTGACCACTCGTTCTCGAAGGACCGCAGACCGACTTGGCTCCGGAGTTTACTCCTCGACAGCCTCTCCGGTTTCGCCGCCCTCGCCTTCTTCGCCCTCTTCCAGACCTTCCTCACCTTCCTCGCCCACAACTTCTTCCACGACCCTGGGAAGCTCGATTCGGACGACCAGTTCTTCGGGATCGGATAGGAGCGTAGCATTACCAGGAATATCGAGGTCGGAGACGCGAATCACGTCGTCAGCTTCTTCCATCACTGTAATGTCCACCTCGATCAGGGCGGGCATCTCCAATGGCAGGGCTTGGATGTCAACGGCGCGCAGTTGCTGCATGATCGTACCGCTGACGTTCCGTGCTCCGCCAGACTCGCCGATCAGGTTGATAGGAACCTGGGCTGTTACCGGACGGCTTACGTCGGCGGCCAATAGGTCAACGTGCAACAGGTCGTCGCCCCTGGGGTCCCACTGGATCTCCCGGGCGAACGCCAGGTGATTGCCGGTCTCGCCATTAATGGTGATATGGATGGGTGTGGCGCCGCCGGCCGTGGCCAGCACTTGAATCAACCGTGAGGCCTGGCATTGCAGAGCACGTGGCTCCATCCCAGGGCCGTATAGGTGTACGGGCACGATTCCGGTCCGGCGTAAACGCCCGACCTTTTTCCCCATTAATTCTCTAGGGTCTAATTCGATCTGGACTTCGTTGGTGGTCATGGGGCGATGGTCTCCGGTGATTATTATGCTATTTGTGATTGCTCGAACTAGTCCCCAAAAACATCTGCCGGAGGGAACGGCGCTCGTGGGAAGGTTGCAAGAGATGCCTCAATGCAACGGTCTCGCAACTGTTTAATGATAGCATCAGCCACCCGGAAAGTGAATGCCAATAGTGGCTGCCCGGTATATGTGACCCTTGCCAAGCCCGGAATATTGACACCCGGTTTATCATGGTTTTGGAGTTTGACCGGAGGGGGGAAAGATGGCGTCTCATTCAATGGGGCTGTCCCTGTACGAAGCTGCTCGAAGCATGGGGGTTCCTTTCACCGATGAGAACGAACCCGTGGACCGCACGGTTCAGGCCAATGGCATGAACTTCCACTACCTGGAGTGGGGAGATTCGGCAAACCCCACCGTGGTCATGCTCCACGGCGTCTCCCAACAAGCCCACAGTTGGGACTTTGTTAGTTTGGCGCTATCTCCGGACTACCACGTCCTCGCTGTGGACCAACGCGGCCATGGCGACACCGACTGGGCCGCCGACGGGATCTACACTCTGGATTCCATGCAGGCGGACATAGATGGTGTCGTTGACGCTCTCGGCCTGACTGACTTCAACCTTATGGGGCATTCCATGGGCGGGCGCAACAGTTTCATATGGGCGTCCCGCCATCCGAAGACGCTGCGGTCGTTGACCATCGTAGACACCGGGCCCGAAACCCAACGCCGCGGTCAAGACCGGATACGCGACTTTAGGGAATTGCCCAATAACCTGGATAGCTTTCAAGAGTTCGCAGACCGGGTCAAGGAATACACCGGACGGACCGAGGAGCAGGTCCTGGGAGCGCTTAAGTACAGCATCCGCCAGATGTCCGACGGCAAATGGGCCTGGAAATGGGACCCGGCCACCCGCAACCGCACCCGCATCGGCGACGACCCCAAATGGAGTACGGAGAAGTTGTGGGAGTGCGTTGAAGCCGTCGATTGCCCGGCTCTGGTCGTCCGGGGCAGCCGCAGCGACATCTTCGCCGAGGAAACCTTGGCAAAGATGGGTCAGGTGATGTCCGATTGCACAACCGAGACCATCAAGGATGCCGGTCACTTGGTGCAGGGCGACAACCCGGTCGACTTCATCGCCTCCGCCCAGGGAATCCTCTCCCGCGCCAACGGATGACAACCAACTATGTCGCAAAAATCTGCTCCTCCGGTTACGGGAAGGGTTGGGATGTGGACCGGCGCTCTCCCGAGACCAAGTTCTTGGCACAACGGTCCTTCGACGGGCTTAGGATGAGCGGGAAATTTGAGTTGTCTACCAGATCTCTACCCCAAGGCGATTAACCTTGGAATAACGTCGCCAAGTCCGAACCCAATCCCCGCGGAGATCGCCCCGATGGTCAGTATCTCCAACCCCTGGAAGAACGGCGAGCGTTGCACCAACCGTCCTTTGCCCACGCCGAGGATGAATAACCCGGTGAGCGCGGCGGCGATTGAGACGGTGATGGCCAGCCCGCCCTCCAAGAAGAAATGGGGCATGATGGGGACGATGGCCGCCAAGATGAAGGCGATACCCATTGTGAGGGCGTCTTTCAACGGGCTGCTTGTTTCGTCGGGACTGATGCCCAGTTCCTTCTCCACCAGGGTGCGCAGCCACAGTTCCTTGTCTTCCGCGATCTCGTCGGCCAGGTGCCGGGCTTCCTGGTAGGTTTTCCCCTCCCTCTGGTAGAGGACCACCAACTCGGCTAACTCCTCGGCGGGATTTTCCTCCAGCTCCTGGGCCTCCCTAGCGATCTCAGCCCGCTGAACGTCCTGTTCGGCGCGGGAGCCCAAGAACGCTCCGGTGGCCATGGACAGCATCCCCGGCAGGGCTGCGGCAAGGCCAGCCACCAATACCGTCGTCTGGTTCTCGACGGCCACGGCAACACCTGTAACCAGAGCCACCGTGCTCAACAATCCATCCTGGGCCCCGAACACCACCTCTCGCAGGCGGCCCAACCGAGCTACGCGCCACCGCTCCCTGTCAATTTCGGTGGCCGCGCTGACATAATCGGCCATAGACATGCCGTCGGTTTCGACCTCAAGGGCGCCTCCTGGAGGCGTTATAGGTGTAAAAGTCGTTGCGGCCACCACCGGCTGACCGGCGGCTTCAACGGCCGCTGTCTTGGCGTCCAATAGTTCCAGCGCGTTGGTGAACACCTGAAGGTGATGACGCTCCCGGTCCATGGCCAAGGCGAATGAGTCGGCGGCGTCCTGGCGGCCTTCGTCCAGGGCGTCTTGAATCATCTTTGGGTACATGGTGCTGTATTCTTTGGACTCGCCCTCGGTCACTGTACGCAGGTTGGCCGACGTTGTGTCGAGCGCACCCGAGACACGCAGGTGGTTCATACCGTGTATGGTCTCGGCGCCGGCCACTTCCTGGAATACCTGGGCCACTTCCGGATGACCCTCTTCCAATGCCCTGTGTGCGTAGGCGTTATATTTCAAGTGGGCCAAAGCCTCTGCGACGATGGCCGACCAAAGGTTCCTATCCGTCTTTGACATCGACGGTGATTCTGTAGCCATGATTGGTGTCCTTTTTTGGTTCTCTGGGGCTGCCAAAAGGGGTGCGGTTAAGCACACGCGACCTCAAACCGGAGGTCCGGTGGGCGGCTGGGCAGCGTGGTCTAGTTTATCAGGTGGGGTGTGAGGATCAGCGGAAAAGCCGGTGCGGGTTTTGACGGGCGAAAGGGCGGCAGCCATAGTGGGAGATGCAGGGCTCAGCCTCCCTGAGAGGCGTGGTGAGCGGTCATGCGCCAGCCGTCTTCGTAGTGGGCGAAGACGTTGGTGGCGAAGGTGCTGAAGTTGGTGGCCGTTCCCTGAACCACACTGGTTATGCCTTCAACGCAGGCGACGTAGCCGAATTCTCCCTGGACGACCACGTTTAAATAGCGGACCTGGAACTGCATCAGGGCGGTGTTCTGGAATATGCGTTCCCAGCTCAGGCGCACGGATTCCCAACCGATCAGTGGCGACCAGCCGGGGTGAATGCACATGGCCCGCTCCGAGTTCTCCCAGACGCGGTCCATGCTAGCGATGTCCAGATCGGAGAAAGCGTCGTAGAATCGCTGGTTGGCGGCCTTGAGCTCCTCAACGATTTCCGGTTCGGGTTGAGGCATCACTTCGCGATTCCGCCTCGGCCAGCCCGGTTGGCCCAATACTCCCAAGCACGTTCTTGACCGGAGAGGCTCATCTGGCTATCCGTCATCGCTTTAATCTCGCCCGGTGACAGGTATTTGACGTCACCAAGGCTCAAGGATTCCAACAGCAGCCCGGCGTTGACCTGAAGGTATACCGAAGCCATCACAACTTCGCGTATGGACTTACCAGCGATCACGCACCCGTGGCCCCGCATCAGTGATACCCGGCGTCCGCCCAGGCAGTTGGCGAGGTCACGGCCCTGGTCCATGGTGGTAACCAGCAGGTTGGTATCTCCAAAATTGTCGCGGATGTCCCACACGGGCAGTTCCGGCCCGGTGATAGCAGCCAAGTGAAGAATGGGCCGAAGGGGCGTGTTCGTGACGGTGAAGGGAATCACGGATGTCGCATGGTTGTGCACGATGGCCAACACGTCGTTTCGCGCCTCATAGATGCCGCCGTGGATTGGCCGCTCGGTGTACATGGAACGGCCCTGCTGGTCGATGGGTTCTCCCTCGAGGGTGTACTCCATCAGATCGGAGACCTCCACTAGGTCAGGGGCCCGCGACTGGGAAAGGATGTACCGGTCGGGGTGTTCCGGGTGCCGGATGCTAACGTGGCCGTAGGCGTCAACGACACCTTCTCGCGCCAATATCCGGTTGGCGGTAACCAGCAGTTCCAATTGTTCGTCAATGTTGTTCATGAAAACTTTTTTCGCCGCCATTCCCGCCCTTCCGTGGAAGGGGAATCCATGCCCTTTCCCCTAGTGGTGTCATTGGTCGTAAGGGTGGGTTTCTAACTTGCCCTGCCTTAAGTAGACCAGTTCCGATTCCAGGCGCCAAGTTGCCATTCGAGGCCGTTCAGGTTTCTCTGAATGTGTTTGGTCGCCCTCAAGCTTGGCAGGTTTCTGCCTTGCCCCTACATACTGTTTTATCCAGCCATTTCAGCAATGGCGGGAATGACAAAGGGGTTCACCGAAATTCGCTGGCAGAGCCCCCTTTATTGTCGCTAGCCCGCTCGTCCAAAAAAAGCCCGGCTGTGCCCGTTAGTGCATGGGGGAGAAGGAGGCGGGAACCATGATCTTGTTCTCTTGGTTGACCAGGAACTCCCGGGTAGGCGGCGGCCAGGACGGCGTTTTCACGGACTCGGCGCGAATCTGGTTCCGCTGTTCCAGGTCGGCGTAGGGCCATATGTGAACCCACTTGTTCAGTCCGCCAACGTCGGTGTACATCGCTGCGGCCAATGGGGAGAACTCTTCCCTGGCGGGAACAGCTTCGGCCCAAATATCAATCACCTTGCCGATGCTGCCGGTCTTGTAGGTGTAGGTGCGCATCTCGTAGAGCGCGCCCAGTGCCTGGTTTCCGCCCATGGGGCGCATGAAAGGCGCGGGGATGAAGATCTCCGAGTTCATGCTGACATACATCTCTGGGTCATTTGGCGGCGGCCAATGGTCGTCCTTGGCAGCCTCGGCGCGAATACTGTCACGCTCCTCCACGCTCTCGTAAGGCCAAACGTGGATTACCTGGTTCAATGGCCCGATCTCAGTGTGCCAGAAAGCCCCCAATTTGGAGTACTTCTCGCGGTAAGGCAAGGCCTCGCCGAAATTCTTCTCGAACTCAGGGACGCTACCGGGTTTCAGAGTGTAGGTACGCACTTCGTAAATCATGGCGGCTCCTCTCTGGGGTCGAATGCTTTTGCCTGCTCGTCCAGGATCATTTCCGAGCTGAATCATGGGCGGGCGTGAAGTTAGGCGACAGTGTAGCAAAACTGATTAGGTGGGGCAAACTGTCCAGCACTACCGCTCCGCGTTTAAGATGACCACTTTGTCGCAATACTGTTCTGCGGCTTTCAGCAACTCGTGATGGGACTCCGACGGCCTGCCGATGGCGCAGACTACGGCCCAGAGTCCGGCGCGGGTGTCCCTTCCTAGCCGGGATAGGACCTCGTCGGTATTCTTGGCGTCCAGCGCCAACTCGGTGCCGCTGACGGAGTTGCGTACCGCGTCCAAGGCATCCGCTGTACCAGCCACGTAATCGGCGTGTTTAAGCAGGCCCACGGCCGAAATGCCCAACTCGGACGGACGTTCTGGATCCAAGGCGATGAAGGTCACGGCCCGTTCCTTGGCGTTGAACGCTTCCACGTACTGGCGCGTCAACACGATCTGCCGGGCGTGTGTGCTCCAATGGCCCGAAGACCGTTCCACCAACTCCAGCAGTGTCAGTGCGGGAAAAGAGTTCTCGGGATTTGGCGCGGTCACCGGCTGGGACATCTTCTCTTCGGTCAGGCTCTCCACCAGGGCCCTGAGGCGGCGATAGTTGTTGTCCAGATGGGCGATGTCGGATTTGAGCTTCGCCTCCCTTGTGTTGAAAGGCGGGAGCATGCCTATTTTCCCTGCGGCGATATCTTCCAGGGCCGCCACAAACTTCTCGGTGTCGAGGTGGTTCAGTACCTCCCATACCGACCACCGAGAGCCCAAGAAGGCGTCAACGGGGTCGAGTCCTTCCAGGGAGGCGTGGAGCGTCTTGTGCCCCTCGTCCAGCCGCTCCAATACGCGCGCTTGTCGTTGGAGCGAGGTCAGGTTCTGATTAGTTGTCATTGTTCTCTCCGAAAGCTTGGTGAGGCCATTCTAAGGTCTAGGTAAATGTGAGGGAAGTGATAACCCACAGTGGTACAATTTTGCTGAACATAATGACTGAAGCTAGACAAAGGACCGCCACGCCTGCCGCCAGTCTCAACGGAGACTGGCTTACCATCGAGCGGCTGCGCAATCTGCTGAATGTGCGGAAGCCGTCTGAGGGTGAAGCAGCGTCATCCCTGTACTTGCGGCCCAACGAGACCGCCCAGTCGTCCGAATGGCGGGAGCGGTTGGCCCGGCTGGGCAAGGCTCCGGAGGAAAGCGGGTGTGGCCTCGTCTGCCTTCGTGGCCGTGACCAGGTGCTGGTTATCGCGCCGCCCTTCCCGGTGACCGAAAGCAGCCAGCATGACGATTGGAACGAGGCGCCGATGTGGTCCCTTCTGGACGCGGAACGCACTGTCGGGGTGGTGTTGGTGCGTTTGGGCCGCTATTCCGTGGCGGTGTACCGGGGCGCGGACCTGGCCACGTCCAAGACCGACTCCCGCTACGTGAAGGGCAAGCACCACGCCGGGGGTACCTCCCAGCTCCGCTACACCCGAGTCAGGGAAGGGCAGATGCGTCGGTTGTACGTCAAGGTCTGCGAGACCATTCGGGCCCAGTTCGAGCCAGTGGCCGCTGAGTTGGACCACGTGATACTGGGCGGAGAGAAGTTTACCCTGAACGGTTTTCTGAAGGTCTGCCCGCGCCTGGGCGAGTATAAAGGCATCACCCTCAAACGAAGACTGAATATCCGAGACCCCAAACGCGACACCCTGGATGATCTGGGCAGCACTCTCCACGAGAGCCGCGTCTGGGCACTCGATTGGTGAACATTGAGCGACGCCGAACTCGAAACCGGTAGCCAGCCGGAATCTGCCCGGCACAATTTCAGCACCACGGCCGGGCCCCGCCCGTGGGATAACAACTTGGGCGGATTTAGTTTCGCCGGACCGCTGTTGGAGTTCGACAAAGTTCGGGAGCAGATCGCGGCTTACACTAAGACCGTTGTCGGCGGCGAGCGGGCGCGGGCTCTCTCGCCCACCCGCGACCTGCTAGAGATAGCCACCAGGCTGCAAGAGACTTCCGAGGCCAGGCAGTACCTCGATCAGGGCGGCGGCCTGGAATTTGGGCCAGACCAGGACTTCCGGGAGTTGCTCCAGCGCGCGTTGCTGGGCGGATTGTTGCGCGGAGATGAACTGTTCTTGGTTCGAGAATTGCTCCGGGCGGCCCGCTACGACGGCAACGAACTAGGCCGGCACGAAGAGATACCGATGCTCACCAGCGTCGCTGAAAACCTTCCTGAATTGAGCGACTTGGAAAGGGCCATCTCCGGCGCCATCAGTCCGGCAGGCGAAGTATTGGACAATGCCAGCCCCGTCCTCCACAACTTGCGCCAGGAGTCACGCCAGGCACAGGACCGCCTCAATGAGATCATGTCGCGCAATCTGCGCCGTTTGCAAAGGGCGGAATTGGTCCAAGAGCCGCTGATCACCCAGCGCAACGGCCGAATGGTGCTGTTAATCAAGGCGGAGATGCGCTACCGCGTGCCAGGCATTGTCCATGACGTGTCCGACAGCGGCGCGACGGTGTTCGTCGAGCCCATGCCGGCCATTGAAGTGGGCAACCGTTGGAGGGAAGCGCGCTTGGCTGAGGAAAGAGAGGTCGAGCGGGTGCTGCGTCAGTTGTCCGGGATGGTTGGTCTGTCCGGTGAAGACCTGCTGTTGACTCTCGATCTAATGGCTCGACTCGACCTTGACATTGCCAAGGCACGCTACTCGGCCGCCATGAACGCGATTGCCCCGTGGGTCGCCAACCAGGAAAGTTCAGATCGGCACCTGAAGCTGGTCCGCGCCAGGCACCCGTTGCTCACAGGGAAGGTAGTCCCCGTTAGCGTCGACTTGGATCGGTCCCAGGGAGTCATGCTGATCACTGGGCCTAACGCCGGAGGCAAGACGGTGACACTGAAGACCGTGGGACTGCTGGCCATCATGGCCCAGGCGGGTCTTCACGTTCCAGCGGAAGAAGCCCATTTCCCCAGATTCGACGGGGTCTACGCGGATATCGGCGACCAGCAGAGCATCCAGGAATCGATGTCCACATTCAGCTCCCACATCGCCAACCTGAAGGGCATCATGTCCCGGGCCACGGTTCACTCCCTCGTTTTGGTCGACGAATTAGGCACCAGCACGGACCCGGAAGAGGGGTCTGCCCTGGCCAGTGCCGTGCTCCGGTACTTCCAGAAGATTGGCTCGTTCGTGGTGGGCACCACCCACCATCGGGGTGTCGCCAGGTTTGTCCAGGACCAACCGGGCATGGTCAACGCCAGCGTGGACCTTGACCCAACCACCCTGGAACCAACCTACCACGTGACCCTGGGTCTTCCAGGCCGGAGCTACGCACTTACCATCGCCGCACGCCTGGGCGTGCCCCGAGAGATCATCGACGACGCCCGCAGTGGCATATCCCCAGTGGAGCAAGCTACCGAGGGTCTTCTACAAGAGCTCCAGCAGGAACGCCAGTTGGTGGAGGGACTGCGGGAGGAAGCCGAAATCGCCGCAGCTCATGCAACGCAGAAGCTGCGTGAATTGGACGCCCAGTTGGCCGATGTCGAGTCAGTCAAGGCCAGCCTGGTGGAGGAGTCACGTCAGGAACTGCAGCGCCGCATCAGGGGAATATTGGACCGGCTTGGAAGGGCCGAACGCGCGTTGGAAGCCGGTGAATTGCGGCAGGACGCCGAAGCCCG
>Ga0209752_1000437_pt1 | contig 20324 bp, 21 predicted proteins | sample METZYME_3_250m_FD_187548 | JGI IMG/M metagenome (GOLD analysis project Ga0209752, IMG submission 187548) | Marine microbial communities from oxygen minimum zone in mesopelagic equatorial Pacific - METZYME_3_250m (SPAdes) (version 2) | ecosystem: Environmental > Aquatic > Marine > Oceanic...
CCTCCACTCCGGATTTGAGCGTGACGATCGACCCAAGAATGGCCGAATCATCTATGATCAAGGAGCCGGCCTTTGCATCAACCGTTGCAAATCCCACTGACCAACTAACCAGGATTGGCACCGGGCAGACGACCATGCAGCAGTCAAAAACGATAACGGCGCTCCAGAAAGATTGTCCAGCCTCCACCGCCTCCGGGCTATAGATTTTAGGCCTCATTCGTAATTATGAAGACTTTTCAAGGGTGATGAGGTAATCCGCCGAAAACAGCGCCCGGATGAATAGGTATTTCGGGACAGGATTCTTTCTCTTGATGAAGTCTGGCGGCTGGTTGCCGGCGCACGCAGTAACAATTGTGCGCCCCGGTATTGAAAATGCGAGGCCAGATTTTTAACACAAAAGCTGCTTATATGGCTTTGCATACAAATGCCAAACGTGTTTCCAATATGCTCCCGTGGCCCAAGGTTTAATTCAAGCCAAAGAAGGCTAAGCCAACGCGATCCAGCTAACCTGAGGTCCGCCAGGGTTGCCCGTCAGTCTCTTTGAGGAATTGGCTCACCAAGGTGGGGCTGGAGACGATTACGCTGGGGGTAAAAAGGGCACCAACATTGCCTTGGCGGTCGACGACCTTTGCGCCGGCTTCTTGGGCTAGTATCAGGCCGGTGGCCACGTCCCAGGGCATCAGGGAGTGGTGGAAGTAGAGGTCAACCCGGCCGGCGGCAGCGTAGGCCAAGCCCAAGCCCGATGAGCCCATGAAGCGGACGCTGTACATCCCTGGCCACAAAGAGCGTACCAGGTCCAAGGCCTGGCCGGCTTTCTCATCGACGTAGCCGAGGTCGCAGCAGAGCAGGCTGCGACTGAGTTCAGTGGTCTCGGAGGCGGTGATCTTGGCGCCGTTGAGAAAGGCTCCCTTGCCCTCCTCGCCCGTAAACATCTCTTCACGCACCGGGTCGTAGGTCAGGCCGGCTACGATGTGGTTATCCTTGGCGAGGGCGATGATGGTGCAGAAGTGGGGAATGCCGTGTGCGTAGTTACGGGTGCCATCTAGAGGGTCGATCACCCACTTGTAGGGCGAGTCGCCGACCACGGGATTAGACTCCTCGGCCAGGATGCTGAACTCGGGAAATTCTCTTGTGAGGAGGTCCAAGATCGTCTTCTCGGCGGCCAAGTCAACATCAGTCACGATGTCCGAGCGGCCCTTAAAATGGACCTCGTGCTCCGAACTAAACCGGTCCCGAATGATGGCTCCGGCAGCCCGGGCAGCCTCCAAGGCGACGTCCATGGCGCCACGCCCATTCTTGGAAACCGGCAATTCATCAGGCATAAAAAACCCACTAACTAAATTAAAAGAACCCGAAAAAGCTGACAGCTGAACGCTAATATCTGTCAGCTAATTACCCAAGCCCCATCTTCTCGTAGACCTCGGCGATGGTCTCTTGGGCGATGGCTCTGGCCTTCTTACCGCCCTCGTGGAGTATCTCTTGGACGTAGCCGGGTTGGGCTTTGATCTCCTCGCGCCGTTCACGCAGGTCCTTGAGATAGTCGTTGATGCTGTCGGCCAGGTGGCGCTTGCAGTCGACACAACCCCGTGTGGCAGTGGTGCACTCGTCGTAGACCGTTTGGGTAGCTTCGGCGCCACTGAAGATATTGTGCAGCGAATAGATATTGCAGACCTCAGGGCGGCCGGAGTCGTCGCGGCGTATGCGTTGAGGGTCGGTGAATGCCGTCAGGACGCGCTTGGTGGTCTCTTCTGGCGCGGCGGCCAGGTCCAGGTGGTTGTCTAGGGTTTTGGACATCTTGCTCTGGCCGTCTAAGCCCAGGATCAAGGGAGCTTCCGTGAGCTTGGCCTGGGGCTCGGGGAAGGTCTCGCCGAACATATTGTTGAACCGGCGCACGATCTCCCGGGAGAGTTCTATGTGGGGCACCTGGTCTTGTCCCACCGGCACCGTGTCGGCCTTGTAGAGGATGATGTCGGCGGTCTGGAGCACCGGATAACCCACCAGCCCGTAATTCACCGTCTCCTCGGTCACGTGCATCTGCCGCACCTTGTCTTTGAAGGTGGGCACCCTGGTCAGCCAACCCAGCGGTGTGACCATGCTGAGGAGTGTGTTCAAGGTCATGACTTCCGGAACGTGGGATTGGACGAATACGATGCTTTTCTCCGGGTCGATTCCCGCAGCCAGCCAGTCCAGCACCATGTCTTCGATGTTGGGCTTGATCTCGTTGACTTCTTCGCCGGTCTCCAGGGTGGTCAGCGCGTGGATGTCCACGGCGCAATAGATGCAGTAGTAGTCTTCTTGAAGGGCAACCCAATTCTGCAGGGCCCCCATGTAGTTGCCTAGATGGAGCAGCCCAGTGGGGCGCATGCCGGAGAAGATTACGCCTTTGTTGCCGCTATTTCCTGGTTGGGTCATGTCACCGAATCACGAATAAGTTTGGCGATTCTCACGCCTGAGGGCACCCGAAAAGTTTAGCATAGGCGCATATTAGCAGCAAGGAGAACCGATGCCGCACTGGATGTTACTTCAGCCACTTGAAATGCTTTGAGATAAGGCGGTAGAAACCCCAATCGAAATCTCGGGTGTGAAGCGTTGCGTATGACATTCACCTGTCCAGTTCGGCACGGGCATCCGGGCACATGGACCCTCCGAGCCGAAGGGTGGTCAAAACGCCCTCGTTTTCACACCCGTAGATGGACATGTACTTGGGGCTTGGATTAAACCCGTCCAAAGCAGGATGCTCCAACACTCCGAAGCGCCCGGCCATCACGTAGTCGGGGATCTTCAGCAGTTTAGAACGTGGGGCTCGGTGTACCAACAGTCCAATGCGGTCTCGTTTTCCGGGCCTATGCAGGCTGCGACGATGCTCAGAGGTTGGTCAGATTCTAACAGTGGTGTGCTGATCAGGGCCTCGCTTGTCTGCTCATAGATATTTGCCACGTGGCCAGACATGCCAAACCGCTGGCTGAACGTGGCGAACTCCCTAGCCGGGATGGGGTGGGATTTAAGGCTACCGACACGGTCCAGAATCGACGGAAAATCAGAAGCGTCTCCGATGCCATAGAGCCCGGTGAACCAGGCCTCTTCCGGCCCGCTTCCTTCCAGGTTGACATACCGCAAGACCCAGGTGTGTCACGGGATACGCAGCAGATTGGGGAATTGCTGTTGTACCAGATGTCGAAGGCTTCCAAGTGCTCGTCAACGCAAATGATCTGGACCATCAACAGCAGGGTGTTATCAAGTGTTTTGCGCCAGCGACTCCAGGAGTCCGCCCGAGTAGTCGGGGTCTTCCAGACCCCGCTGCTCGCCCCGGAGGTAGCCGATCTGTCCACCGTGCTGGTTGAACTCCCAGAGGAGCTGTTGGCACATGACGGCTAGGGTGATGGTCCCGCCCCTGGGGTTGGTTACGGTGATGTTGTCGAAATCCTCCTCGCTCAGGAACTTGAAGTATTCGATGCTCTCTTGCCGAACCGTGGCGACGTATTCCAGTAGAGCGGCGGTGTCGGGGGCTTTGTAGGCTTTCAGATCATCGACCGTGAAGCCGTAGCCGGTGTCACTTCCCACCGCGGGCGACCGGCCCAGTCGCTCAGCCCAGTCGTCGCCTTCCCACACCTGAGCGTCACCCTTGATCCGGGCGTGCAGCCACCGGTCCAGGGTGCGGCCGTAGTGCCAGACCAAGAATGCGGTGGACGAGCATTCGTCGTTGGGCGTCCAGGCCATCTCGGCGGCGGTGAGGCCGTCAACCGCCCGCATCATGGAGTTGTAATGCTGCTCGAAACAGTCTTGGATAAATGGTTTCAATTGCATATGGGATTCACCTGTGTGGGGTGGAATAGACGTGCAATTATAGCAAGCCAATACTCGAATATGTCAGAAAGGTTCTGGAAGAGGATAGGCGGGAGTCAAACCTAAAGGGAACGCGGCGAGCTGTCAGGGTCTACTCTTCGGGGTCTGAGTCCAGGCGTCCGCCCAATTCGCTTAGGAATTGCTCGATCTCAGGGGACAGTTGGGTGGCGGAAGCTGGCGCCTCTCCGGATGATTCTGAAGGAGTGGTCGCCTCTTCCGAATCAAGCTGGGCGTCGTAGTAGGCTTCCATCTGTTGGATCAAGGTCTTGAGCTCCGCGTTCCGGTCAAGTGTGGAGTTCAATTCACGGTATTGGCGCTGTCCCCGACGCACGGGAGCCAGGTCGGCGGGGATGTTGCTGTAGACTGAAGAAAGGACTTCTATCATACGTGAAGTGCCGGCATAGTCCTCTTCCAACTGCACGTACTGGGGCAGGTGAACCATGAAGTTGATTGACTCGATATCGGCCTTCTCGATGCCTTCTGAGAGCAGGTTCATGATAGTGGTTGGGCCCTGGTAAGTGCTCTGACGGACCTTGAAGTTGGGCACCGGGCGGTTCTGAGGAACGTCGCCCAAACTGCCGGTCACTAGCAGCGGGCGGGTGTGGGGGACTGCGTCGTACATGGCGCCGAGTCGGCAATAACGCTTCACGTTGAAGTGGTTCACCACTTCCAGGACTGAATCGGTATAGTCCTCGCCGTTGGAGTGGGGCTCCATCAGGTGCAGGAACAGGTAGTCGGGGCCATCGTCGGTGATGGCGTAGCGGATGATGCTGTTGGGAATCTTGACCTCGCGTTTGCCGTCCACCAGGCGCATATTGGGCCGGTAGCGGGTGAAGTCGAAGAAAGTTCCCGGACGCACCAAGCGTCCCAAATCCTTGGAACCCATGAAGCGTTCCAGGCGGTTAAGCGTAAGGGTTCCCACGCTTCCGACGTCCACCCACGGACGCACCATGGCGAATACGTGGGGGTTTCGCAGCTCGGGGAGCGGCTCATTCAGTTCAAAAGCGCCGATTCGCATAGGCTCATCTTGCCAGAATAGCTTCGGGTTTTCAAGCCCCGCCGCGCTATATGGCTAGACATATGACAGGCGCGAGCAGGGATGGTCAATGTTGATTCAACATCGTATCGGCTGAGCCCAAGCCCTCCAGGGCCAGTCCATAGCCCAAAAGGTCGTGGATTAGGCGTTTTACCACCAAGGTCATGGCGACGCGGCTGTAGCGCAGCACGATGTCTGATTGCTTGGCCATCTGTTCCCCCAGCTCCCAGGCGCGGGGCAAAAGCTCGCTCTGAGGCATGACTTCGTTCACCAAACCCAGTTCCTTGGCTTCCTGGGCCTCGATGCGTTGGCCTGTGAAGAGGAAATAACGGCCCCGGTTTAGTCCCAACAGCAGAGGATAGACGATGTGCATGCCGTCTCCGGGAATGAGACCGCTCATGAAGTGGCCCGAGTCCTGGAACGCGGCGGTGTCTGAAGCGAGGACGATGTCGCAGAGAAGGGGAATCTCCGAGTGCCTAAGCGCGGGTCCGTTGATGGCGCTGATCATTGGGACTTCCACATCCAGCAGGCTGGTCAAGATCCGCTTCCCTTCCCAGTAGGTCTGGTCCCACTCTTTTGGCTCTCGTTTAGGAGTCCGCTCCGAGGTGCCCTGGGGGCCGGTGAAGGCATCCCCGGTGCCGGTCATGATCACAACACGGTTTTCACGGTCGCTACCCACGTCGACGAACACTCTTGAGAACTCTTCATGGGGGCTGCCACCCCACTGCAAGGGGCCGCCGTCGGTGTGGAAGGTCATCTGCAGGATGCCGTTCTGCCGTTGCATGCGGATGCTCGGATATTTATCGGCGTATTCGTCCAGAGAAGCCATATCAATATCTCCCGTCAATCTTGCCGGGTTCTGCTTAATTAAGTCGTTGAGAGGAATTAGGCGCCGTACTAAACGCTAGGTTCGTTGGCTCCGTCGGGGGAATTCGCAGGGCGCGAGTGATCTGGAAAAGGAGGCACTGGTTGGCTGTCTGGTGCGGACGCCGGCTCTGCGGATGTGCTCATGAGCGCCTGGGCAGGAGCTTCTTGGGGCACGGCATGACGGACCACGAAGTTGGCCACGTCCCGGTAGAGCGGTTCGTCTAGGTTGCAACCCCTTAGCATGGTGAACTCAGGATCTAGGTCCTCCAACATCTGCTTGACCCTGGTGTCACCGTGGCGCGCGGCCAGGGCGTAGGCGAGGCCCCGAGTATCCCTGTCCAAGGAACGCTCGTGTTCTTCACCTTCTTCTAACTCGATGTCGTAATCGACGCGGTCGGCCACGGATAAAGACTCCATGGCCTGGCGGCGCGAGCTGTCAATCTCTTTCAACAGAGTGTATAGCTCGATTACGCCGCGGGCGGCATGGCCCAGTAATTCAGGCACGCGTCGCTGCTTGTCGGCGGCGGCCTGGGCCGAGTTCCTAGCCTTGGAAAGGGAGTCTTCTTTGGCCTGCCGGCGCTCCTCTTCCTTCTTGGCTTTGACCTTCTGCAGACGCAATTGAGGAGCTTCTGCAGCTAACGGCTGCAACCGCTGCATCTCCCGTTCTGCGGACTCGGCTTGTCTCAGTCGATCTTGAAAGTTGTTGTCGATCTCGTTTCCGTTGACCATGTTGAATATTGCTCCTAATTGACTGGTTGCCGTCCGTTAAAAGACCCGGAGTGACTTATATAACCCGATACGGACAACCAAGGGCGACAGGACATCGCCCCATTTAGTCATGATACCCAGGCCAACGTAATTTCCATTGAGGGGGGGCATGCGGGTTTTTCTGGATTTAAGCCGGTGCCATGACAGCCTTGACCAGCTCAGACAGCTTGAATAGACTCCAATGCCACAAGATTCAGTTGAATCTTCCCACTTAAACAGGCGGTCAAGTTATGCGTCGCGCTGCTTTCATCTACGAGGATGCCCTATCCCGCCACGAGTTGCGTTCAGACCACCCGATGCGTCCGGTTCGCCTGCGTTACACCTACGAATTGCTCCAGGAATACGGGGCTTTCGAGCACCCCGAGGCGGTGCTCATAGACCCCCGTTCCGCGACCGATGAAGAGCTGGCCTGGCTGCACACTTCGGAATATGTCGCCGCGGTTAAAGCCCTGGGCTCAGGTTCCAGTTGTGTTGACGGTGCGCAGTTCGGTTTCAGTGGACAGGGAGACAACCCGGTGTATCCCAATATGTTTGAGACCGCAGCCCTGAGCACCGGCGGGTCTTTGCTGGCGGCCGAACTGGTGGCCAACGGCGAGGTCGGCGCGGCATTCAACATATCGGGCGGCCTACACCACGCGGCCGCCGGCCACGCCTCTGGGTTCTGCGTGTTCAACGACCCGGTCCTGGCGGCCCAATATTTTTTGAACCGGGGGATGCGTGTCGCCTATGTGGATATCGACGCCCATCACGGCGACGGCGTCCAAGAAGCCTTTTATAACGATGACCGGGTGCTGACTATCTCGGTCCATGAGTCGGGCCAGTACCTGTTTCCGGGCACTGGATCCGTGTCCGAGCTGGGAGAAGGCGCTGGCAGGGGCTACTCGGTCAACCTGCCTTTGTACCCTTACACTGCTGACGATGACTATGTGGCAGCCTTTAGTGAGGTGGTGCCGCCGCTGGTCCGGGCGTTCGCCCCCGACGTTCTTGTGACCCAACTGGGCATAGACAGCTATCATAGCGACCCTCTGACCCACCTACAGGTCTCCACCGAGGGTTACATCGAGGCGATTCGGCATTTGTCGGCTTTGGGACTGCCCTGGCTGGCCCTGGGAGGAGGCGGCTATGATGTGAATGCGGTGGCCCGGGCGTGGACCCTAGCTTACGGGGTGATGCTGGACACCGAATGGCCGGACCAGCTCCCCACTACGTTCGCTCAAAAGCACGGTCCGGGACGGCTGCGGGACCAACTAAGCCTTGAGATTCCGCGAGACATCAAGACAGACATCAGAAGGTATCTCGAGGACACGGTTTGGCAGATTCGCCAGCAGATTTTTCCGGTGCATGGGTTGAAGTAGCAGGCAGTTATCAGAACCGCCGGCCCCACTGTTATTCCGAGGCGCAAGCCGTGGAATCCGATTGCTCCACGGTCAACGTGGCCGAGAGCAAAGAGAACACTCGCTTCACTCAGGGTGACAGATGCGCAGGAAAATGTTCAGCCGACTCTATTTAATTTTCACCCAGTGGCGGTGTAAAACGAAAAAAGAGAGCGGTGGTTTAACCACCGCTCTCTTTTTTCGTTCAGGGTCTTAGGCGATTCAGCTAACGTGCTGCTCTTTGTTGAGCAACTCTTTGGCCTCATCGCCTACGTTGGCCTCGATGCAATCTCGCAACGTCGAATAGACGGACTTGTTGAGGGCACCCATCTTCCAGGCCTCGTAGTCGGCGTCGGTCTGGTAAGTGTTCTTGAGGGCCACCAGGCGCTGCAGCAGGCTCAGATAATGATACTGGAGGGGAGTCAGGTCCTTGTCGACACCCGGCAAGCGCCAGTCGTTTTCAACGACCGGTGTATCAATGTCCGAGTCCAAATTAGGCATTACATCTCCAGCCTTGTCGTTGCCTAGAACCTCCGGGTCTGCCTGATCTTGTTGTCCGCTCATGCTACCTCCATCGGCCGTGACCTTCGAGAAATCAAAGGTAGGTCCATATTGGGGTCTCTATCTATTCGTTAAGGAGTTCGGAAGGAGTCCGAGCTTACGTTGCAATTATAGCAGACCGTCTTCCTTAAAGAACATAATAACCACACTTTGTTGTTATGTTCGCGGTGTATTCAGGTGATATTCAAGGGAAATTCAAACTATTTACCTACCTAGATGCTTACCCACACGGGATGCTTCGGTCAAACTGCGACGCCTAGCGGAACTAAACTAGGGTTAAACTTCCCGGAATTCACCTTCCACGGTGCCCTCGTCGTCTGGGGACCCTTCGTCTTCTTCCGGAGTATCGGTTCCAGCGTCTTCTCCACCTTCTGGTCCGGCGCTCTGGCTGTACACCGCTTCGCCCAGACGCGATAGGACGCTGTTGAGTTCTGTCGTCGCGGTCTGCATCTCGGCCGTGTTGTTGGCGGCGATCGCAGCCTTCAGCGCATCGATCTTGCCCTGCGTCTCGGTCTTGAGCTCCTCAGGCACCTTCTCCGCATTGTCCACCAACAGTTTCTCGCTGCTGTAGACCAGAGAGTCGGCTTGGTTACGGGTCTCAACCTCGGCGCGGCGCACCTGGTCGGCTTCCTCGTTCTGCGCGGCCTCGTCGACCATGCGATCGATGTCTTCTTTATCCAGGCCGGAACCGGACTGGATGACAATCTTCTGTTCTTTGCCGGTCCCCTTGTCCTGGGCCGACACGCTCAGGATGCCGTTGGCATCGATGTCGAAGGTGACTTCAATCTGTGGGATGCCACGGGGTGCGGGCAACAGACCGTCCAACATGAACCGTCCGATGGACTTGTTGTCCGACGCCATGGAACGTTCGCCCTGCAGGACGTGGATATCCACCGTGGTCTGGTTCTCTGCGGCCGTGGTGAACGTCTCGTTCTTTTTGGTGGGAATTGTCGTGTTCCGGGATATCAGCGTGGTCATCACGCTGCCCAGAGTCTCCAGCCCCAGAGTCAAAGGAGTGACGTCCAGGAGAACAATATCGTCGACTTCACCGGCCAGTACGCCCGCTTGAATAGCGGCGCCCATGGCCACGGCTTCGTCGGGATTCACGTTCCGATTGGGCTCCTTGCCGAAGACCTGTTTGACCTTTTCCTGCACGGCGGGCATCCGGCTCATGCCGCCGACCATGATCACTTCGTCGATGGCGCTGGCGTTCAGGCCGGAGTCGGTCAGGGCTTGCCGGCAGGGACCTTCGGTCCGGTCGACAAGGGCCGAGACCAATTGATCCAGCTTGGCCCGGCTCAGGGTCTTGACCATGTGCTGCGGCCCGCTGGCATCGGCGGTGATGAAGGGCAAGTTGATCTCGGTCTCAAGGACGCTGGATAATTCAACCTTGGCCCGCTCCGCGGCGTCGCGCAAGCGCTGCAGGGCCATGCGGTCGGCGGCCAGGTCGATTCCGGTCTCTTGTTTGAACTCATCGATCATCCATTCCAGGATCAGTTGGTCGAAGTCGTCCCCGCCGAGGAAGGTATCGCCATTGGTCGACTTGACCTCGAAGACGCCATCTCCCATCTGTAAAATGGTGATGTCGAAGGTTCCACCTCCAAGGTCGAAGACCGCGATGGTGGCGTCGGTCTTGGTCTTGTCCAGGCCATAGGCCAGAGACGAGGCCGTGGGTTCGTTGATGATGCGCAAAACTTCCAGTCCGGCGATGGTGCCGGCGTCCTTGGTCGCCTGGCGCTGGGCGTCATTGAAGTAAGCCGGCACAGTGATTACGGCTTGGCTTATCTTCTCGCCCAATTTGGCTTCGGCGTCCTGCTTGATCTTCGCAAGCACGAAGGAGGAAATCTGAGGTGGGGCGTGGGTTTCTTCGCCCAACTGCACCATGGCGTCGCCGGCAGGCCCAGCCACGATCTTGTAGGGCAGCTTGGCCATGGCGTTCTGAATCTCAGCCTCATCGAACCTTCGGCCCATGAGGCGTTTCACTGAGAAAAGGGTATTCTCCGGGTTGGTTACGGCTTGGCGCTTGGCGACTTGGCCGACGTAACGCTCTCCCGTTTTGGTGTTTAAAGCAACGACGGACGGGGTGATGCGGCCGCCTTCAGCGTTCTCCACGACCATGGGTTCTCCGGCTTCGATGATCGCCGCGACCGAGTTGGTTGTTCCGAGGTCGATTCCCAGGACTTTAGCCATTTGGTTTCTCCTAACTACTCACGCACTGGTGACTATATTGATGCGGCGGGGTGATTCGAGATTGTTATCGATATTCCGGTTATTTTTTAACCATCATTGGGCTGATCTTTAGGAGCCATGGCCACCATCACTTGGGCCGGCCTGATGACCCGGTCATGCAGCCGGAAACCTGGCCGCAGTATCTGTGTGACGTAACCTGGCTCGACCTCCCCGGACTCTTCGGTGCTGACGGCTTCGTGCTCCAGGGGGTTGAACATGAGGCCCACGGCTTCGATGGCCGCCACGCCCTCGGATTCTAGCACGCCGGTTAATTTCCGCTGGATCAGCTTGATGCCCTCCAGCAGGGAGTCGTTTACGCTGCCCTCCCCTCCGGAGTTGGCTTCGGTATGGGTGACGGCCAGTTCCAACTCCTCCAGGACTGGGAGGATGTTGGCGATCAGCCGGCTGTTGGCGTATTTGGCGTTGGCAATGCGGTCCTCATCGGTCCGGCGCCGGAAGTTGATCATCTCCGCCTGTGCCCGCTGGGCGGTTTCCAGGTTATCCGCGGCTTCTTTCTGCGCCATTTCGAGACTGAATTTCAAAGCGCTCACCTGCTCCTCCAGTGGGAGGCTGTCCAGGTCAACTGTCGTATGGGCCAAGAGCTCTTCCAGTTCCTGCTCAAGCCCGGGACTTTCTTGCTGACCGTCCGCTTCTTCGGGCTGATCATCTGATTCGTTCGGTCCTGTGGCCATTAAGGAGTTCCCCTAGTTGTGATTGGACTTAATTTCCGGACGCCGGGGTTAACGGTCAACCGGTAGGTTCAGGCTATCGAATAAAAGGTCCATCTCTTCTTGTACCACCTGTTGGGCCGCCGGGATACCCTCGAGACGGCTGGCCATCCGCTGCTTGATGGCGGACATGTTGTCGAAGGCGGCCAGGGCGAATTCCACCCCGGCCAGATTCAGGCCTAACTCGTCGGACAGATAGCGGATCAGCCGGACCTTTTTGATGTCCTCGGCGGAGTAGAGCCGGAGCATGCCAATGGTCCGGCCCGGATTAATCAGGCCCAGCCTTTCGTACTTTCGGAGAGTCTGGGGGTGCATGTCCAGGATTCGTGCGGCCACGCTGATGATGTAGACCCCCTGGACCTCGATCACAGCTTCGTCATTTGTGCCGGACTGGACGGGTGAGATGTCTGTGTTATCGGGACGAGTAGGAGGAGATTGGCCTGGCGTGCCGGCCCGGTTCTCCACCCTGGTTCTTGGCTGTTGGTTCATGAAAGACTCCTCGCCATTCGATCACGGTATCGACCGGCGATTAACCATATGATACACTCTGATACGATTCATGTCAAAGTGTCTGCGCCAGCCTGCATTACACGACTTAAGATTGTCTGGTTAATGGCTGGGCTCCAAGTAGGGCTGAATACGGGGGCCCGGAGAGAAGGAGGTTGATCATGATGTACTTCAAGGGATGCCCAAAGTGTGACGGTGACCTATATGCGGGGGAAGATATTCACGGCCAGTATGTTAGCTGTATCCAGTGCGGATACCTGCGTGACGAGACACCGGTCGACTCCATGGAATCTCCAGGAGAGGATACCCATCTGCTGACTGGGAAAACGTACGTGATTGACGTTCGTATACCCGCCAAGAAGCGCCGTGAAAACGTGACCCGGGTAGCAAGGGCACTGGCTCAAGGCTAAACGAAAAAAGGGCGACTATCTAGCCGCCCTTTTTCTTTGTTCCAATTTTGTCCAGAGTGTTATTTGGTGAGTTCGGGCCAGAAGCGCTCCTCTTGCCAGGGGTCTCCTTCGTTGTGATAGCCGCGTTGCTCCCAGAAGCCGGGTGAGTCTTCGGCCATGAGTTCAATGCCATTGACCCATTTGGCGCTTTTCCAGCCGTAAATGCTGGGGACGACGAGCCGCAGGGGCCAGCCGTGGCTCATGCCCAGAGGTTCGCCTTCCTGCCTGTGGGCCAATATCCCTTCCTTCATGGCTAGGTCCAGGGGTAGGTTGGTGGTGTACCCGCCGAAGCAGTGGGCCATGATGAACTTGGTTTCGGGCTTGGGGCCGGCGGCGGCTAACAGGTCGGGCATGCTCACGCCCTCCCAGGTGTTGTCCAGTTGGCTCCACTGGGTCACGCAGTGGAAATCGGTCAGGGTGGTGGTCCATTTTAGCTGGGAGAACTGTTCCCAGTTCAGGGTGATCTCCCGCTCCACCAGCCCGAAGACTCGAATCTCCCACGTGTTGAGGTCGATCTTGGGTTCGGGACCGTAGGTCAGAACGGGGAATTTGGTGGTGAGGAACTGTCCCGGAGGAACCCGGTCGCCCAAGCCTTGGTCGTGCGCCGCCCTTACTTGGTCAGGTCGCTTCATCTGTTGACGGTCTCCCTTGGTCTGGCGCCTCGGCAATACAGAAGTTGTAGCCAGTTTAGCACCGGTCTGCGTTGTGTTAAAGAAGAGCGCCGGGTTTAGGCGGTCACTCTGATACAGCCGGGGTTCTCCGCGGTAATCTCCCCCACCACGGCCCTGGTCGCTACACCGGAGACGGCAAGCTGGGACAGCAGTTGGTCCAATCTGGACTTGGGGACCGAGATCAGCAGGCCGCCAGAGGTCTGGGCGTCGCACATCAGAAGCCGTTGTTCTTCGCTCAAGGTGTCGCCCCAGTCCACCGTATCCACCACTCCGGACATGTTACGGAAGGTGCCGCCAGGCACGGTGCCCTTTTCCAATAAATCCCAGGTCCCGGGAAGTACCGGCACGTCGGCTACCCGGATGACTGCCCCGACTCCGCTACCCATGACCATGCCCCTGAGGTGGCCCAGGAGGCCAAACCCAGTGATGTCGGTACAGGAGTTCACGCCCACGCGCATCATGGCTTCCGAAGCGCCCTTGTTTAGCCCGGCCATCGTATTGACCGCGTGTTTCATGATGGCATCGGGGGTGGTTCCTGCCTTGGCGCCTGTGGCGATTATCCCGGTGCCGATGGGCTTGGTGAGGACCAGGACATCGCCGGGCTGGGCGTTGGAGTTGGGGACCTCTTTGCCGGGTTCCACCAGTCCGACCACTGAGAGACCGTATTTGGGTTCCGCGTCGTCCACTGTATGACCGCCCACGATCAGGCAGTTCGCCTCCATGGCCTTGTCGTAGCCGCCTTTCAGTACGTCGCCCAGCATCTCTACTGCCAACTCGGCGGGGAAACCCACCACGTTTAGGGCAACCAGGGGCTTTCCGCCCATGGCGTAGACATCACTCAGGGAGTTGGCCGCGGCCACCAGTCCAAACTCATAGGGGTCATCGGTGATGGGCGTGAAGAAGTCCACCGTCACGATGATGGCGGTTTTTTCATCCAGCCGGTATACGGCTGCGTCGTCCCCGGTGTCATTGCCCACCAGAAGGTCTGAGTGACTGACTTTTGGGAGGTGCTTCAGGACCTGGACCAGGTCCTCTTGGCTAAGCTTGGCGGCTCAACCGGCACAGTGGGACAGCTCGGTCAGGCGGACTTTCCTGCTGGCCATTCGGCGTCTCCTCCGTTAGAGCTATGAACCGCGATTAATCTGATTTATCAACGGGCCTTGTGAACAGGATACATCAATGGCGGCATATGAGTGCTGGTTATTTGATCTGAGCTTTGAATGTGGGCATGACCTCTTTGCCAAATAACTCTAGCTGTTCCAATATTACCGATCGTTCGGTGCTCATCACAGAGGCGCCCACGTTCACTTCGTGCAGGCCGGGAAACCGGTCTTGAAGTTCCATTAGCCCTTCGGTGACCCGCTCTGGAGGCCCGACAATCCAGGCCCCAGATTTGATGGCGTCCTCTATCGTCGGTAGCCCCGCCGACCGGGCAGCTGTTCCCCGGCCTAAGGCCGATATCTGCTCTTCAGAAAGCCCTCGCACGAATCCTAACGGCCCGAACATCTTCATATTCTCTTCGAAGTACTTCTTGACGCCCCTGATGGCTTTCTCTTCGGTATCGTCAATGAAGGTGGACACGCCTACGATGAGGTCGCCGCCCAGTTCGGTCTCCCGTCCGTGTTTGGCCAGGGTTTCTTGCCATTGTTTGACGACTGACTCCGATGCCCCTCCTGTGGCTGCGCCTCCGCCGACGATTCCTTTAATCCCGTGTTTGGCCATGAAGTCCATGGCCCGCTGGCTGGCGCTGACCAAGGGCTGGTAGGTCTCCACGGGAAGGGTCCTGGGCCGGGGAACCAAGGTGATCTCCTTCAGAGTGTAGCCGCGGTAGGGGACCTCCGGCGGCAAGGTGTAGTGCTTGCCATGATGGAAAAAAGACTGCTCGTTGAACGCCTTCATGATGATCTCGACCTGTTCTTCGAAGATCTCACGGTTAGCGTCGCTATCCGTATCGGTGCTGGGCACGCCGAAAGTGTCCACCTCACGGGAGTGGTAGCCTCGTCCTACACCGAATATGACCCGTCCTCCGGTGAGGATGTCGGCGGTGGCATAGTCTTCGGCCAGCCGTAGCGGGTGCCACATGGGATTGACGTTGAACCCGCAGCCAAATCTTAGGTTTTTGGTCAGGTGGGCCATATGCACGTACATCAGCAGGAGATTGGGCAGGCACTCGTAGCCTTCCCGCTGGAAATGGTGCTCGGCCGCCCAGAACGTATCGAAGCCCAGTTGGTCCATCTTGATGGCGATGGCGTCGGCCTTGCTGAAAACCGAAGCCAAGGTTTCGTCGGATATCCATCGGTCGTTGACCGGGGTCGCGTCGAACCCTATGTCTTCTAGGTCAACGTGTCCGGCATAAAGCGATCCGAACCTGGTAATCATCTTGAGTTTCTCCTGTGGGGATAACTAGCGAGAATTGGACTGTTGTGTGTGCGTCCTATTTTAGCCAAGGCCGGTTGGCTGGCGGGAGGAAGGTCATGGCCCACAATATTGGGGTCCATGAACCTGTCAACGGCCGTGACGACTTGTGTCTTCATCGCATCTATAAATTGCTGATAGAGTGCCTTGTTCTCTACTGACATGGTATTGCTCCGAGAATTCTTGCTGCCGGTAATCAACTAACCCTTTCTAACGTATTTGTCGATGGCGTCGGGCACTCCGCCCAGATAGATGTCGCCGCGGGAATCGATCCAACTGCCATGACCGGAGCCGCGGCAGTCAAACCGCGAAAGTACTCTGCCCTTCTTGTCCAATACGCTGATGCGGGCCGAGTTGTCACGCTGGCCTTCGCTAATCATGTAGTTGCCATCCGGGTCCATGGAGATGTCCATAGGGCGTTGAATGTCGTCCCAGATCTCTTTGAACTCGCCGTCCAATCCGAATATCTGGATACGGTCGTTCTCCCGGTCGCAGACAACCACGTTATCGCCGTCGACCAGGATACTGTGGGGGAGGTGAAACTCATTGGCCTTTTCCTTGCCAGGGACGCCCCATGACTTCTTGAGCTGGCCATCGGCTGAGAACCGGTGCACCCGGGAATTGCGGTAGCCGTCGGCCACGTAGAGGTCGCCCGAGGCGGAAGGCACCAGTTCGGCGGGGTAGTTGAAGGGACCAGCTGCTCTGGGAACCAGGTCACCGGGGTTCTCGCAGCCAGTGTCCGAGTGAACGCCGTGTCGTCCTAACATCTGGATGGGCTTGCCGTCCAGGGTGTACATGATGCAAACCGAGGTGTTACGGTCGGTCACGTAGACCACGTCGCCGGCGATGTGGATGCCGTGGGCGAACTCGAACGAGCCGTTGCCCCAGGAGTCAGTTAGGTTCCCGTCTCGGTCGAAGATGAGCATAGGCGGGTCCTTGCGCTGGAATGCGAAGACTCGGTCATTGGAATCGGTGGCGATTGCGCTAACCATCCCGAATGTGTCGCCGGCGGGCAGCTTGCCCCAGTTCTCGATGACGTCGTACGTGTATTTTCCTGTGCCTACTGTGACCATACCGGGTTACTCCTTGATATTTCTCTTACTGGTCGAATCTGAATCGGGTCTTAGCGGCCCGAGTCTCTAGTGGCGAACAATTGTTGCAGGGGCGACATGCCTCCCAGAGCATCGATGTTGATGCTATCTACGGTGGGGCAGCCGCAGATACCCATGGTGGCTTCTAATTCGGAGCGGAGGATCTCCAGCATCGAGCTGACACCAGCTTCGCCGTCCACGGCCAGTCCCCAGAAAAGGGGGCGTCCCAGGAGCACAGACCGGGCGCCCAGGGCCAGGGCTTTGAAGATGTCGGAACCGCGGCGAACTCCTCCGTCCATGTAAACTTCAGCCTTACCGGCAACCTGGTCTACCACCTCGGGCAAAACTTCGATGGTGGTGAATGTCGTGTCCAGATACCGTGTTCCGTGATTGGAAACGATCATCGCCTTGGCGCCGGAGTTGGCCGCGAGCCTGCCGTCTTCTCCGGTCATGATTCCCTTTACGACGATGGGAAGCTTGGTGTTGCTGGCCAGCCACTCCAGGTCATCCCAGGTAGCGGCCTGGTCGCGGATGTCGGAGGGACTGGCGGGAGCGTCGGCCGCAAACTGCCACGAGTGGGTGCCCAGGTCTAGATGGGCGTAGTTGGGCGAGACCGGGCCGACATAGTCGTTCCGCATGTTGCGCTCGCGTTTCGGTGAAATCTTGGCGTCCAGCGTCATACAAAGGGCTGTGTACCCGGCGTCTTCAGCGCGGGCGGCCATGCCCAGAGTCAATTCTTTATCTTTGAAGAAGTATTGTTGAAACCAGATTGGACCAGTAGCAGCCTCGGCTACGTCTTCCAAGGTCCTGGCCGAGTGGGAACTCAATACCATCACGGTGTCGGCCTTTCCGGCAGCTTTGGCAGTGGCCAACTCGGCGTCCGCGTGGGCTGCGCCGTGGTTACCCGCAGGCGCCAGCATGACCGGGAAGCTGATTTTTTGGCCCAGGACGGTGGTGCCCAGGTCGCGTGTGCTGACGTCCACCATCATCCGGGGTTTCATGACGATGGAGTCGAGGACCTCTCGGGTGCGCCGGAGGGTTATCTCGTCGGTGGCGGCTCCGGCGATGAAATCGTAGTGGCCTTTTTCGAGGCGCTCTTTGGCGATCTCTTCGTATTCATAGATATTTACTGGGTCTGGGGCCATGTGGGTCCCTCCAATGTCCTTCAAAATTGGGTTTGAATGGGTGAATTGAGAGGCAAGTCTAAAAGCTGTGCTGTGCGTAGTCAATCGTGTGCCCAAATAGACACGTGGTATCCTTGCCCACGGCGAAACTAGACGACGACGCGAGTAGGAGACGATGGCGAGCAACGAGGCGGACTACGAGATATTCGAGGCAGGCGATCTGGACTTGCAGTCGGGAGAGACCCTTCGGGGGGCCAAATTGGCCTACAAGGTCCACGGCCAACTGAACGCCAACAAAGACAACGTGGTGGTGTTCCCAACCTTCTTCGGTGGGAAGCACACTCAGAATGAAGCCATGATCGGCGAAGGCAAAGCCCTGGATCCCAGCAAGTTTTTCATAATCGTCCCCAATATGTTCGGCAACAGCGTGTCAACCTCGCCCAGCAATGCCATCCCTCCCTACAACCGGGCTCGGTTCCCAGCCATCAGCCTCTACGACAACGTGTCTACCCAACACCGTCTGGTCACCGAAATGTTCGGCATCGACAAGATTGCCCTGGTCACCGGCTGGTCCATGGGCGCCCAGCAGACTTTTCAGTGGGGCAGCCTTTACCCAGATATGGTGGAGCGCATCGTGCCGGTCTGCGGTTCGGCGAAGACTTCCCGGCATAATTTCGTTTTCCTGGAGGGAGTCAAAGCTGCCATCACCACCGACTCCGATTGGGCCAATGGGTCTTACGAGAAACCGCCGCTGCGGGGGCTCCGCGCCATGGGCCGTGTCTACGCCGGTTGGGCGGTGTCCCAGGCCTTTTATCGGGAAGAGGTCTATCTGGAATTGGGGTACGCGTCCCTGGAGGACTACTTGGTGGACTTCTGGGAGGCCCGGAGAACCAGCGCTGATGCCAACGATTTGCTATTGATGATCTATACCTGGCAGAACGCCGACATCAGCAACAACCGCCTCTACAACGGCGATTTCCGGGGAGCCCTCAATTCGATAAAAGCCAAGGCCATCGTCATGCCCGGACGCACCGACCTTTATTTCCCCCCAGAAGACAACGAGATTGAAGTCGCCCTAATGCCCAACGCAGAACTACGGCCCATAGAGTCCATCTGGGGCCACCTGGCGGGTGGCCCAGGCTTCAACCCGGTCGACTCAAAATTCGTGGACGACGCCCTGAAAGAGATATTGGCTAGTTAGGGAAGATTTCGGGAATCATACTTACCACGATCCGTTCATGGCGAGCCACGTCGAACCCTGGGTGCACCCCGCCCTTCGACCGAGCACAGGGCGACGGGTGACGCCAATTGCTGACTGTTGGAGGCTGTGAACTGATAGCCATCTTTGGAGGACTGATATGTCGGACCTACGCTATGAACGTTTCCCTGACGGCCATTACGCCGTTTTCACCATGGACCGGCCTGACCGGCTAAATGCCCAGGGCGTGGCCATGAAGGAGGAGCTGCGTGAGGCGCTGGACGAGTTCGCTGCCGACCCTGAGATGCGCGCCGGTATTCTCACCGGAGCTGGAAGGGCCTTTTCTGCCGGGGCCGACCTCAAGGAGATGACGGCCCTCTACGGCACGTTGGCGTCTCTAACCGAAGAGCAAAGAATCGAGGGCTACCGGGGCAACCAGCCGTTCGGCCGAAACCCTAAGCCGTTTATCGCGGCGGTAAACGGCCTGGCCATCGGCGCTGGGATGGAGCGGGCTACCGACTGCGACATCCGCATAGCTTCCACCGAGGCCTATTTCGGATTGTTCGAAGTGAGACGGGGCATCATGGCCAACTACGCCATCAACAACCTGGCGCGAGTGCTGCCCTACGGCGAGGCCGCGTACCTGATGCTCACCGGGGACATTCTAACCGTGGAAGATGCCCACCGCTGGGGTTTCGTGCACCAGGTCATGGCGCCGGATGAACTGATGCCCCGGGCGGTTGAGATCGCGGAGATGATCGGCTCCAACGCGCCTTTGGCTGTTCAAGGAACCAAGGCGGTGACCCAGTTCTGGCGGCGCTACGGCTTGGAAGAATCGTTACAATTCACCGCCACCGTGGGAGACCGAGTGCTGGGCTCCCAGGACGCGCTGGAGGGCCCCAAAGCATTCTCGGAAAAGCGACCGCCGGTGTGGCGGGCGGAATAATTTCCGCAGTTTAATTTCATAATTGTGGATATTTATAGCGGGACTCTGGTAAGTAAATCCGTTTGAGGATAGACCTTTACTTGAACCTAGAAGAATGTTGAACCAGGTGCCGTTGGTGCGCAAAGCCCGAGGTGCATATTACGGCTGGTGGGTGCTGGGCGCAACCTTCGTGCTCGGAGTGCTGTCTGGAGGTATCTTTTCACACAGCAACGCCATATTTTTTGGGCCGATGAAACGCGACCTTGGGCTGACCAGCGCCCAGACCTCTTTGATTTTCAGTCTTGTTAGAGCTGAGGGTAGCTTTGCCGGGCCGATAGTTGGCTGGTTTGTAGATAGGTTTGGGTCGCGTCCCATGATCATGGCCGGCGGACTGCTGGCCAGCGTCGGATTCATGGCCCTCCACTGGGTGCACAATTACGTTTTGTTCGTGGTGGTTTTCGTTGGTGTGGTTGGCGTTGGAAAAAGTTCAGGTCTGGGTCAGGTTCTGATCGGCGCCGTCAACCGGTGGTTCATACGCC
>Ga0209752_1000438_pt1 | contig 20305 bp, 19 predicted proteins | sample METZYME_3_250m_FD_187548 | JGI IMG/M metagenome (GOLD analysis project Ga0209752, IMG submission 187548) | Marine microbial communities from oxygen minimum zone in mesopelagic equatorial Pacific - METZYME_3_250m (SPAdes) (version 2) | ecosystem: Environmental > Aquatic > Marine > Oceanic...
AGACAATATCCTAAAAAAGGAATCACTTTTGAAAAGACTCATTTTGAAGGAGCAAAGTATTGCATAGATATTGCTAAAGAATTAGGAGTAAAACGATTTATTCTTATGAGTGCAAATGGGGTTAAATATGAAGGCACAAAATATCAATCTACAAAATTTTTAGCTGATCAATATCTCAAAAATTCTAATCTTAACTGGACAATATTCCGTCCATCTTTAATCTTTGGTGATCCAAAGGGTACAATTGAATTTTGCACTCAATTGCGAAATGATATGTTAAATCTTCCATTACCTGCACCGCTCTTTTTTGAAAAACTTAATGTAATTAACGCAGGAAAATTTTCCATGTCTCCAATCCATATAACTGATGTAGCTAAATGTTTTGTTAAATGCATAGAGATGGAAAATACATTCGAAAAAATATATAATCTTGGGGGTCCATATTCTTATAACTGGATAGAACTTATTGACACTATTTCCAAAGCATCAGAAAAAAACAAATGGAAAATACCTGCACCTGTGGAACCAATTAAAATGGCTGCTATGATGCTTGAATGGCTTCCTATTTTCCCCATCACAAAAGATCAATTAACAATGTTATTAGAAGGCAATACTTGTAATTCAAGAACTGCTTTTGATGAGTTTGATATTCAACCAACAGAGTTCACTGTTGAAAATTTGTCCTATTTATCAGCGAACTAGCTTACCTATTAAACTAGTAATTAATAAATCATCTGATCAAATATGAAAATTTCTAAGCCAAGAATTGTTGTAAGCAAATGTTTAGAATTTGATAAATGCAGGTATAATGGCTTATCAATTAATGATTCAATCATACGATCATTAAAAGATTATGTTGAATTTATTCCCATATGTCCTGAAGTTGAAATAGGGCTAGACACACCTCGAGATCCAATTCGATAATGCAAAAGGAAGAGTATTAAATTAATGATTACTCATTATAGATTTATCAATATATTATTTTTGTTATTCATTAATGGGCTTCTATATGCCCAAAATAATAGTGTTTCTGGATTTATAACGGATCAAGAGACAGGTGAGGCTTTAATTGGGGCAAATGTATTTATCCAAGAAACTGGTAATGGAATGTCGACAGATAGAAATGGTTATTATGTTATACAGAATATTAATCCTGGTAATTATAACTTAATTGTCTCTTACATTGGATATAATACATCCAAAAAGGAAATAAATGTTACACAAAATGAATCTATTAAAATGGATTTATCACTTGAAGTAGAAGCTCTTGAAATTAGTGAAGTTGAGGTATCAGCAGAAAAGTTGCAACGTAAGAACAATATTCAACCAAGTAGAATAAACTTATCTCCTCGAATTATAAAAGCTGCACCTGCACTTGCAGAACCAGATATATTTCGTACTATCCAAGCATTACCTGGTGTTCTTACAAATAATGAGGCTAGTACTGGCTTAGTAATTCGTGGTGGTAATACAGACCAAAATTTAATTCTTTTAGATGGGATTACCGTTTATAACCCAACACATTTTGGAGGAATATTCTCAAATTTTATAGTGGATGCAGTTAAAGAAGCGGAACTTATTAAAGGAGGATATAATGCAGAATACGGTGGGAGATTATCTGCAGTATTAAATGTCCTAAGTAGAGAAGGAAATCGCAATTACTTTCAAGGAAAAACTAGTATATCATTATTATCTGCTCAAACTACAATGGAAGGCCCGTTCTATAACGGAGCATGGTTATTATCTGCTCGTAGAACATATTTTGATTATTTATTGCCTAAAATTCTACCTCCAAAGACTTCTGAGAATATTCCTCCCTATTATTTTTATGATTTACAAGGACATTTATTTTCAGATTTAAATGATAAAGATCGTATTTCATTTAGCATTTATAGAGGGATAGATGATTTAATCTTTAATACGCTTGGGTTAACTGCAGACTGGGGAAACAATACTTATAGCATCTCATTTCGTAGAGTATTTAATGAAAAACTAGTTGGCAATTTTCTTGCTGCATCTAGCGAGTTTTTTACAAATTTTAACCTAGGTGGTGAAGATGGATTGAAAAGTGCAAATAAGATCGTTGATCAAACCCTTTCATCTAATTTAACACTTTTTCAATCATCAACAACTGAGTTCCGCTCAGGCGTACAAGTAAAACAACTTGATTTCAAATATCTAAATACATTTTTGGAGGACACATCATTCTATTTAAGAGAAAAACCATTAGAGGCTAGTTTATATACAAAACTCAAATGGAAGGTTTCTCCTAGTTTTATTTTCGAACCTGGATTAAGATATAATTATTATAGTGTATACTCTAAAACACCATATATCGATCTACGTATGGGGTTAAAATTTATTCTTACAGATGATCGTTATATAAATTTAGCATTTGGTAATTATCATCAATTTATCCAAACAGCGCAGGATGATTACAACCCATCTATTTTAGATAATTGGCTAGCTGTTGATAATTCAGTTGATCCTGCAAAAGCGCAACAAGCAGTAATTGGTTATGAAGAATATATAAATGATATATATAAAATTCAGATCGAAGGTTATTATAAAGAATTACAAAATATGCTAACCTTTGAAAATCTTACTTCTTCTACAGATGCAGATGTATCAGATGACAAAATAAGTGATACGTTTACACCTTCAGATGGTTATGCATATGGAATTGAATTTTTTGTCCAAAAAACATTTGGAAAACTTACCGGATGGGTCGCATACACAAACTCTATTGCTAGAAAAATTATGACGAGCCAATTAAATGAAGTTAAAAGTGAATATTATACAAATTGGGATCGTACACACGTCCTCAATGTTTTAGGTAATTATTCATTTAGCAAAAAATGGGAATTAAACTGGAAATGGACCTGGCAATCCGGACAAGCATTTACACCAATATTAGGATATTATGTAGAGAAACTACCAGGAGACCCAAGTTCAACATTTAGTACTATCCCAGGGTCAAGAAATAGTGGGCGTTCTCCAATATATGATCGATTAGATTTTGGTATTGTAAGACATGGGAAATTATTTGGAAGAGACGCAGATTTCTTTTTTCAAATTATAAATACATATAATAAAAAGAATATATTTACCTATATATATAATTTAGGCAGCACAACTAATGGAAAAGATGATGATGGTGATTGGATAAAATTAGATCATGATTCAAATGGGAATGGTGTCCCTGATGTTGGTGAAACAAATGTGGATGAGGAAGATGAAGGTCGTATACAAGAAAAACCATTAAGTCTATTTCCAGTAATACCAAGCCTGGGCTTTACTATATATTTTTAATTATGAAAAGAATACTAATAATTTTCACTTTTATATTTTTTTCATGTTCAATAAATGATGATCAGGTTACCTATGAAGAAAAACTAGTTTTATGGGCAAATCTTCGATCAAATTTTCCATTAATTGATACAGTATTTGTTGCTAAATCTGCAAGTTTAAATGAACAGGTAAGTTCAAAAGATTTGTGGGTAGATGAAGCCCAAGTATATATTATTGGGGACACTGTAAATTTAGCTTTAATGCCAGTAGTAGACTCTCCGGGTAGATATTTTACAAATTCAAATTATATCTTTCAGGGGGGAATGACATACAAAGTTGAAGCTGTTTTTGAAAATGATACCATATCTGGTGTCACAACAATTCCTCAAAAGATGGAAATTATTTCAGAACCTCAAACTATTTACACATGCAAGAATAGTACTTATGATGTTCCTCAAATAAATATTAATAATTATGATGCATGGTCATTTCCACCAATAACTGGCCCTATTGATACTTTAACATTGTTGCAAGGGGAATGCTTTACAGAAAGTTTCGCTAGTTATCCTTTGTTTAAAATTAATTTCAATGAAGAAGATTATCAGACAGTTCGCATCATGACATTTGCATTAGATGCAGATTCAATTGACTTAGAACCATACACTGATACAAACAATGATGGTATATGGAATGAAAATGAATATTTTGACGATTGGAATCAAAATGGTTTACGTGATAGTTGTTTTATTAATTTGATTTATGATACTACATACAAAGACGTATATGAATTATGGAAAGAAACATTTCCTCGTGGATCAGGTGAAGAATCAGGATGGGAAAAAAATACACCATTCAGATACAATCCGTGGCCCTGGAATGTAGAAACATCACCTGTAAGTATGAATTGGTTATTTTTTGATTATTATGGATTACAACTAATGACTTTTCAAGCAACAGATGATGCAACTTTTAATTATTTCCAAGGTCTTCCCGAATTCAACCAATTTGTGATGCCAAATTCAAATGTTGTAAATGGATATGGATTAGTATCTAGCTCTGCTTCTAGATCTTTTCTTGTTTATATAAAAAGAGATCAATCAAACAGTAACTAATACTACTTAAGTAATAACAGCTTTTTTGTTTCGATTAGACCCTCTGTAATAATTCGAACAAAATATATTCCGCTAGAATGTGATTTTGATTCCCACGAAATATTATGCTGACCCTGCATAAGTTTATGATTAATTAATATATCTACTACCTTTCCATTCATATCAATTATTTCTGCTTTTACTTGTGAACTATGATTTAAAGTAAAAATAATATTTGTTATTGGATTAAACGGATTTGGATAAGGATCACTAATTGAAAAGGTTGTAGGCATTATTTCTTGATCAATTTTTACTATAGTTTCTCCAAATAACTGATCTTTAAACTGCCATTCTTCATGTAATGGCCATTGATCATATGTATGTTCACTATGTACCCCCATCATATTAATAAAGGCACTTTGCCCTGGTGGATTAATATTATAATCAATAGCTTCATTCGAACTTAGTTCAAGAGCGTATTGATATGTACCATGATCATTTATTGTGTATGGAATATTCTTAACATCTTCAAGGGTCATTAAGTTTAAAGAAGCAATATAATCTGTAATTAAGTCATTACGATCACATAAAGAAATTCCATTTATCCAAGGACCAAAATCACCATTATTCCACCATGAAGAAGGCTTATTATTATAATTTGCAAAATACCCAATAGAGGAGTTATCACCCTGCGGAAGATCTTCAAAATCTAAAAATCCTCCCCATTCTTCTAATCCATCTCCTTTATGAGGCAAATATGGATGGACACCATCACTACGATCTTGATGTAATCCTCCATGCCAATAACCAATATTTCCATTATGATCAATAACAATATAATTAAATGACATCGGTGCAAGTTTTATCGCATTTTCAAACTCTTCCATATTCGTGGCTTTCATTGCATTATAGAGATAGTTAGTACTCTCAATTTCCTTTTTCCAAAATGTCATTTTATATGAATAGACTTGATGTGATGGCATATGCGCTGAAAATACTGGTCCATGGATTGTCCTATAATGCGTAAAAATTTCATACCCTGTATATGTGTGTATTGTGTCAGTAATTACTTCGAAATCTAACCATTCTCCATTGTGCCAATATCCATCATTAAAATTCTGGCTTTGGGTCGAATCTATATATACATCTACATTATCACTGACCCCACTTGTATTTGTCCATCCCATATAATTTGAATGTCCAATAACTACTCCTGGAAATCCTGGAATACTTAATCCTCCAACATGTAAATCTGGTGATTGTAGCTCTACTTCCATCGTTCTGGATGCTTCATCATAATTTGGTCCTCCCATTTGTGGACAACCAAGGATCATAGCATTACCACTTGAAGATTTTGATGAACTAATTGCAGCAGAAAAACTACCTAATTTAAATATTAAACCATTTTCTTCGGCAAATTGTCGTATTTCTTGTCTATGAAATTCAATCTCCTCAGCAATATGATCAGGAATAACCATACCAGAATAATTCCAATTTCGATTGAAAACCGCTCTATCATCTATTATTGTTGTAGTACATGTACTATCATTAACAGGCCGATTTTGATTAAACCATTCCCAACCATTATCTTGTAATTCAGTTAAGCGTGTTAACTCTTCCCCACCAAACATACCAAATAGCCTAACAAAATAAACTGCAAAGGCTAATGAATGATGTACTTCCCAAGGCTCAAATTGTGTTCCAATATATTCTAAAGGTTTATATTTAGAAGAATTCGCTGACATTGAGTCCGCATACGCATTTATCCCTCCAACATAAGCAGTAATTAATTGCTGTACTCCAATATCTAATTCGGAAAACATTTCATCGTATTCTGATTTAGTATACCCTAACCGACGAATATCTTTATCAAAACTCATTGTCACATCACCATACCATTCACTTAATCTGCCCAAAGCTCCTCTTCTATTTAAATCCATTTGAAAAAGACGATCTTGTGCTTCAGCAAATCCTTGCCCATAGGAAACTGAATAATCATTATCTGCAACAATATGAGGTACTCCATATTCGTCACGATGAATAAATATAGTTGAGCCATCAGGAGCTTCTAGAGTCATATCATTTGCAGATATTATTGAATATATCATAACAGTTAATAGGCTATATCTTATCATTATTTCTTTTTTCCTTTTCGGTCATTTTTTAATCTTTTATTCAATTCAGCAATTTTTGTATTTCCAACATACCATGGAGGTAAATTATCAAAATCAGGAATCCCATCATTAATTAATGTATTTTTTGTTTTATCATCAGGATACTTTTCACTCTTTACTGCACCAGCACATATATAGACTAAATCTGTATCATCACTTGCTTTTAATGCGCGTTTGCTCTGCGGAAACACATTAATAAAATCACCTTTTGATAATGGAATATCTTCTCCATTTATATGAATAATACCATTACCATCAATAACAATATAAACTTCTTCTTGTTCTTTATGCTGGTGCATGAAAGTATACCCTTTCCCAGCAGGAAGACGAATTACTGTTAATCCAACAGCGCTAAGCTCAAGATCGTCTTTTAAGTAAGTTAACCAATTAGGAAGATTTGTTAGATCCAGGCTTGTTTTTTTGTAACCCGGCATAATTGGATGATTAATTAAGTATTAATCGGTCATCCACAAAAACAATATTCAGTTTTTGTAGCATTAACATTGATTTTGATTCCTTCTTTTTTCGAATATATTCGGTAAAAGGTTCAATCAGAAGATCAAGAAGGTAAATATTAGGATTACCAACAAGATCTTCCAAAACATCAGCATCCATTCGTCTTAATTTTTTTAATTCTTCCCAAACCTTATCATAATACTTTTCAAAACTTTGCAATAGTGGCTTTGAATAGAATGAAAAACGATCATATTCATTAATTAGCCATAACTCCTCTTCATTGGGATCATACATATTATCTTTTATCATTTTTTTTACCAAAGCTTCAACTTTTGGTTTATTTCCTTTATAAGGTGATTTCTTTGCCATTATTAATAACCTAAATTTCTTATTCTACATTCCATTTAATTCACTATATAAGATATTTAAGTAATGATACATGGGCAAGTTATTTTATCAAAAAATGAAAGAAATATCATTTTTTTAGTGCCAATGTTAACCCATCTCCTATGGGCACAATACTAATGTCCACTCTTGAATCTATGTGTAATTTTTTATTTAAAGACCTAATAGATTCTGTATCAATATCATTGATGCGTTCATCAACAACGTCTCCACTCCATAAAACGTTATCTATTGCAATTAATCCTCCAGGACGTAATAATTTCAAACATAACTCATAATAATTATCATAATTTATTTTATCGGCATCAATAAATGTGAAATCAAATGTATTCGACAAGCCATTATCAATTAATTTTTGTAGAGTATCTATGGCAGGACCAATGTTTAAATCAATTTTATCCCTCACTTTTGCATCCTCCCAATATTTTTCAGCTATATCAGTATATTTTGTACTTATATCACAGGCAATTATTTTCCCATCAACTGGTAAAGCAAGCGCAACACATAATGAGCTATATCCAGTAAATACACCAACCTCAATTGTTTTTTTTGCTCCCATTAGTTTTATAAGTAGTTGCATAAATTGACCCTGCTCAGGGGAAATTTGCATATTGTGCTGTTCCATTCTATATGTATATGCACGTAAAGAAGATAAGTTTTCATCTTCTCTTAGCGAGTTTTCACATAAATATTTATAAATAGAGTCTGTCATTAAAATTGTTTGATTGCTCATTTCATTATACCTCTAGATAAAAGAGTTGCTTCATTATTTTATTAAAAATTGTAATAGATATTTACACCACTTAAAATAGTTGAAACACTACCACGTTGAAGGGGGTTTTTCCATAAATCTACTAAACCATAGTGTATAATAATTCGAATCCCAATCTTTTCATTTAAACCGAAAGATCCTCCCATTAGCACTCCATAATCAATGTTAAGATCTTCAGGCTTAATAGTTATAGAACTTCCCGTAGAATATGTTTCATTTGCGCTTAATGGACCAGCAATATAAACACCTCCAAGAAGCATCATTTTCCCAATATTTATTGGATAATAAGATTCGATATTTAAAAAAGATACATTTAAAGTAGTATCGATATCTGAACGCCCATTGATAAATCCACCATTTATATATCCAATACTAGTTCTAACAGGGCCCAGTTTACGTTCAATTGCAAATGAAAGCGATTTTACATCTCCAGACCATTCTTGCATCTGCTTATTTTGATGTACAACATTTGAATGATTGAATCCACCAACTAGCGTTAATCCTATCTCCGCATTTAAGAATGAACACAATATTAAAATGAAATAATATATTTTATTAAATCTCATAAAACGAATAAAAGTATAAAATATTTTAACTTTCTTTACTTATTGATAGTCTAAAGACTAAATTCAATTAAGGAGAAAATAATGAATAAAATACTACCAATAATAATTTTTAGTTTATTATTTACAATAGGTTGTGAAAACTTTTTTGGTATTGGAAATGATTCCGGTGATCCGTATGCAAATGATATGTTGCTATATGATTTGGAGCAGGATTTAGCGTTATCTGAAAAACAAATATCTGATAGTAAAGATTTTTTACGGAGTGGGCGTGATTACTTTCCTGATAATGCATCTTTATGGAAACTTGCTTTATATCTTCAACAAAATTTAACAGAAGAGCAAAAAGAAAGACTCCTTTCACCACCTGAATATCTTAAAGCCGAAGAAATATCTGAAGAAAATGATCAGCATCATAAGCGTCTTCGTCATCATCATCGCATGGATGAATTCATACGCTCAATCTTAAATACAGATCAATTATCTGAATATGATGAGATAGTTAATTATAAAAAAACGACATTAGAAGAAATATTCAACTCATTAAAAATGGAAACACAAACAAAACAAGAAGCACATAGAGAAATGATGGGTGTAATGGAGTGGTTTAGAGCAGCAATGGATAAACTATTAACGGACGAACAAAAATCTATTTTAGAAGAAATGCGTAAGCAAAAAGATGATCATTGGCGCAAAAATAGAGGTGGATATGGCAAACACGCAAAAGATCATGATAAGATGCGCCAAGAAATGTATGATGTTCTTGCTATGACAGAAGAACAAATCTCTACACTTGAAACGATTGAAGAATCATTTAAATCATCCCTAGAATCATTACATAATAACTTTGTAGACGGCATTATGAATTATACACCTGAGGAATACATACAAAATGTTGGAAGTATTGCCAATTCATTTCATGAAGATAAGATATCTATTTTTGATACAGTTCAATTAGAAATAATTGAAATACATCGTGCTTTAGCGCGTCGTTTTATGAAACACTCACGATGGGGACACAAAGGTTAATTAGTAGTATTCAATAATAAAAAAGGGGCTATACAGCCCCTTTTTTATTATTTTTTTCTTCCAAGATGCGGCTCATAAAATGAAGATGAATATTTTTTCAAATGTTTAATTATTTCATTTGAAACTTTATCAAATTCTTCCTGAATAAGCCAATGACCAGCATAAAGCTCTACAAAATTATATGGGCCATTCATATACTTCTCGCTTAATTCTACAGATTTCCTACCAATAGCCATATCCATATTACCCCAGATAAATAAAGTAGGTACCTCAACATTTCCAAATTGTATATAATCACTAGGCTTTCTTCTATTTCCAATATTTGCTCGATACCAATTTAAAGCTGATCGAAGTGCGCCTCGTTGACGAAAAACATTTAAATAAGCATTTATTTCTTCTTCCCCATGAACTTTCCAAACTCTTTTAAGGTTTTTATAATTATTAAATGACATATATAATTCTGGAAAGAATGGCATATTAAAGAATCCTATATATTTGCTCTTTTCCTTTTGATCAAAATCATTGTTGTATGCTTCTTGAAATGCTCTCATATGAGGTATTGATAAGGAAGTCCAACTATACATCATATCTGGATATTTAGCAATAAATGCCCATCCAACAGAAGATCCCCAATCATGACCGATAAGATGAAATCGTTTTAATTTATATGCATTTACAATGGCAAGAACATCGCTTACTGTATGTTTAAGAGTATATTCTTTAATAAGAGTTGGTCTTGCTTTTGGGCTATAGCCACGCTGATCAGGCGCAATAACACGATAGCCTTTTTTCACTAATAAATCCATAAGCCTGATCCACATGTATGATGTCTCTGGGAATCCATGTAATAATATTACTGTCTCACCTCCATTCTCCATCCCTCCTATTCTACAATTCAATACATATTCACCATTGTTTATCTCAGCAAACCATTCATCATTAATAATAATTTCTTTCACTGAATTTGAATTATTAGCCCCCATAGTAATAGATAAACTAAAAATAATTATGGAAATAGATTTGAAATAATTATTAGATATGTTGATCAATCGATGATCCTATCAATTGTTATAAAAATAAATGTCGGTTTTTTGCTATCCAATTATATATTAATTCTGATGTAAATCGAAAAGGAGGCACCCATTTATATAAAATGAATAATAACTTGGCTTTGTTAGCAGTATAAAATAATTGAAAAATTGCTTCAGCTCCTTTGGAAACCTTATCATTAATATTTATAAAATGAACCGATTGTAAACATGCTGATCTAGTAACATATTCATAATCTAATGGAATATTTTGAAGTGGAATAAATGTTACATAATTACCAGTAAAAGTTTTGAATTTATTAACCCACTTAATACAAAATTGGCACTCACCATCATAGATTAATAACGGCCGTTTATCATGATTATTCATTTTTCTCTGGCATATTCTTCATACCCTCCATCAAGACTAAAAACGGTTTTGAATCCATTTTGAACGAAATACTCTGATGCCCCTTTACTACTATTACCAATATAACAATATACCAAAAGATTTATATCTCGATCTGTCTTTTCCAAAAAATTATCAATATTCTCCGCAGAAATATTGATTGATTTAGGAATGCTTCCATCTTCATAAGATTCTCTATCCCTAATATCAACTATAACAGTATCAGGATGCTCTAATAGCAATTGAGCTTCATCCAAACTAATACATTTATAACTCATATTAATTTTTTTAGATTAATTAAATAAGGTACGGCTTATTAGAGATTTAGGAATAAAACTAACCACGAATATATAGTAGTTCATGATTTTCTGATTGAGCAGGTTGAAACTCATAACCATTATCATTAAAACCATGTAAATCATCTATAGATTGAACTCTATTCTTAATGATAAACTTAGACATCATTCCTCTTGCACGCTTAGCAAAAAAAGATATGACCTTGGGAACGCCATTTTTTACATCTTTAAAAATAGGTTTTATTACAGGAACATTTAGAGTTGGTAAATCAATCACTTTAAAATATTCATCCGAAGCGCAATTCACTATATACTTACTTTTATGATTATTGACATCTCTATTTAATTGTTCTGAAATTTTGGTTCCCCAAAATTCATATAAATTTTTTCCCTTCGAATTATTCATCGTTGTTCCCATCTCTAATCGATAAGGTTGAATAAGATCTAATGGACGTAGTAAACCATAAAGGCCTGATAAGATACGTAAATGATCTTGAGAATAGTTAAAGTCATCCTGACTAAATGTTTCTGCGTCTAACCCTGTATATGTATCCCCATTAAATGCTAACGCTGCTTGTTTGGCATTCTGTTCATCAAAAGGCAGATTCCAATCTTGAAAGCGTTGGACTGTTAAATTTGCAATGTTTTCACTTACGCTCATTAATTTCATTATATCATCAAACGTGTAATCTTTTGCTTTATCAACAAGTTTTTTTGATTCATCCAAAAAATCACATTGAGTGAATGCTTTTATTGGTGAATCAGCATTGAAGTTTAGTTTTTTTGCTGGTGAAATAACTGCTATCATATTTTACCTTATATATAGTTTAAGTTTAATATTTAATCCCCAACTTATTATAAATAAACGACAACAACCAAGCTGGGCCAATAAGGAGAAATTGTAGATCTTGAAAAAATGATGGTTTCTTCCCTTCAATCTTATGACCAATAAATTGTCCAATCCATGCAACAACAAATATCATTAATGAAGTTTTCCATAACGGGGTATGAAAATTTGCATTGATATAAGAATTTCCAGCTAGAAGTGAGAAACCAATAATGAACATACCTATTGCCATCACAGGAGAAAGACGCATATAATATAGAAGAATAAGAGCAGTAATTATAATCGCCCAGTTAAGTTGGAGATTATTGATAATAAAAGGCATATAACCATGAGGTATGGACCACCACAATCCCATGACGCTAAACATAATTGCAGGCACACATACCCAATGGATCTTCTTGTTTAATGGATTCTGATGACTTTCACCATACTCATCCAACCAATTGTGTACAGATTTCATAAATTATCTCTCTATGTTAATTATAAAAAATCCTACTTAATCAAGACCATTTTATTATTCTTTATATAACCTTCAGTTTGTAACTGATACAGATAAATACCAGCACTTACATTGTTACCAATATTATCTTTACTATCCCATTCTAATGTATGGTATCCAGGATCTTTTAGACCTCCTTCTAATAATCTGATTTCTCTACCAAGTGCATCATATATTTTTAATGAGATTTCACTTCGCTTTGGGAGATAATACATAATTTTAGTTAACGGATTAAATGGATTAGGATAATTTTGATACAAACGATAATCTTCAGCTAATAAATTATTCTGGGTACTCCCAAGATAATTACTATTTTGCTCCCCAGGAGTACCATTTACTAAGGATGCTGTCCAATTACTGTATATTCCATTATCAATTAATGGATTTATAAGTTCTAAAGTTGGTCCGTCACCATCTGGTTCTAGTGGCCATGGATCATCATCATCATATGTTAATGAATCCATTAATATTCCATTATTATTATATAGACGTATTAACTCTCCACCTCCGCTAAGACCAAAACCAAGATCTCCTATATATGAATTCACCATTGGAAAGTGATTTTTAAAATCCATTGTATCACGACATAAAACAACATATTCATTTGGCTGTAATACAGTTCCTTCAGGTATTGAAAATAGATGATCATCACCTACCTGACCTTCATCCCTAAAAAACCAATTGCTCATATCAAATATTGAATCTGTCGGATTATATATTTCAACCCAGTCTTCAGGGTCAAAGGTGTCACTTGAATTATAATTTATTTCGTTAATTGTTGGTACAGAACCAGATGATGGTAAAGAACCAATTGAATATTCAAAGAGGTCTCGTTCTGCTTTTCTTGGCTCAAGAATAATTGCATCATTATCTCTAGCTCTAACATAGTACTTTATATTTTCTCCATTCGAAAAATATGGAACAAGAGCACCATATACATTATCATTTTCTTCTCCATCATGATGAAAACCATCATCATACATTTCTATGGATTGGAAAAGAGTCGAGTACTCATTAATTGTAACCATAAGTTCAACTTGTGTTGCGTTTTCAACTGTAGCATTAATAAATACAGAATCACCTGGAAATGGATTAGGGTTATTTTGACTAACGGAAGAAATTATTGGTGCTGATTTAGCAATTTCGGGATGATCTAATAAATATTCTCTCCTAGGACCAACAGTAGAAACAATTCCACAAATATGTATATAGTTGGTACTTAAATAGTTGGTAACATTGTAACGAAAATAATCTCCTAACGTAAAAGGGTAAAATAAATTAGGATCATTTAAAGCATATGTTTCAATGCTATCCTGAATTTCTGTTGCCCAATTATAATAATATTCTGTATTATATATTTCATCGATTATTGTACGCATATGCGCAGTATATATCATCTTATAAAGTGGAACCTGCATTAGTTTACTGAAAAGTGGTCTAGTTAAATTATTTTCATAATAGAATGGTGGATGATTATATACCCAATAAGCGTTTCCGCCAAAAAGTAGAAATAAATTAATTACACTCCCCCCAAATGATTGGTCTTTATCCCATGGAATAACTTCAAACTGTCCACTAGCATTTTGATACAAATAATAATTATGAGGTAAAAATGGAAATATATAACTATCAAGATCAGGTATTACTACTGATGAAGCAAAATACCATAATACTCGATCAACATTTAAAATGTGTTCAATATTTTCTATATCATAATTAAGTGTTGATATTAATTCTATTAAATCAGACCATCCATGTTCCGACTTTAATTCATACCCTTTTTGATATTCAAATGCGTTAGAGTCTGCCCCATGCCAAACCAAATCTGGCCATGCTAAATAATCTTCACCATATTGGAATTGAGGTTCGCACTTAAAAAAAGTTCCTTCATCATTACCAAAATGCTTACGGAGGAATTGTTTATTGATGGATTCAGCATTTACATATAAACCTAAATCCTCACCATAAATAGATACATTCATATATCCGGCTTCTGGCGTAGGTAAATAAAAACCAGAAGATAAATAACCAATTGTTTCTCGTACAAATGTTGGATCAAAGATAGAATTTGATAGTTTAAGTTTTTCATAACCCATCACATTTTGGTCATCATGGACAAATTCTACATCTATATTAAAAGGGAGTTTGGGGTTCCCATTTTCATTAGGTTCTACAAACGATGAGTTTCCTTTATATCTAACGCCAACACTATCATAAGCGACTCCATTAACAGTTATATCAGCTAACAGATAGCTTTTATCATCTGCATACCACCCCGCCTGTAAAATGGAATCGTAGTTAGAGTTATAGAATTCAATATTCATATTATGAACTGTATATGGATCATATAATTCTTGACCAAATAAACTGGTAAAAAGCATAACTAAAAGCAAATTTCTTAAACTATTCATTCCTGATTATCGCAATAATTAACCTACTATATTAAATAATAAGCGCCATACTCTATAATTCGTTTTTCTAGAGAGCCATGACCAATCTCTATTAGGTAAAGTTGGTGGGATACTAGTAACATTATCTTCATCCCAATTATTATTGTAACCAGTCACATCCCAAAGTAAATCAGCTCCATCTAGTCCAGATTCCTTAACAATCTTTGCGGGGTTATATCCATTGTTTCTAAAATCATTATTATGTAACCAGCATGCATCTGGAATCGGATCAACATCATAAACAAAATCTTCTCCAAAAAATAAATCAAGACCGATAACTGATGCTCCAAAAGATTGATTATCATGGAATCGATTCCCTGTTACTTCCACACTATCTCCAGCCATAATCATAAGCCCTGTCCCTTGTGGAACATTACTTACAATTGATCCAGGTTCACCAAAATTCACATGATTATTTTCATATATATAATTATTTATGATTCTACAATTTAGAGAGACCTTTGACGGATTATTTGGTAAAAGAAACACTAAAATTCCTCCAGCATTATCATATACTTCATTATTCTCAACTAATGCATTTACTGAATTTTCGATTTCTATACCTGTAACATTGCCATATGTAACATTATTTCTAACTACAATATCTTTAGATTGACCAACATATATACCAGCATCACTGATCCCTGTTACACTACAATCCTCAACAAGTACACCAACACATTCCACTGGATACAACCCGTACAAACCGGTATTCTTACAATGTATATTCCTGAAAGTGACGTTACTTGATCTATTCAACATTAAACCATTCGCTGTATAATCCTTTATTATAAAACCACTGATTTCAATATTACTTCCAGTACCTACACCAGCATCCGGTAATATATTCTTACCATTTAACACTGGTAAATCTTCATTCTTTGCATCGCCCATAATAGTAATGTTTGATTTATCAATCATAAGTGTCTCAAAATATTCACCTGATTTTACTAATACTGTATCACCATCTTCAGCGATATCAATTCCATCTTGGATACTTTGTCCAGCATTAACAATTAATTTTTTTCCAACTCTATCAATATTTATTTGTTCTGGTTCAAGATATTCAATCTTTTCTCCAACCATCTCTAAAGACTGATTATCTAAAGAAGGGACAACGGATAAAGAAGAAGGGACTCTATCTGGAATAGTTGGCTTATTTGATTCATCCGTAAGCGCATGCATAAACGCAATTAAGTCTTTCCGCTCTTCGTTGCTTAACTCAAATTTTCTTATTTTATCATCAAGCTGTGAACCCTTAAATCCGTGAGCTCTACCGCCGCCTCCCGCGTAAAAGTCTATAACTTCATCCAAGGTCTTAAATATTCCATTATGCATATATGGTGCTGTTAACGCGATATTCCTTAAAGTTGGAACTTTAAAAGCATTTTCATATCCCTTTCCTACTATCTCAGCACGACCTAAGTCAGGTTCCTTATTATCGATATGTGGAACACCAATAGCTTTAAAATCAGGATTATTAAATGTTGGAAAATTATGACATTCAAAGCATCGAGTTTTCAATGAGCGAAATAGATTTAATCCTTTTCTTTCAGATTTAGATAAAGCCAAATAATTCCCACGACTATATTGATCAAATCGGGTATTATTGGCAGTTATTGTTCTTTCAAATGCTGCAATTGCAAAAGTAACATTTTCAAAAGTGACTGTGGGGTTTTTATCATTGCTTTCAAAAGCTTCATTAAATAATTGCACATATTCGGGAATAATTATCAGTTCCTTGACAAGTTCATCTTTATCCTGAGCCATCTCTTTTTTATCTTGAATTGGAAAAGAAGCTTGATGCTCAAGATCATCTGCTCGTCCATCCCAAAACTGCTTATGATTATATCCCGAATTCCATATAGTAGGAGATCCTCTTCGAAGGACTGACCCTCCTGTTCTATTTTGACCAACACCTGAACCACCATGACCCATTGATAATGCTCTATTATCTGTAAATCCAAGATCTGGATGGTGACAATGAGCACAAGATATATTATTATCTCCAGATAATAACGGATCAAAGTATAATAATTCCCCTAATTTCACTTTCTTGGATGTTATGGGATTATTTACTCGCTTTGACATTGCAGGAAAGTCTCTATTCAAATTAGCAGATGAAACAATGGTTCCAAAAAATTCATTAATAAACGCATGTTGAGAGGGATTATTATAATTGCCCCCCATATTTTTATCTAGTGAAGATACTGGTATAATTAGAAAAAGTAGATAAACACCCATCACAAATAAAATAATTATTAATATTTTTTTCATCAAGATGTACTCTTTTTAGAATATTGTTTCATGTAATAATTCGTATAATTAGACTTATGAGATTATTGCTAGAGACATAAATGTAAATTGAAATCTATTCATTCTGATCTCTTCTATCCTTACCTGCCCTTCTATCTTCACCCGTTCTTTTATCATTATTTGTTTCTTGATCGTCTTTTCTTCTATGATCATTTCTTCTTTCATTATTTTCACGTTTTTCTTGCATTTTATTTCCTCTATTTGTTTTTAATTATATTCATATTGATTAAGCCTCAGATATTTGCTGTCCGTTTAAACCAAAATTTGATATTGACATTACAGCTGTAAATATTCGATTAATAATTTGCAATCTCTTATTCTCATCATCCTCTTCAAGAAGTTCTTGTTTTATCTTATTAGGAAGATTAACAAACTCAATAAAATCAAATGAGTTTTTTTTATTTATATGACGTTCCATATCTTCATTAATTCCAAGTTTCATAATAATATGCAAATATTGATCTCTTATTTTATCTAATAAATCTTCATTAATCTGGTGTTGATCTTTTAAAAATGAAACAGTCCCAATCCATAAATTATCATCCTCTTGAACTTTGGTTTCAATCTGGAAGCACTGTTGCCCTTCAACAATAATATCAAATTCACCAGATGAATACTCTTTAATAACATTTACTATTTTCACTGAACATCCAATACTTTTAAAACCATCTTGGTCCTGATGAATAATGCCAAAGGGTTCTCCTGAATTAATGCTATTTTTAATCATCCTCTTATATCGAGGTTCAAAGATATGTAAAGGTATTTTCTCTTTTGGAAGTGCAACAATATTCAATGGGAAAAGTGGAATATTCTTCATTCGCATTATTTAACCCTTATCACCTATCAGTTACTTCTTACTCTAATTTAGATAAATCACTTAATAATTATTTATAAAGTCTACAATCATTTGCCCTAATTCTGGGCCCTTATCTTCTTGCAAAAAATGACCGGCACCAACAATAGTTTTGTGAGGCATCCCCTTGCATCCAGGTATAAGTTTTTGAAATAGCCTATCACCTCCTGTAGTTATTGGGTCCGAATCACTAAAAGCAGTTAAGAAAGGTTTCTCCCAATGTTTTAATTTTTCCCAAGCTTCGCGATTAGGTTCTGAAGAAGGGTCGTCTGGCTTAGTTGGTACTAACATAGGGAACCGCCGCGCACCAGCTTTATAATCTTCATCGGGGAAAGGGGCATCGTATGCTTGTTGTACTTCTTGGCTTATCCCATTCACACAACTTGATTTAATGATCTTCCCAACATTAAATACTGGTGTGCTCTGTGAATAATTTTGCCAATTTACAAATGCTTCAGGAACTCTGTAATCTCCGGTTGGAAGAGAGGTGTTTGAGGCAATAATGCGTTTAAATCTATATTCCTGTTCTGACGCTATTCGCAAACCAATTAATCCGCCCCAGTCTTGACAAAATAGAGTAATATGCATCAAATCTAAGTTTTCTATGAAAGATGTAATCCATTCTACATGTTTTTCATAAGTATAATCTTCCTGATTTATTGGTTTATCTGACATCCCAAATCCAACAAGGTCAGGTGCAATCACTCGATATCCAGATTCTGCTATAATAGGGATCATTTTTCTATATAAATAAGACCATGAGGGTTCACCGTGAATTAATAATACAACTTCCTCATTAGATTCCCCTTCATCCACATAATGAATTCTAATATTTTCATGTTGGATGTAATTGGACTTAAATGGATAATCCAGCAAATTAGCAAATCTTTCATCAGGTGTACGTAAAATTCTCATTATTATTCCTTTATCTTCCTATTAGATAAGTATAGAGATGGTATTAATTTTTAATTGAATATATAATATTACTTTAATAATAGCATTTTCCTTATCTTAAAATAATTCGCACATTCTAATTTTATAAAATATATACCAGTGGAATGATTTGATGCATCCCACTGAATACTATGCTTTCCAGTAGATAACTTATCATTTATTAAAGTTGATATTTCATTTCCTAAAACATCATAAACCTTGATGTTTACAAATTGATCTATTGGTAAAGAAAAATCAATCCTAGTTGTTGCATTAAATGGATTAGGATAATTCGTTGATAAATGATATGTATTTGGACTGGAAGAATAATTATTAGTTGATAAAGGATTTGTATTTACATAAAGATCATATTTTCTTATATCTGTTTGCCCTGTTCCATATATAACCTCATTGCCCATTTCAAAATCTGCAAAATATTCATCGGCATTTAATATTCCCTCATTTACAAGATAATGGACAAAATTGTGAACTGCTAAAACTCCACTATACTGGCGTTCAATAGATAAAAAAGCTATATATGTCCACGAATCCCAATTTGCTCTATATACCTTATATTCAAAACCATCAAAATTAACAGATGCAATTAAATTTCCAGCAGGGTTGATGATATTATTATCCATCCAAACCATTACCTCTGTAGTAATTCCTGTTTCTGAAGACAATGAGTCAGTTGTTACCCAAAATTCAAAAGCCAAATTATAAGATCCACTAGCATTCATACTTAAATCATAATCCACATATATTTCATCAATATTTTGAATTTGGATAGGTAATTCTTGAGTGGTTGAACTACTACTCCATGGCTTCTTCCCATATATTACTTCAGGGTATGATTTGACATCATTATTTACATTTGGCCAATCCCAATTCCA
>Ga0209752_1000444_pt1 | contig 20231 bp, 19 predicted proteins | sample METZYME_3_250m_FD_187548 | JGI IMG/M metagenome (GOLD analysis project Ga0209752, IMG submission 187548) | Marine microbial communities from oxygen minimum zone in mesopelagic equatorial Pacific - METZYME_3_250m (SPAdes) (version 2) | ecosystem: Environmental > Aquatic > Marine > Oceanic...
TAAGGGAGATAACTTGCTTAATATTTCTGAAAAAGCAATGAGAAGAATTCGTGGAAATAAAATCTCAATGATTTTTCAAGAACCAATGACAAGTTTAAATCCTGTATACAATTTAGATTATCAAATATCGGAAGTAATAAAACTGCATCAGAATAAAAATAAAAATCAGTCAAAAAAACTTGCAATTGAAATGCTTGATCTTGTTGGCATATCTGAGCCTCAAAAAAGGATAGATAATTATCCTCATGAACTTTCGGGTGGTATGCGTCAAAGAGCAATGATTGCAATGGCTTTGTGTTGCAAGCCAGAAATATTAATTGCAGATGAACCTACCACAGCGTTGGATGTTACTATTCAAGCACAGATTTTAGAATTAATGCAATCACTGCAAAAAAAGTTTGGTATGTCAATATTGTTTATAACTCATGATCTTGGAGTAGTTTCAGAAATTGCAGACAAGGTAATAGTAATGTACGCAGGTCAAGTAATCGAGGCTGGAACTGCTATTGATATATTTACCAATCCTAAAATGCCCTATACAGCTGGACTTATAAACTCAATTCCAGAGATAAAAAATAAAAATGATTCAAAACAAAATAGACTAAAAGCTATTCCTGGTAATGTACCTAATCCATTATATTTACCATCAGGTTGCAGATTTCATCCAAGATGCGAGTTTTCAAAGAATACATGTAAAAGCGAAATGCCTAATTTAGAAAATATAAGTAACGAGCACTATGTTCGTTGTTCTTTATGGAAAAACATTAATCTTCAGATAAATTATGAATAGTCAGAATATAAATTTAATTGAAATCAATAATTTGAAAAAATATTTTCCAATAAAAGGCGGTCTATTTAATAAAAAAATTGGAGATGTAAAAGCTGTAGAAAAAATTAATTTTACAATTAAAAAAGGAGATGTTTTAGGTTTGGTTGGAGAGTCAGGCTCAGGCAAAACAACTTTGGGTAGATCCATATTGAGATTGATAGAACCTTCTGAAGGAAAAATAATTTTTGAAAATATAGATATTACTTCTCTACCTGAAAAAGAAATGAGAAAATTTCGAAAAGATATGCAAATTATTTTTCAAGATCCATTTGCAAGTTTAGATCCAAGAAAAAGAGTTGTAAACATCATCGGTCAGGGATTAAAGATTCATACAAATCTCAAAAAAAATGAGATTAAAGAAACAGTTTTAAATTTATTAGAGCAAGTTGATTTACAAGCTGAGCACTTAACACGTTATCCTCATGAATTTTCAGGCGGTCAGAGACAAAGAATAGGAATTGCAAGAGCTATTGCTTTAAAACCTAAATTTATTGTAGCTGATGAGCCAGTTTCAGCACTAGATGTATCAATACAAGCGCAGATCTTGAATTTGTTACAGGATCTTAAAGAGCAATATTTGCTAACAATGTTATTTATATCACATGATCTTTCTGTTGTTAAATATGTGGCTGATAAGGTTATGGTGATGTACTTGGGAAAAGTTGTTGAAATTGCTGATGCTGATAAATTGTACTCTAGTCCATTACACCCCTATACAATATCTTTATTAGAAATAACGCCAACAATTAATCCTAAACATAAAAGAAGTCGTAATATTCTTAAAGGTGACATACCTAGTCCTATAAATCCACCGTCTGGCTGTGTATTTAGAACAAGATGTCCCAAAGCTGATTCGGAATGTGCAAAAATAGTTCCAGAATTAAGAGAATTAAAAGATAATCATTTTGTTGCTTGTATAAAAAAATAAAATTAAAAGTTTAAAATAGAGTTTTTCAAAACACTCAAAACCGTAGAAAAATGTTTCATTGACATATATTCTTTAGGGTTATGGCTACCATGCTTATTTCTTATAAAAAGCATTAGAGATGGTATATTATTATTAGAAAAGACGCTTGCATCATGACCAGCACCGCTTGCCATTATTTTATATTTTACCTTACTGTTAACTGCTGCAGACTTAAATTTATTTATTAATTTTTTATTCATTAATGCTGGTTCAGAATCAGTTTCTTCACCTAGTTTAAATAATGTATTAGTTTCTTTTTCAATTTTTTTTATTTTCTTAAATAAAGTGTTTTTGATTTTATTCAGAGTAGTTTTAGAATTACTTCTTAGATCTATACAAAAGTTTACTAAACCAGCACTTTTTGCAAAAGAATGTTCTTTATTGTCAGTATAAAATTCACCAAATGTAATTGTTAAATCTTTATTTTTTTTTAATTCTTGCTTCCACACATCATTCATTTCAGCTACTAAAGTAGAAACCGCAAGAACAGAATCACTTCTATAATCTATGGGTGTTGCACCAGAGTGTAAATATTTTCCAATACATCTAGCTTTTCTATATCTAATACTCCCTCTTATTCCAGTAACTATACCCAAAGGAATTTTTGTTTTTTCAAGAACAGGACCTTGTTCAATATGAGGTTCGATAAATGCAATGGTATTTTTAAAATCAAATTTTGTTTTTTTTGCAGCTACTGAACTAGAATCAAAGCCTGAGAAATTAATATGATCTTTAAGGCTTTTTCCTGTGTCGGTTCTAATTAGTTTCTTTAATAAATTTTTTTCAAAAACACCTAATGCTATTTTGCTACCTATATAACTATAGGGAAACCAACAACTTTCTTCACCCCTAATGCCCATGACACAAACATTATATTTCGGAACAATTTTCTTATCTTTCAAAATTTTTAGTACGCAAACGCCCATAATTACCCCGGCAAGACCATCAAAATTTCCTCCATGCTTTTGACTATCTAAGTGGGATCCAATAACTATAGATTTATTTTTTTTTATACCTTGATAGGTAGCTAAAAAATTTCCACCATAGTCAATTGTAATATTTTGTGTTATTTTTTTTAATTCTCTAATTAAAAAACTATGAGTGATATTTTCACCCTTACCATAGGTATCCCTTATAACGCCAGGATTGGCAAAAGTTAGTTTTTTTATTTTATCAAAAAGATAATTGGCATATCTATAACTATTCATTTAAAATTGTTGATCCAATGATATGCTATATCTTGTCTATTACATATCCAAACTTTTTTATATGATTTGAAATGTTTAATAATTTTTTCTAAAGCAACTGCTCTGCCAGCTCTGCCTATCAATCTTGGATGCAATCCAATTGTAAACATTTTAGGGTGAGTTCTTCCCTCTCTGTATAATAAATCAAATGTATCACAAATATATTCTTTAAATTGATTGGCGCCACTAAAACCAGAAGATAATTTAAAATGTACATCATTAGTATCTAAAGCGTAAGGTATAACTAAATGTTTCTTTTTTTTTATTTTAACCCAATATGGCAAATCATCATTATATGCATCACTATCATATATAAATTCCCCATGATCTACTAAAAGATTTCTAGTATTTTCACTTGGAGAATATCGACAGTACCATCCTAAAGGTTTCTTGTTTGTCATTTTAAAAATAAGTTTAAATCCTTTATGAATATTTATTTTTTCAATTTTTTTTGTCATTTCATAATGATTAGTCCATCTATAACCGTGACCACAAATATCATTTTTTGAGTTTTTTATATATTCAGCTATTTTTGGATTTTGAACTAAAGCTTCAGCACATACAAAATAGGTAACAGGTATATTTTTTTTATCAAAAATATTTACAATTCTCCAAAAACCTGACCTAGAACCATATTCATAGATAGATTCAATGCCTAAATCTCTTTGATTTTTTTTATGCCTTCCGCCAGGAACTTCTGATAATCCTGATTCTGAATTCTGATCTCCATACAAAGGAGAAAGTTCAGAACCTTCCTCAACATTTATAACAAAGTTAATTGCAATCCTTGATTCATTTGGCCATTGTGGATTAGGAGGATTATTACCGTATCCTATAAGATTTCTTTTTATAATCATTTACCAAACATCTTCTCTTATGCATGCAATTTTTCTATCATTATCAACTTCTTGTAATTGAGGTACAATTTTAGAACACTCTTCTGTTGCATGCTGACATCTTGTTCGAAATACACATCCTGAAGGAGGATTAATAGGACTAGGAATATCTCCTTTAACAAGAATTTTATTCTGATTTTTTGCTTTAACCTTAGGAACCGCCGATAATAAAGCTTTAGAATAAGGGTGGAGAGGATTGGTAAATAGTTTTTTTTTCGGAGAAATTTCCATTACTTTTCCAAGATATAATACAACAACATTATCAGAAAAATATTCGATCACGCTTAAATCATGAGAAATAAAAATCATTGTTAAATTATAAGCATCTCTTATCTTTTCTAACAAATTCAATACTTGAGCTTGAATTGAAACATCAAGTGCAGATACAGGTTCATCAGCAATTATGAATTGTGGCTTTAATACAAGTGATCTGGCAATTCCTATTCTTTGTCTTTGACCTCCAGAAAATTCATGAGGGTACCTTGTGAGACTCTCTACATTCAATCCCACATCATTGATTATTTGTTTGATATATTCTTGTAAATTATTTCTATTAATTAATCCATGAACTTTCACTGGTTCTGCCAAAGTATCAAAAATATTTTTTCTTGGATTAAGACTTGCAAATGGGTCTTGGAAAATCATTTGTAATTTTTTTCTAATTTCTATCATTTGTCTATTATTATAATTCGTAATATTTTCGTTATCAAAAATAATTTGTCCTTCAGTAGGGTTTAAAAGTTTCATTATAGTTTTGCCTAAAGTAGATTTGCCTGACCCTGACTCACCAACAAGTCCGAGAACTTTATTTTTTTCTATATTAAAAGAAACTTTTTGAACCGCCTTAACTGTAGAAGTTGACTGACTGAAAATTCCCTTTTCGACAGGAAATTCTTTGGAAAGATTTTTTATATTCAGCATTAAATTAATTTCTCGTACTCAAAACAACGACTTTTTCTTTTTTCTGAAATTTTTATTAAATCTGGTTTATTAATTTTACAATTATCATTTGCAAGATTACATCTTGGATGAAAATAACACCCGGTTGGTAGATCACTCATATTGGGAACATTACCTGGGATGGGTTGTATCTTTTTATGATTATCAATATTAAATTCAGGTAAGGATTGTATTAGACCATTTGTGTAAGGATGAAAAGGCTTATCAAAAACATCATCTACAGTTCCCTCTTCAACTATATTTCCGGCATACATAACTATAATTCTATCAGCTATTTCTCTAACAATTCCAAGATTATGGGTAATAAATAGGATGCTAGTTCTGCTTACAACAGAATCTTTTAATTTTTTCAACAAATCCAAAAGTTGTGCTTGAATAGTTACATCAAGTGCAGTTGTAGGTTCATCAGCTATAATCAATTTAGGCTCACAAGCAAGGGCAATTGAAATCATAATTCTTTGCCTCATTCCGCCAGATAACTGATGTGGATACTCTATTGATCTTTGCTCTGGATCAGGTATTTCTACTAATTTTAATAATTCAATCATTTCTTTATTTGCTTGGGTAGAAGAAATTTTTTTGTGATTAAGTATTACTTCAGCAATTTGATTACCCACGGTCATTGTAGGATTAAGACAAGTCATCGGTTCTTGAAAAACCATTGATACATCTTTGCCTCGAACATTGTTTAATTTAGCTTCTGATAAATCTAATATGTTAATTTCAGTATTTTTTTTGGTTAATAAAACTATCTTACCTTCTTTAACAAAACCATTTGTGGGAAGTAATCCCATAATTGACAAACTAGTTACAGTTTTTCCTGAACCTGATTCTCCTACAAGAGCCAGAACTTCACCTTGTTTGATGTGAAATGAAATATTTTCCAAAGCCTGTGTAGATCCGTAATCAGATCTGAAATAGGTGTTTAAATTATCAACTTCTAATGTGTTTGGCATTTCTAATCGTCCCACGTTCCTTCAATAATGGCATAAAAACAACACCAATCACCTGTGGTAACATTTGGTAAAGCTCTTAAACCGAAAATCATTCCATCTTCAGGTGCCAACAACTCTGCTATACTCTTTCCTTTGTAATTTATAATCTTTGCTATTAGATCATTTTTTTTCATAATTTGATGAAATTTAATATTAGTTTCAGGTAAAAATACTCCACTCTCTGGTGCGAGTAAAGCTTGTTGAAAACCCTTGTATCTTTTATTAGGATAAGTTGGTTCTCCTTCTATCATTTTATAATGTTTCATAATATTTAATGCTGCCCTTGATAAAACTTCTCCCACTCTATGAAAGGCTCCGGGTGCAGTTGAAGATCTTCCTCCTAATTCTACTGTAATAGCAGCTTTCCCAATTTCAGTTAAAATTGCCATTGGACTTCCAGAAGGTCTATTAGCATAAAGCGTTAAATCCCATTCTTCGCCCATAGCTCTTGCAAGTTCTTGAGCTTGACTGTCTTTAGTTGCAAAAATTGTTTCTGACAAATATGAATGGCTGCCACCTGAATGTATTGAAATTTCAATATCAGCTGTTTTTATAAGCCACTTTCTATGTTCATTAGCAATTCTTTCACTAAGATAGCCATTTTCTTTTCCAGGATAAATTCTATTCATATCATATGAGAATGTATCTAAAGGATTACCTCTTTCAGCGGCCTCCATAGCAGGTACATTCATAACAGGGGCAAGTATAACTGAGCCTGAAAGAATACTTGGAGTGATGGCTTGTCGAACCATCGAACAAGTTAATATTCCTTCAGGTTCATCACCATGTATACCTCCATTAATCCAAAAACAAGGCCCATCATTTTTACCATTAATAATAGTTATCGGTATAGATAAAATATTACCCCCTGCATGTTTTGTGATTTCAATCGCTCCCTCTCCCACTTCTCCAGGGGATGCTTGGGCACTACCAATTTGAATAATTCTATCATTCATTATTATACTCCTTCTATTTGATAATTCTTTAATTCATCCTTTGTATAAACTTGCATGAATTCAATCTCTATGCCAGATGCTTCATCATCGATAAATGCTACAAAACCTTCAGGATGTGGGTGGCTTCCATAAACATTACATGCTTCACATTTTCTTAGTTGAGCGCCGTTATTTTTTGAATGTTTCAGTGTAGCTTCAATATCTTTTACTTCATAACAAATATGCTGCAACCCCTCTCCATATTGATCAACCCATCTGTTAAATTTTCCTTGATGTTCGATAGATTCACATAATTGAAATTCGATACCTCCAATAAAAAAAACTGCTACTTTAGTTTTCGCTTTCTCCCATATTACAGGTTTAATTTTATTTGATACGTTTAATAGTCCTTGATATTCTTTAAGAGCATTTTCAACATTTTTAACTGCATAGGCCATGTGCTTAATTGTCATTGATTTATTTTCTTCAATTTTAGCTAATTCTCTATAATCCATTTACAATCCTTTTATTAATATTCTCCATTAAGCTTTCCCCTTACTAATTGTTTGTCTTGCATCTAGTGCTTGGCTTAATCTATCCCCGAGTAAATTAACTGACATTACTGTTAAAAATAAAAACAAACCTGGATAAATCATAGTCCATGGCGCATATCTCATATATTCTCTACCTGAACTTAACATTGCCCCCCATTCAGGTTTTGGTGGTTGAGCGCCTAGTCCTAAAAAACTTAATGAAGCTATAGATATTATTGCACCTCCTAAATCCATAGTTGCAATCACTATTATAATTGGAATTATGTTAGGCAAGATATGATTAAACATAATTCTTATCCTGCCAAAACCTAAATTTACACAAGCCTCAATATAAGGTTGTTCTTTTACTTGAAGTGCAGCAGATCTAATTATTCTTGCAAAATGTGGTATACTTGCTAGTCCAACTGCAAATACAACATTCCACAGTCCAACTCCAATAATTGCTACTACTAACAGTGATAAAAGAAAAGAAGGGAAACCGAACATTACATCTATAATTCTCGAACCCACAATATCTACTCTTCCACCAATATAAGCTATTGAGATGCCAAAAATGCTTCCTGAAATAATACCAAACAAAACAGATATAACTCCAACACTTAACGAATATCTTGCTCCATATATAATTCTTGAAAAAACATCTCTTCCATGAAGATCAGTACCGAATAGATAATCTAAACTGGGTCCTGATAATCTTGGTCCAGAATCTACAGCATTCCAATCATAAGGCGCTATTATTGGTGCAAATATTGCTCCTATGATAATTAAACTAAGAAAAATTCCACCAAATGCAGAACCTTTATTCAGCAAAAATCTTTTAATAATGATTTGAAATCTTGTCATTAGATGGCTTTTCTTTCTAACCTTATTCTCGGATCTATAATTCCATAAGTAAAATCAACAACAAGATTTAAGAAAATATATACTGCTGTCATATAAACTATTAGGGCTTGAACAAGAGGTATGTCTTTAGCTAGTATTGCTTGAAGCAATAATTGACCTAAACCTGGTCTTGCAAAAACTTCTTCAGTTATAACTGCACCTGTAATTAATAATCCAAATTGAATACCCAGCAGTGTTACAGGCGGTATCATTGCATTTCTTAAAGCATGTTTAAAAATAATTTTATATTTTGAAATACCTTTTGATCTTGCTGTCCTGATATAATCTTGATTAAGTACATCAATTAAACTCGATCTTGTTAGTCTAGCCATTCCACCTGCAAAAAATAAACCTACACTTATAGAAGGCAGGATTAGTGCAACAAATCCTTCGCCAACGATTGGAACCCATCCTAATGTTGTACCAAATATGAAAATTAATAACATTCCAATCCAAAAACTTGGTAATGATATGCCACAAAGCGCAACAACCATAGCACATGTATCTCCTAATGAATTAGGCCTACTGCCCGCGATTATTCCTAGCAATACACCGAAGAAAACTCCAAAAATCAGACCTCCTAAGGATAATTGTATTGTGGGCATCATATTGTCTTTGATCATTTTTGTAACTGGTTGCCTTGTTAAATATGATTTACCAAGATCGCCCTTAGTTGCATTTATTAAAAAAGATACATATCTTTCACCAACAGGTTTATCGAGACCAAGATTATGCCTGACATTTTCTCGAACTTCATCAGAGGCTGGACGTCCACCTAACATTAAATTAACTGGATCACCGGGTATAATATTCAATGTAACAAACACCACTGTCCAAGCAACATACAATGTTGGTATTACTATTAATATTTTTTTAAGAAAAAAATTCATAAAAAGATAAATATAAATAAAGCCACCTTATAAAATAAGATGGCTTTATATTTAGATTTTACTTTTCACGAACATCATACATCCGTAGTTGCCAATTACCATTAGCAAATCTTACACCCTCTAAATTCGGATTGTAAGCAACGGTTTGTACTTGATCATGTATTGCTAAAAATATTGCTTGATCCATAATGGTTTTTTGAATTTGCATATATAGATCATCTTTGGTTTCTTGTGTTTCAGCACTTTCAGCATTTTCAAGTAGTTGATCTAACTCTGGAGTAGAATATCTTGACCAGTTAAATTTAAACTTACCTGGCTTAGGGATATTTCTAGAATGGAAAGGAATAATTAAAACACCAGGATCTAAAGATACCCAGCGAATAACTAGCATGTCATAACCATTAGCAAAAATTAATTCATCTTGCCTAGCCTTCATGACAACTTCCACATTTACATCAAAACCAACTTTTTTAGCATAACCTTGAATTGCAACACAAGTATCAGGCTCTAAAAGACAAGGAAAGAAAATGGATAAAGTTTCACCATTTTTTTCTCTTATTCCGCTCGACCCCATTTTCCAGCCTGCTTCTTCCAACAAAGATTCTGCTTTAGCAGTATCGTATTGATAATAATCTTCGTTACCTTTCCAATAACTTGGAGTTGCACTACTTATTGGACCAAAGGCAGCTTCAGCATAACCAAAAAATAAATCGTTAGTCATTTTAACCCTATTCAGAGAGTAGAAAAAAGCTTGTCTAACTTTTATGTCTTGAAAATGTCCAGTTGTAGTATTTAAAAAAGCAGAATACGGCAAACCAGAAACTGTACCAACAATGGTACTTAGTTTCCCACTACCATCAAATCTTTTCATATCCAATGGTGGAACCAATTCAGCAATATCTACTTCTCCTGATTCCAAAGCAGCTACTCTAGTACTAGTATCCTTAATCAATCTATAAGTTAAAGTGTCAACTTTAGACGGACCTGAACCATCCATATATTCTGGAGCCCAATTGTAGTCTGGGTTTTTAACCATTTCTACTTTTTTATTTGCTTCCCAATTTTTGAACATAAATGGCCCTGTTCCAACAGGTGACATTCCAAAACCTTCATTGCCAAGACTATCCAAAGCAGTTGGACTAACTATAGAAAGTTCTGTTTCGGTAAAAGCACTTAAAGCTGAGCCATAACGTCGACTAAAATTAACTCTAACAGTATATTCGTCTACAACATCAGAAGATGCGTAAGGACCTAAAATATCTACTGCACCTTGAGAACCTGTTTCAGGGTCAACTATGCTATCAAATGTAGCCTTTACTGCAGCTGCATCAAATTTAGTTCCATCGTGAAAGGTAACATCGTCTCTCAAATTGAAAGTATAATGAAGACCATCGCTTGAAACATCCCATGATTTTGCAAGACCTGGATACAAATTTCCATTCGAATCAGCAGAAATCAATTGATCAAACATTTGAACAATTATCATCTCCTCGTGTCTTGATTGAGTAATTCTTGGATCCAAAGTTCTTAAATCAGGTCTATCTTCAGAAAATACTACATTAAGTGCACTAGCAGTATTAAAAATCGATAAACAAAAAATAAGAGTAGAAATTCCAAGAAATATATTAAATATTTTTTTCATTTTTCCCCCTAACAAAAAAAAATAATTATTTTTGCTGTATACTACCTTATAAACAGATTACAAAAAGTGTTAAAAAATCACATTTGAGGTGATTTTTATGCAGCACGGTGTATAACTTTTGGATGTTATCGATAGAATACAGATATTTTTATCAATCTGCTTTAGACAGCTCTTTTAGAAAAGCTGCCGATAATCTCAATATAAACTCATCTGCTGTAGTAAGGCAGATCCACAAATTGGAAGATAATCTTCAATTAAAGTTATTCATTAGGAGTTCAAAGGGTTTAGAATTGACTTCACATGGTCATAAGTTGTTCAAATATGTTACTGAACAAGTTGAAAGAAATGAATTTTTTTTAGAAAATATTCAAGATCAAGAAAATGATTTAGAAAGTATAATAACAATTTCCACTGTTGAAACAATTGCAATTTACTTTCTAAGTGGAATTGTAAAAGAATTTCAAGATAAATACAACAATGTTAGATTTAATATAATTGCTAAAAAACCTGACTCAATTATTGACGATTTAATTCTTAATAAATGTGAAATAGGCATTACATTTACAAAAGAGATTCCTAAATCTTTAAATATTATTTTTGAAAACAATTTTCCTGTAGGAATTCTTTGTTCACCACAACATTTCTTAGCACAAAGTGAATTTATAAATGTTCATGAATGTTTAGAATATCCTCTCGTTTTCCATCCTGGAACATTAACTTTATGGAAAAAATTACAAAGAGAATTGGGTTTTAAAGCATTTATACCTAAACCAAAAATGATCGCCAATTCATATGCTTTAATTAAAAGTTATTTAATCAAAAATAAGAATTCTTTATTTTTTTCTACAAAACTGGGTGCACTAGATGAATTGAACAAAGGTTTATTGGTGTATAAAAAAGTCAAAAACAAAACTTTATTAAATAATAATATAGGAATACTCGTATCAAAAAATAAAATAATAAACCAAATAACTGAAAAATTTTTACAGAATCTAACTAATAACTTTAAGAAATTTTAAGAATGATCAGAAATTAATTCTCCATTTTTAAAAACTTTAATATTTTTTTTATCACTCAATATTTTAATATCTTCAACTGGATTACCATTGACAACCAATATATCTGCTTGCTTGCCAATCTCAATTGTACCAACATTTAAGTTTAATAATTTTCCACCTACTTGTGTTGCTGATTTTATTGCTTGCATATTACTAAGACCACCTTTGATTAGGTACTCAATTTCACGATAATTCATAGAACCATGAGGTAACATGAATCCAGAATCTGTGCCTACTGCAATATTTATTTTTGCTTTTATTGCTTTTTCAAGAGATATCCATTTAGCCTCTCGCGACAATTCTAACCATTTCCAATTTTTGCTAGATCTAAACAATTCATTTGCACTAAGTTCAAAGTTTCTTTCATTAACAAGTAAAGTAGGAACATAAAATGTATTATTTCTTGCCATCAACTCTATAGTTTCATCATCTAGCCAATGTCCATGCTCAACAGAATGGATACCGTTTTTAACAGCAACAGTAATTCCACGACCGCCCGAAGTGTGGGAAGCAACTTTTAAATTCAACATTTTAGCTTCATCACAGACATGTTGAATTTCTTCATCAGTCATTTCTTGTTTATAAGGATTTTGAATGTCAAAAGTTGAACTTACGCAAATATTTGTTTTAATAAAGTCCGCTCCCAGTTTATGCTGAGTTCTAACGCCCTTTCTAAACTCATTAGGGCCATCACATGCATGTGTCATCCCTTCTAGATTCACATGGCTACCCCAACCTGGCTGATCCATATGACCCCCAGTCACAGATAATCCTAATCCGCATGCTCTAATATTGGGTCCATTAAGAACGCCATTATTAATAGAGTCCCTGATATTGATTGCAACATTCCCAGGAGCATTCATATCTCTCAGACTTGTAAAACCAAAGGACATATGCTCACATGCAAATGAATAACCCCTCAAAGCTTGAGCTGCATAATCCATATCAACTGATTCAGCTCTAAATGCTCTACTGTTAGTAATTCCTGAATAGGCTAGATGAACGTGTACATCAGTCATGCCAGGCATGATTGTTTCTTTTTCAAAATTAAAAATTTTTTCGCTAGGCTTAGGTATAAAATTATTAAAATCTATTATATCTTTTATAATTCCGTCTTTAATACATATAACTTTATCATGAAGAATATTATCACTAACTCCGTCAATTATATTCTTTGCCTTAATAAAAAGATGCATACATCAAATCCTCTCTAAGCAAACAGCAATAATTTTATATGTATTCATTGCGAACTTCCTCTGATAATTTCCATGCATCAACATATTGATTATTTATCCCATTTTTATCTTGAAGTCCAAGATGTAAAAAAGCAGGGGCAATCCAAATTGGATCTTTCCAAATTTTTTTCTTATCTTTTGAGTATGTTTTTTCACTCATAGCAGTATGGATAGGTACTCCTGGGGTTATAGAATTAACAGCAATATTGTAATTTTTGCATTCTTCACATAAAGATCTGCTAAAACCTTCAATTCCGAATTTAGATGCACAATAAGCTGTTTCATTCAAACCACCGAATTTCCCAGCTCTACTTGATACATTAATGACTGAGCCTTTCTTGTTTTTTTTCATAATTGGTACTATTAGTTTGCATGTAATAAAAGCTCCATTAAGATTCACATCAATTATTTTTTTCCAAAATTCGTAAGAACTATCTTCTATCGATATAAAATCTATAATTCCCGCACAATTTATTAGAACATCAATATTATTAATATTTTTATAAATATTGTTTATAATTTTTTTCATATTTGAATAATTTGAAATATCACAAGAATAAAAATTCATTCTTTCATTAGAATTAAATTCTTTGTTATTATTTTTACGAATATCCACACAAAAAACATTTGAACCCATTTTAAGATAAGATTTTGCTACAGCAAAACCAATGCCACTTGATGCTCCAGTTATAAAAACATTTAAATTATCAAATTTGTTAATTGGCAGCCCTACCTCCATCAACTAATAAACCTACACCTGTTACAAATGAAGACATGTTGGATGATAAAAATAATACAGTTTGCGCTAATTCATATGGACTAGCGACTCTCCCTAAAGGTGTAACTGTTTTCCATTTCTTTTTTAATTGTGATTTATTAACTGCTCTTTTTAAATTCCTTTCATTCATGGGTGTGTCAATAACTCCTGGGCAAACAGCATTAACTCTAATATTATATTTTGCATATTCAACGGCTAATACCCTTGTTAATGACATTACTCCTCCCTTAGAAGAGGCATAACCGATATTACCTCCGACATTCGCAAAAGCACTTATTGAACTATTGTTTACAATGGCACCACTCTTTTTCTCCATCATAATCGGAAGAGCATGCTTAGAGCATAAAAAAACCCCTTTTAAATTGATTGAGATTATTTTATCAAAAATTTTTACATCAACTTTATGGGAAGGTGTCACTGGTTGTTCTATCCCGGCATTATTAAATAAAGTATCAATTTTATTAAATTTCTTAACAACAAAATTAATCATTTTTTTTACATCAGTTTCATTACTAACATCCGCTTGTATAAAAAAAGTATCCAGACCCATACTATTAAATTTTTTTTGATTAAGGAGTCCTTGTTTTTTATTAGTATCGCAAAAAATTACTTTAGCACCTTCTTTTGCAAATGTTTCAACAGTTGCTTTTCCAATACCTGTAGCTCCTCCAGTTATTATTGAAATTTTATTATTTAAAATCATAATTTATTAATTTAATTGAAAATATCAAACAGTTAAAGAAAAAACAAGTCTGCAAATTGATGCTAAATTGTATACTCTGATTTACCAAACTTAAGAAAAAAAATTAAGATTAAACTTATAATATAAAGGGCTAAATATAATAAAAATATTAAAAAGTAGTTTTGTGTAACTAAGTTCACAATAAATAAAATGCTAAAAGCTGCAAATATTAACTTGATAAAACTTAAAAAACCAAGGGAAGTGCCTGAAATTCTTTCATTAAAATTTACAATCAATCCAGAAACTGAAGGAATTATTAAACCCTTTCCTATAGCCGCAATAGATATGAAAAAATATAAAATAATAATATTAAAATCATTTATATAATACAAATAAATAGACAAAAATAAATAATTTATACAACAAATAAAAGATCCTATTTTAATTAACATGCTCGCTTTTATTTTCTTAATAAAACCCGAAATTAAACTTCCAATAATAAAACCCAATGAGACAAAAAAACTTAAAAACCCCAACTCAAGAGAATTGTATCCTTTAAGTGTAATTACCAAATAAGGTGATATGGCCATGAAAGTGAAACTAGTAAAAATGGCAATCAAACTTATTATTAAAAGAATATAAAAGTTTTTATTTTTTAAAAGTTTAATAAATTCTTTGGTAATTTTTTGTTTGCCTTGGTTTATATGAATATTTGTCTCATTAAGTTGAAAATATGTGAATAAAAGCAATGGTGTTGAAACAATTATTAAAAAAATATGTATAGATTGCCATCCAAAATTTTCATTTAATATGCCACCAATAATTGGTGAAAATATTGGGATTGCCATATTTGCACTAATAACGAAAGAAATAATTTTAATAGTATCTTTTACAGGAGTAATGTCTTTAATGATAGCAATTGAGAGAACTATGCCAACACATGAGCCAGAAGCCTGAAAAAATCTAAAAAATAATAGCCATGTATATGAATTATCTATTATTAATATTAAAAAACTAGAAAATAAATACGTTAATAAGGCAAGAAATATTATTTTTTTTCTTCCAAAATTATCAGAAAGAAATCCATAGCTGATGTGCATTATGGCCATAGCAAAAGTTGAAACAGAAAAGATATAAATAATTCTCTTGTATTCGATGGAAAAATGCTCTTGAATATTGACTACGCTTGGTAAAATTGTATGCTGTGTTAATGGCGATAATGAAGCCAGTAAAGATATAAAAATATATATATTTAATTTTTGTTTGAATGTACGATTTAGCAAAACACTTTAGTTATAATAGAAAAGAAATTTTAGGTAAAATTAAAAGTGTATTGCACAAAGGTATTTTAGAACTTGGATCTGAAGTAGAGCAATTTGAAGAAAATTTTTCTAAATATTGTAAAGTTAAGTATTGTGTGTCTGTTTCTTCTGGCTCAATGGCTTTACTTTTATCTTTAAAGTCACTGGATTTAACTCCTAAAGATGAAGTCATAACTGTAGCAAACTCAGACATACCTACAAGCCATGCTATAACTTTATGTGGTGCTAAAATTAGATGGGTTGATGTGGATGAAAGCTCCTTTAACATAAACGTTAAAGAAATAATTAAAAATATTAATCATAACACGAAAGCAATACTACCTGTTCATTTATTTGGAAATCCTTCAAAAATGGATCAAGTATGTAAAATAGCAAAAAAACATAAATTAATAGTTGTTGAGGATGCATGTTTAGCTGCTGGGTCCATGTATAAAAATAAGAAAATTGGTTCTATAGGTGACATAACAGTTTTTAGTACTAATCCAGGTAAGGTTCTTGATGGTATCGGACATGGAGGAATTATTACAACCAATAGTAGAAAAATTTTCCTTAAATTAAAACAATTAAGAGATTACGGAAGAAGTAAAAGACCTGGCAAGTGGCCAGTGAAATCAGAAATTATTGGCTTTAATTCAAAGCTTTCAGCAATAGATGCTGCCGTTTTAAATATTAGACTCAAATATTTGGATTGGTATATTAAAAAAAGAAATAATAACGCAGAATTATATAAATACCTTTTGAATTCGGAAAAAATTCAATTTCAAGAAACATACAAGGATTCTATTTCTGCATGGAGAAATTTTTCCATTAGAATAAAAAATAGAAATTATATCTACAATGAATTGTATAAAAAAAAATTAAATATCAAACTTAATTATCTTCCGCCTAATCACAAAGATCAGTGTTATTCGCACATAAAAAGGATACCTGAGTTACCAGTAACAGAAAAAATATGTTCTGAAATTATAAATCTTCCATCCCATCCATATATGTCTGAGAATGAAATAAAAAATATATCTAAGGCAATTTTAAAACTTGTTGACTAGTTAGATAACATTAATGGATTTTTTTAATTGAATTGATTTATAAATTGCATCAACAATTTTTACATTATCTATACCTTCACTAATATTGACAAAAGGCTTATTCTTTTTTGACAATGCCGCTATATATGATTGAGCCTGTAAATAAAAATTATGATATGTGCCAAATTTATTATAATGATCTGAATAACTATAAACTTTACTATTAGAATTTGTATGAATTTCAAGACCTTCTCTTATTTTTAAATCAATACAACCTTTTTCTCCAAAGATTTTAGTTTCCCATATAGAATTATTTTTATAGGGAGCAAAGACAGCTAGCAAATTTGCCACAACTCCATTCTTAAATGTTAAAATAGCTGTTATTGTATCCTCAACTGCAATACCATTGTTAATATTATTATACGTTGCAAAAACTCTGATAATTTTTGATTTAGTAATAAAAATTAATTTATCTATGCTATGCACTGCATTGTACATTAAAACTCCACCGCCTGATATATTTTTATTATCAATCCATCTAGGCAATAAAGGATTTTTTTGAGATATCATCATTTCAGATATAAATCTTATTTTACCAATCTTATTTTTTTGAATTAATTGACTAGTTTGCAAAACTTCTTTTCTATATCTGTGAACAAAACTTATTGTATGAATTAATTTATTTTTCTTTTGAATATACGGTAAAATTTTTTTTAATTCATTAATATTTTTTGTTAGAGGTTTTTCTATTAATAAATTTACATTATTATTAATACATGTAATTATGGGTTTTACTCTTTGATTATGTGGTAAGCAGATAACAACAAAATCTGGATTTAAAATTAATAATTTATTTAAATCTTTATATCGTTTAATTTTAAATTTTTTTTCAAAAGAGTTTGCTTTTTTTGAATTTTTTTCAATAAAACCTATTAAGCTTAAATTTTTAATTCTCTTAAAAGCATTGAAATGTCTTAATCCTACTTGACCTATTCCTAGTATGGCATATTTCATTATTAATTTAATATTAATTAAATTATATTAAAACGCAAAAAAAAATAGAGTAATAATCTTATTATTTATTAATCGATTATTGCCCTTTCAATTTGTTTAGGTATTGGTTTATCTTTTTTTATAAAAGCTTCTCGATATGTTATGTATATCACAGCTAAAAATATTATAAATGCGCCTACCCATGTCCATATATCGGGTAATTCTGCAAAAATTACGTAACCGATAATTGAAAGCCAAATTAATTTTGTAAATTGCAATGGCATTACAAAAGTAGTGTCACTCATCTTTAGCGATTGAGTAAGGCTAAGTTGTGTAATGAATCCAGCGATAGCCACAATTGAAAAAAGCAATAAATGATATAAAGAAATACTTTGCCAAAAAAAAAGGGAAATTATAAATGTAGGTGGTGTCATAAAAAGCATATGATAAAAGGCTGTTGTTAAGCTTGAGTCTTTTTCACTCAATTTTTTTACTATTATCAATACAAATGAAAAACTTAAAGCAGCTGATAATAACCATAAAGTGCCACTTTCAATTGGGACAAATCCAGGCTTTATAACAACCAATATACCTATAAAACCAACAATAAGCGCTGTTATTCTATGAAATTTTATAACTTCTCCTAACAATAAGACTGCAAGTAAAGTAGTAAACAATGGAGTAGTAAAACCTATTGCAGCAGCTTTTTCTAAATGTAGTGTCCCTATTGCTGTAAACCAGCTTATCATTGAATAAACATTTATTGAACCCCTTAAGAACTGTAATTTAATGCTTTTTGTTTTCCAGGATTCAAACTTATTAAAAAACATAAATGGTAAAATAATGAGCACACCACACAAACATCTATAAAAAGCTATTATAAATGGATTTAAGTCTAAAGATAATTGCTTAATGCCAGAAACCATTATTGCTGCAGAGCATGTACTTATCAATGAGAGTATTACTACAATAATTCTATTTTTAGGCGAATAAGATAAAACATTCATAATGATCATCTAGTAACCACGAGAAATGTTGAGAGGCAATATATTTTTTTACTAATTAAATTACGTACTTTTCAAAATTAGGATTTCTATTTAATTTCAAGGCTTCAATATTAAATGTTAATTTTTCTTTTAATATCATTTGCGTTAATGTTAAACCAACCGCTGGACTATGCATGAGTCCTCTACCAGTAAATCCCGTGGCAAAATAAATGTTATTCACACTGTCAATAATAGCGTTGTTATCGATAGTTGAAGTATCGTAATATCCTGCCCAAGCCCCTTCCATTTTTGCGGCATCAAACACAGTTGGAAACCTGTGATACAAATGCTCCCATACTTCATTCCAGCTGTTGTAATTAGGGTCTAAATTATCACTAGACCATTCACCATTACCATCATATCCTACAATGTATCCTTCACCTTCTGGGCGCAAGTATACACCTGTGAGTAAATCCGCAACTAAAGGTAAATTCTTTATTTGTTCTTTTTGTGTAGAAACATTAAAAACCGTATGCTTGTGAGCTTTAACTGGAACATTAATATTAAAATGTTTGGCAACTTCATTAGTCCAGCATCCACAAACTATAACAATATAATCTGCAATACTGTGATCTACTTCAAGCCCATCTTTATATATTATTTCAACACCTTGTTGCTGGGCATTTTTCCTAAACCAATTGTGCAATGTAACAGGATCTAACCAACCCTCTGATCCATCGGTAGTTACACAACCTCTATAAAGATCATCCACGTATAATTGGGGAAAGTTTTGTTTGATTTGTTCAGGTGTTAAACTTATTGTTGTAGCCCCATGTGCGTTTTGTGTTTCAACGCTACGATCATGGTCCCATTGTTGATTGTTACCAAACAACATTAAATACCCATTATCAATGAAATCAACGTCAGTTTTATTTTTTATAAAATCAATACTGTATCTGCTCATATCAACATTGATTGGTGTAAAGAACTGACTTCTAAAGCCACCACAACTGCGTGCAAAACTACTTAAATTGTAACCATTATCTTTTTCGTAAACTACAACCTCACAATGATTACTTAAATGATATGCTGTACTTAAACCGATAATGCCACCACCAACAATATGTACTTTCATAAAATTATTTAAATTTATTCTACCACCAACCACGAGGAAAGTTGAGTACTAACATGGTCTATGCTATTAGAAATCTAGTGCCGCAGTGGATCAGAGGTGGGTAACGTCATTGGTAATGAGTAAGCTGGCGGTTTGATTCCGCCCTGAGGTAAAATAAGAAAGAGAGAAAGAGAGGAGATTAACCCTCTCTTTTAAAAAGATCTATAGCGTGAAATATCTT
>Ga0209752_1000445_pt1 | contig 20200 bp, 18 predicted proteins | sample METZYME_3_250m_FD_187548 | JGI IMG/M metagenome (GOLD analysis project Ga0209752, IMG submission 187548) | Marine microbial communities from oxygen minimum zone in mesopelagic equatorial Pacific - METZYME_3_250m (SPAdes) (version 2) | ecosystem: Environmental > Aquatic > Marine > Oceanic...
GACGCTATTGCCAGGGGACGTGATGATAGTTGCGTTGGTGATCGCGTACGCGGCCTGCCGCTGTGTCGCCTCGACAGGTCGGCCGGCAGCGAAGACGATCACAACCACGAGTAAGATGGCTAGGTTTCCGATCCCCTGTAGGAATCGATTCTTTGGAATCCAACGAAGTCGGTACATGGAAGTTTCTCCAGTTTTGGGAACACTTCCGCGGTATGGGAGTCTCAAACTTGCCGCGGGTGCGAGCCGGACATACCCAAATGAACCGTAAACGCTCGTCGAGGTCAAGGACGCCCTTGACGGGGGAGTGAAGGCGGGGTACCAACCCGCCGCCACGGCACTGCCCACGCTGGAAATGTTATACAAGGAAAATCATGGCTCAGAACGAGGTTATGACGGAGAATGAATCGCGACCGGCGTTGATTCGGGCGATGGGTAGATGGGATCTCACTGCTGTTGGGGTCAATCAGGTTATTGGCAGCGGTATTTTCATAATGCCGGCCACAGTAGCGGCAACCGTAGGTATTCCATCGAGTTTGTTGCCATGGGTCGCCGCCGGCATGGCGAACGCGTTGATCGTGTTGTGCTTTGCGGAGGCTGGCACACAGTTTCGTGAAGCGGGAGGCCCCTACGCGTACGCGCGTACCGCATTTGGTCCCTTCATAGGCTTCGAGGTTGCCTGGATGATGTGGGTTACGCGTGTCGTCGCGCAGGCCGCACTTGCCAACGCTTTCGCGCTTTACGTTGGCCGTTTCTGGGCCCCCGCCACCGAAGGCTCGGGACGGCTTCTCGTTGTTACATTGCTTTTGGGTGCACTCGCTACAATCAACCTGGCAGGCGTTCGCTACGGCTCTCTGGCGATAAATTTCTTTACCGTATCGAAGCTCGCGCCCTTGGCCCTATTCCTCGGTGTTGGAATCTTCTTTATCGAGCCAGGGAACTTTGAAGGGATGTTCGATCTCAGTGGTGGCACGGGGACCTTCGGTGCCGCAGTTCTATTGTTGATGTTCACTTTCGGGGGCTATGAACTTATTACGATTCCAGCCTCCGAAGCGCGTTCGCCGCGGAGGGACGCTCCGCGGGCGTTGTTGCTGACGATTGGGATCGTGTTCGTTGTTTACTTCCTCGTACAGCTTGTTGCAGTCGGTACGCTTCCGGCGCTCGACACCTCGGATACCCCACTCGCGGATGCTGCGGAAGTGTTCGGTGGCAGCGCCTTTGGTGTTCTGATCGCTATCGGCGGGCTGCTTTCGATCGCCGGAAGCAATGCCGGTTCAATGCTGGCGGGACCACGCCTTACCTTTGCACTTGGCGACAGGGGCCAACTCCCGAGATTTTTCGCGCACGTGCATGGACGCTATCGCACACCGGACGTGTCGATCCTGATTTACTTAGGCGTCGCGGTAGCGCTTGCCTATTCGGGTACGTTCGTCCAATTGGCCACCCTAAGTGTCGTTGCACGGATCATGTTCTATATGACGACTTGTGCCGCAATTCCCGTTTTGCGACGTCGCTTTGAGGCTCCAGATGATGCCTTCAAGTTGCCAGGCGGAATGTTGATTCCAGGCCTCGCATTGATCGTCTGCATCATGATCCTAGTGAACGCTAGTGCAGCGGATATCAAAGGAGGCGGAATCGCTTTGCTAATAGGCGCGGTTTTTTACTTAATGGCCGGCGGGCGAATAATGGCCGGCGGGAAGTGACTCCGTGGCCTTGGTATCTGGACGCGTGGCACAACGCTAGCAACTTTGAGGGCCGCTCGTCGCGCGCGGCGTATTGGTACTTCGCCCTGGTCCATTTGATCATTAGTTTGATGTGCCTGTTTCTTGATGTTGCGTTCTTCAGGTGGCCTTACCCCTTTCTGACGACTTTGTATTACCTTGCGACATTCTTTCCGGGGTTGTCGTTGAGCGTTCGACGGCTGCATGATAGGAACATATCAGGATGGCTGATATTGATCGGAGTGGTGCCAATCCTAGGCACGCTCATCCTCCTTTACCAGTTTGCCCAGGACAGCAAACCAGGCGACAACCGGTACGGCCCGAACCTTCGTTAGAGCGTCAGTAAAACGGCCATAATCTCGATGCCCTTCCAAAGGTTCAAAATCTTCAAATTTTCGTTGGGCGAGTGCTGATTATTGTCGTGGTTAACAGTCGGCACGAGGATCGTCGGCAGGCCGAGCATGTCGGTAAAGGCGTATAGCGGCACGCTGCCACCGGTTGTTGGGAGAGCCACGGGCTCGGTGCCGAACGCTTCCCGGAGACGCCCGAGAACTGCCTTGCTGACGGGAAGATCCATAGACGTGCGTGCCGATGGATAACCGAACTCTCCTTGGGTGACCTTGGCTAGCATTGGGTGTGCGGCACGGGTAGAGGCATCGGGGTCTTCGCCTATGACATGAAAGCCTTGCTGCTGGATGTGAGCGACGAGACGCTCGACCTGGCTAGAGGGATGGATGTCATGAACCAGCCTCAGGTCCAACTCGGCGATGGCGGTGTCGGGGACAATCGTTCGGGTTTCGTCGCCGACCCAAGCCGAACTTATCCCCCGGACGTTTAACGACGGGTAGGTGATTGCCTCAACGCGACGTTCCCATTCGCCTTCGGGGCGGGCGAACCCCAAAGCTTCAGGGGATTGAGTCGGATCGTCGGGAATGTTTGCGATGGCTGCGACCTCGGTTGCGCTCAACGGCACCCTGTCGTCGTACCAGCCCTCCACCATCACACGGCCGCTATCGGGATCTTTCATGGTGGCGAGAAGTTGAGCCAGCCGCATGGCCGGATTCGGTGCCCAGTTACCGTAGTGGCCGCTATGTAGTGGCTGCGTTGGTCCGTAGACCGTCAGTTGGACCGTTGTGATGCCACGCGCCCCGAACGTCAATGTTGGTCGCCCAGATGGGTGCTTCGGTCCGTCGGCAAAAAAGACGATATCGGCTGCAAGCTTGGCAGCGTGCTGGTCGGCAATCAACGACATGTTGGGGGAGCCAGCTTCTTCGTCACCCTCGAAGAGAAACTTGATGTTCGATGCGGGTTCCAGGGCGGCGGCACGCAAAGCGTCGAGGGCGGCAAACAACATGATAATTGGCGAACGATCGTCCGAAGCTGACCGGGCGTAAATGCGCCACTCTGGATCGATTGGCACCCCTGGTTCAGTCGGAATCGGCACGATCTCGGCACCGTCCTCAAGGCGGCCATTGCGGAATACTGGTTGCCAAGGCCGATGCCCGACCCAGCTCGTCGGGTCGGCAGGCTGACCATCATAGTGACAGTAGAATAAAAGTGTTTGCTCAGCTCCGGGGACGTTGAGTTCGCCAAACACATAGGGAGAACCGTTGGTTTCGAGCAATTGGGTCTTAATGCCACGTGCCTCCATGGCTCGCATCAGCCATTCAGCGTTTATGCGAATGTTTGGCAGGTCGGCAGCAACATTTGGAATGCGCAGGAATTCCAGGAACTCCCCGAGAATTCGATGCTCGTTAGCCTCACGGTAGCTCCGTGCAGACGCAACGATGTCGGTTCCCGTCGACTGTTGCGGAATCACTGCTGTAGCCGATGTTGATCCAGTTATGAGGCTTGTTGCTAGCAGGCAGCGCAAAGCGAGAGTTCTCGGGTGACTTTTCTTCATATTTTTTCCTCTCCTTAGAGTGTTGGTAACGCCTATTTATACTCAGATTAACCCCCTCACAGCCGAGGGGGTTTTATTTTTCCCAGAAAACGCTACTAAGGCTCGCCCGTGACCCCAATTTCAAAGGGGGGGTATCGCTCCAGCAGGAAAGCGATTTTGTGGCTGGTGGCAGCGGCTAATTGGTGGCCGGAGCGGCCCCCGAAAGTAGACAGGAAAGTAGACAGTACGCGAATGCGGGCCTTATCTCTTAGCCTTGGATCTCCCAGGACAGTTCCCAAGACAGTTAGCTAAACTCTGAGACGGAGGCAAACGCTTATGACTGACGTGGACCGTAAACGATGTTCTACTGCAAGGAGGAACCGTAAATGTCTCTAGCCGATCAACTGAAACTCGAAGAGCAGACGCAAACGTTCGAGCTCAAGATCACCTCGATGACCAGTACGAGCGACGGTGTGCAGGTCAACGCCACCGGCACTGTGCAACGTTATGGCAAAGTGTTCCTCACCTATAACTTCACGAACAATCCGACCCAGGAAGGCACCGGGTCGTTCATAGGGTTTGGGTGGGGCATAACCGAAGACGGTGCCAGGGCTCAGGGCGAGCGCCGAGGCGTATTCGTCAGCGACGGACTGACCGGAACGGTCTATTCGCTCGACGACGTGTCGGATGGCTACCCGAACTTCTGTATCGAGAAGTGGGACTTGACGAAAGAAGCGATCACGATGCAGTTCGCAAGGATGCAGAAGTAGCAGGTTGGGGCGGGGCTAGCTGCATCCTGGGATGCAGCGATCTCTGCCTTAGAATCGAATATAGCCTACCTGTCGATCGAGATGAAAAAGTCTGGTTGCGGAGGGAGCTGGATTAATTTTTTTCATCCCCGGGAGACCTTACGATGCAATGCACTAAGGGATGAGCTGAGCGAAAAACAGATAACCCTACAAGATTTCCATCGGATGCGGGTTCAGGCTGAGATTAATGAACTGATCGAGGAGCGGGAGCGGGAATAGGCATGACTGACGAAACGAAGGGAAGGATTTGGTACACAGCAGTATTTCTCCTTGCAGCTTTTTTCGTTGTTACCTTCGTGAGGCGGTGGATCGGCTCATGAATAAAAAATTGATTCTGTCCATAGTTGCCGGGTTTGTGCTGACCTTGGTTATAGCTTGGTTTCTCGGTTATGAAATTAACCCGTTTTAGGTATCCGCTATGAGCAAAGACGAAGGACGGCCCGAACAGATCGAGTTTCCCCTCGAAGAGGGTAGGCAAGAATTCGCTAGGCGGAAAAACCGGGCGTCGAGCCTCCAGGCGACGACAAAGACAAAGACGGCTCCCCTGGATAGCCAGCTTTCCGGCGCGATGTTCGACTCCGCCATTTCAATACGCCACCTGGCTGCGAGGTTGAAGAACCGAACACGGAATGCGTTTCAGCGCGGGAGCACTGTTGCTATGTACGGGCCGATCCTGGCGCTGGCAGTGCTTATCTATTTTTTAATTTTTAGTTAGAGTCGCCGACGGACTCCTTTTTAATACCGGTGGCCGCGCAGACCAAAGGGGGGAATTCGCTCGCCACAGAAACGCGATTTTGTGGCTGGTGGCAGGGGCCGAATGGTGGCCAGAACGACCTTCGAAAAGTAGACAGTGGGTGAAAACGTGCCTTGTTTCTTGGCCCAGGACATCCCGTAAACCCTTTGTATAAATGGGTTTCATGGGTTCAGACACAGCACTGTTTGTCCTTGCTGCGTCTCCTCAGAGTGCACGGTGGCTACGTGTGAATATCAGTCAACCACCCGTAGTGCTGCGCTCTTAATCAAACACGTCACATTGCTGCCAATTACCAGACCGAGATCCTCAATGGCGTGTGTAGTTACCTCGGCCCACAGTCGTTGTTGACCCATTTCCAGTGCAACGAATACACGGCCCGTTCGTGGGACTAAGTCTGTGACAATGGCCGGCAAGCGATTGCGCGCCGAGAGGCCTTCAGTATTGCCGGAAGCTAGCATTACGTCGGAAGCAGCGAATTCGACGAACACCGACTTGCTAGGATTTTTCAGGTTGGCTGGCAGCCGCAATTGGGTAATGGTGTTACCAGCGTTCACAGTTCCGAGCCAACCACCATCCTGAGATGGTGAAACCTTCGTGAGCCGGACCAGATTGACTGGTTCGCCAGCAGCGACAACGGCGTCGGCACCCAGAACTTTGTCCGGAGGCCCCTGCTCAGTGAGTCGGCCCTTATCGAATGCGAGTATCCAGTCGGCGACACGTTGAACCTCGGACCGATGGTGGGAGACGTAAAGCATTGGAACATCCCATTCATGAACCACCCGTTCGACATAGCTCAGGATGGTTTCGCGGCGGGGTTCATCCACTGAGGTAACCGGTTCATCGAGCAGCATCAGGTCAGGAGCGCTCATCAGAGCACGTCCTAAGGCAACGCGTTGGCGTTCACCTCCGGAAAGGGACGCTGGTCGGCGTTGCAGTAGATCGTTGAGTTCAAGCACCTCAGCGATCCGCTTAAAGGGCGACTCTTCTCTGTTTAGAGGCGATGGCCGCTGGGCGAAGCGGAGGTTGTCTTCCACGGATAGATGGGGGAAAAGCCTTTGATCTTGGAACACGACACCGAGGTGGCGGGACTCAGGTGCCAAGGCAGTCCCGGCCCCGGTATCGAGAAGCACTCGGTCATCGAAAGCGATATAGCCTTTGTCGGGAACAACGAAACCAGCGATCATCATCAAGAGAGAGGTCTTTCCTGCTCCCGAGGGTCCAAATAGTGCTGTGATGCGATGTTTGGAGTCAAAATTGAAGGCGACATCGAAGCCGCTTTTGAACTGATGCTCGCAGTGCACCTGGAGCTTCACGGCCCCGCTCCTCGTCTCTCCAACCACTCACTGGTTGCCAGCGCCACCCCGGCAAGCACGACCGCGACGATCGCCAATCGGAATGTTCCATCACCGTCGGCCCGGTTCATTTCTGAAAACACAGCGAGCGGTAGCGTCTGGGTAGCGCCTGGAATGTTGCCGGCAAAGGTGATTGTGGCCCCGAATTCGCCCAGGCTGCGGGCAAATGCCAACACAGTTCCGGAGATTATGCCGCCGCGCGCAAGAGGCAAGCTAACCCGCCAGAATGAGTCAAAAGGGCTTGAGCCGAGTGACCGGGCAGCATCCTCGAGCCGGGTGTCGACACCTCGGAAAGCTAGCCTAATCGCCCGCACCATCAGGGGGAAACCGAGTGCTGCACTGGCAATCGCCGCTGCCCACCAGGTAAATGCAAGTTCGATTCCGAGAGTGTCCTGGAGCCACATCCCGACCCAAGTCCGTCTCCCGAACATCCGCAATAAAAGGTAACCGGTAACGACTGGAGGCAGTACAAGAGTCAGGTTCACCAGGGTTTCGATCGCCCACTTGCCACGGAATTCGCGGCGGGCAAGTAACCATCCAACCGCGATACCAAAAGGCAACGAGATCAGCACCGCCACCAAGGCGACACGGATGCTCAATACCACTGCAGTCCATTCGGTGTTGGTCAGGCCCATGCTCAAATTCCTATTAACACGCTTAGCGGCGCAGTCCGGGGCGAACGTTCCGCGATTTTTACTGGTAAGGGTCCGTGAAACCTCGATCAAGAAAATGTTTGCGGCCACGGTCAGAGATGAGGAACTTGAACAACTCTGCTGCCTCCCCCGCAGTCTCATCAAGTAGCAGTAGAGGATATTCGATCACGTCATGGAGCATGGGGTCTATGGGGCCGACATATGTGACATCTGAATTTCTAGCGACGTCAGTTACGTAGACAAAACCGCCATCGACTTCGCCCCGAGAAACCAGCGCTAGAGCCGCCCGGACATCGACAGTGGGAACGAGTTGCGGTTCGATAGATTCCCAAAACCCGGATGCTTCCAATGCTTGACGAGCGTAGATCCCCGCGGGCACCGAATTTGGATCGGCGATCGCAAAACGGAGTTGAGGATCACTGAAAAACTCTCGCAAACTTGGGATAGTTTCGTTTTTCAGTTGATTCGTTACCGGTTTGACCACGATGAGTTGGTTGCTTACCAATGTGACGCGACGCGCGACAGCAAGCCGATCGTCGACGTAATCGGCCCAGCTACCATTGGCGGACAGGAGAAGATCTGCGGGGGCACCCTGCTCGATTTGTCGTGCGATCGTGGAGGTTGGACCAAAACTGACATCGACGCCGATACCTGTTTTGCTTTCGAAATCTTTCACTGCAGCTTCCAGTGCGTCGATCGTGCTCGCCGCCGCCAGCATCAAGGTGCGTTCTTGGGGCATATTGGCATCAGCACATGCCATTGCACTGAGTGCCAGGAGAAAAACCCCTCGCAGCAGCGGCGAGTACAAGCTAAGTGATACTGCTTGCGACGAATCGGCGGGCCTATTGTTTGATGTCAGGGCGTTGCGCATGCTACTACTTTGCCAGCTAATTGAGTGTTTGGCATCGGGAAGCGGGTGTGAATCCCGCACTGCCCCGCAACTGTGATCGGGGACGAAAGCTGCAACCGGCGGTCGTCGCAATCGAAAGACAGCGGCGAACTACCGACAAAGCCACTGGGGTAACTTCCTGGGAAGGCGCGGTGAGTAGGTTGATCCGTAAGTCAGGAGACCGTAACCAACCGGACCAGGTTGGCCCTCGCGGGAGGTGGATGTAGTTAAGCGGCACCCTCTCGCGGGGCTTCTCATCGAGCATCATAGGAGGATGCTAATGAAGCCCCGCTTTTTCGTAGTTGTTCTGTCATTTGTTTTTCTTGTCGCCGTAACATCGAGAGCAAATGGTTTTCCTGCCAGTGAGCGGGCTTTTGTTGCCATAGCCCCACACCAGGACGACGTACCAGAGCAGCCTCCATTAGATCACCAGAAGGATCGTCAGGGCACGATCCGCTCCGACGAAAAAGTTATTGTTACCGCAGAACGTGAAATAGAGAACATCCGTAGCATCGGCAGCAGTGTTTCACTGATCACAAGTGAGGAAATCACCGCTAGTGGTGCTCGTTGGCTGATTGACGTCCTTCAATTTGCACCCGGAGTGAACGTGGTTCGCAGTGGTCCAGCCGGTTCGTTGGCGCAGGTGTTCATGCGAGGCAGCAATACTAGCCACACACTTTTTCTGATCGATGGCATCAAGGTCAATTCGCCAACCACAGGAGCCTATGATATTTCCGGGATCCAGTTATCGGCCGATCAAATAGATCGCATCGAGATCGTACGTGGTCCGCAGAGCAACTTGTACGGTTCACAGGCAATAGGCGGTGTCATCAACGTAATCACCCGACGTGGCAGTGGTTCTGGGGCCTGGGGAGTCGAGGCTGACGGTGGTTCTTACAGCACCAGTCGGTTCAGCACGTGGGGCAGTGGGCAAACCAGCTCCGTACGTCTGGTCGGTGGAATTTCCTACTTCGACAGTGGTGGCTTCTCAAGCGCTAACGAGGCCAACGGCCATTCCGAGCCCGATAGCTATAAGAACCTTTCCTACAATGGCCGGGTTGATTATGGGTTGGACAGAGGGATGGTGGCTTCGGCTTTCATCCGTGGGTTCGACACTGACGTCGATTTCGATGGGTTCGATTTCGTCGAGGGCCCCGTTGACAACCTAGTTAACTTGCAGGCTAGCACCGAGACGGTTGCCGGTGGCACGGTCGGGTACAGAGGTGCAGGTATTCACTCAACTGTGGAAATTTCAACCTCGGTAGCTGGTCTTACTACTGACACGCCGGAGGATTTTTTCACCGGTTTCGAGCTTAACTCTTCAATCCGGGAAGTGGATTGGCAGAATGGTATCGATCTTCCAGGCGAACAGACTTTAGTCACCGGTCTCGAGTATCGACGCGAGCAGGCTACGTCGTTGAGTCGAAGTGGCTTCGGTGAGGATCTTTTCAGCGAAAAGGTCGACTTTATAGGTGTTTATGTCCAGGATCGTATCCGTCTCGCTGATCGTGCTTGGGTTACCGGCGGAGTTCGCTTTGAGGACCACAGCACCTTTGGTAGCAAGTGGACGGGCCGTGCTACGGCAACGATCGATGTCAACGAACTAGTTCGGTTCCACGGTTCGATGGGTGCTGGTTTTAGGGCACCAACCCTCAATGACCTCTACTTCCCCGGCTTCAGTAACCCGAATCTGGAACCAGAGGAGAGTGTCGGCTTTGACCTCGGTATTGATACATTCGTTCCTTCTTCCCAAGTACGTCTTGACGTCACATTTTTCTATAACGACATAAGCAAGTTAATCGAATTTGACTTCGTCTCTGGGCGACCGGAGAACCTGGGTGATGTCACAACGGTAGGTGCCGAAGTCGGGGGGGAATACACGCCGAATGAAACGCTTACTTTGTCGGGCAATTACACACTGACCGATGCCACTTCCGATAGCGTTGACGGCCAGCTTATTCGTCGTCCGCGGCACCAAGGGGGTATCCGTGTCACTGTTCGACCGGATGGAAGCCTGCATTTTTGGAGCGAAGTGCGCTTGAAAGGAAAGAGCTTCGACAATGGGGTCAAAGGGCGCAAGCATCTCGATGGTTATGCAATCGTCAACCTAGCAGTTAATTATCAGTTACTTAATGCTTTGTCGATTCGCACCCGAATCGACAATCTGCTCGACACGGACTACGAAGAAGTTCTTGGTTTTGGCACTGTGGGCCTTAGTGGATATTTCGGCGTTACCCTTACGTTGTCGCGATAGCTAAAACGCATACTGGAAGAGCAGTGGCTCCGAAGTGCAAACTCCTCTAAGTAAGGAGACGAAATGGCCAAGCTAACCAAACTGTACACGCGTACCGGTGATAGTGGTTTAACCCGTCTAGGTGCGGGTACCGAGGTGGCGAAGGATTCGCTGCGTGTCCGAGCTTATGGCACGGTCGATGAACTTAACTCATGTATTGGTAAGGCTAGAGCCCTTGGACTGTGTGAACGGTTGAGTGCCGAGCTGACGGCCATTCAAAATCAACTTCTTGACCTCGGCGGGGACCTGGCCACGCCCGAGAGCGAGAATCCCGAGTTCGATGTGCCGCGCATTGGGACGGGGCACGTAAATAAACTTGAGGTGCTGATAGACGAATTAACCGAGGTCGTTGGGCCGCTTGAGAACTTCATCTTGCCGGGCGGCTCACCTGGCGCAGCAGCTCTTCATGTGGCTCGAACCGTATGTCGTCGAGCGGAACGGCGGGTGGTCTCGCTGGCTCGCGAGGAGAACGTTGGCGCTGACATGGTGTCCTACCTAAATCGCCTCTCTGATGCACTATTTGCTATGGCGCGTTTCGAAAATCGTGAAGCTGGTGTAGAGGAGCCATTGTGGCAGCCGGGGCACTAGCTAGCCCATTTGGAGACACTGCTACTGCAAGCTCACAGGATTTTGTAGAAGCCACTCACTCGATTGTTTCTTGGTTTGGGTATGGAGGCTAGACGTTGTCGTTGGGTACCCGTTCAAGTCGGTCAAGAAACTGGACGATCCGGTGGCCAATAGCCTCGACAAGTTTAGCCTCGCGCTGCGAGGGTTCAGCACGGCCCAATAACGTTCGGAAGGTTCGCATTACTGCTGTGGCTTCACGAGGGGCGAAAAAGTCAATGTGTTCAAGCCCGCTTTCGAGAGAGTCATACATTTGTTCCAAGTTCTCCTGGGTTGCTGGTGGCGTTGCCCGACAACGCTTGCCGCTCACTGGTGGCTCTTGTTGTCTGGGGTCACCAACTGCCAACAACAATTCATAGCAAACTACTAAGCATGCTTGGGCCAGATTGAGGCTAGGAAATTCAAGATCGGTGGGGATCCCGATCACCTCTTGGCACAGGTCCAGCGCCTCAGTTGGTAGCCCCTTGTCTTCACGGCCGAAGACGATCGCTACGGGCCCATCTTGGACTCGTTCGGTGATTACGGGGGCAATGGTGCGCGGGCGAGCCATGTTTCGTTTGTCGGAGCGTGCACGAGCCGATGTTCCTACAACATAGATAACATCCGAAACGGCTGCAGCGAGGCTTTCGTAGAACTTAGTTCCGCCGACAATCCGGCTGCTTCTGTGGGCGATTCCGTCAATTCGACGTATATCGAACTCGTCTGGCTCCACGAGTCGAAGCCGCGATAGTCCCATGTTCATCATCACCCTGATGACCCCGGCGATGTTGACGACGTCCTTGGGCTTGTTTAGGACGATAATGACGTTGGAGAGTGGATCCGTTTCGGCCACGAGCTTAGCCAGATTCATTTGACAAGGAAGCTTACTCAAGGTTGCCCAGTGGAGTGTCACTTGGCAAGCTCCTGGCCGAGTTACTGGTGCTTGGATTTATTGAAGACTAACTAGGAAGTGACACCGTAACGGGAGATGCTGTTCAGGGAGATTGCATGGACGTCGCACGTTTGTCGGCATCAAAGCTTCGCAGTTTAGTCAGCGACCGTGAGTTGTCATGCGTCGAGGTCGTTGAGGCTTGCCTAGCACAGATCGAAAGCTGCAACGGCAAGATCAATGCGGTGGTGACTTTGAACGATGCCGCTGTCGACGAGGCACGGCAACTCGATAAGCGGTTGGCTGTCGGTGATAACGTCGGTGTACTGGCTGGGATTCCGGTGGGTATCAAGGACGTGACGCAAACCAAGGGCATGCGCACGACCTTTGGCTCAGTGTTATACGCGGATCACGTCCCCGAAGTCGATGCATTAGTGGTTCAGCGCCTCAAAGCTGCTGATGCGGTCATTCTCGGAAAGACCAACACACCCGAGTTTGCTGCTGGTGCCAACACCTTCAACGAGGTCTTCGGTGCAACGCGTAACCCTTGGAACACTGACTTGAGTGTTGGTGGTTCGACGGGTGGGGGAGCTGCTGGCTTGGCTACTGGGATGATTGCCTTGGCCGAGGGCACCGACTTGGGTGGTTCGCTCCGCATTCCTGCGTCGTTTTGCGGTGTTGTTGGGCTGCGGCCTTCACCTGGAATGATTCCAACTTGGCCGAGTGATTTTCTTTGGGATGACATGTCGGTTACAGGTGGCATGGGGCGTACGGCTTTGGATGTTGCCCTCATGCTCGAAGCGGTCGCTGGTCCCAGCCAAATCGCGCCGCTGCACCAATCGATTCACGGACGTAAGTTCGTAGAGGTAGTTCAACAAGGTATACCGAAGGGAACACGACTGGCTTTTTGCTCCGACATCGCTGGCATCGGCGTCGATGATGAGATCCAGAAAGTCTGCCGTGTGGCCACTGAAGAGTTGGGCCAGGTGGGTGCATGCGTCGAGGAGATTGATCTTGATTTAAGCTACGCGCGAGAAGCTTTCCTTGCCCTCCGGGGGTTGTGGATGGTTATCAACCAGTACTCTCGTCTAGACCGAATCAGTGAGTTTGGTGACAACCTTGCAGCTAATGTTCGAGGCGGCCTCGAGACCACCATCGTTCAGCTTGCCGCCGCCCAACAAGCCCGGGCGCAACTCTGGGCGGACATGCACGAGTTTTTCCAGAGATTCGATTTCCTCCTCACACCGTGCATGGCGGTGTCACCACACCCCGTTGAGCAGAACCACCCCAAGACCATCGGTGGACAGGCAATGAAGACCTACATCGACTGGGTAGCCCCGACTTTCATCTTGAGCCCCACCGGATTGCCCATTGCCTCGGTACCAGCGGGACTTGACCCCAAGGGCCTTCCGGTCGGTATACAGGTGGTCGGCGGGCCACAGAAGGAAGAGGCAGTTCTTGCAATCGCGGGTGAGATTCAGCGTGCCCGGCCTATTGGGTTGCCGCCACTCTCGTGATTGCCAACTGAAACTAGCCAGTGGTGTGGTGGCCAGGCCAAACGCTCTGTCTGAGTGTCTAGGCCGGAATAAGCGTCGGGTAGGCTGGCTCCCAGATAAGGCTGTCGACAAGGTCTTCGATTGGTGTGTCTGCATCGGCCTGGGCGAGACCTTCTTCGAATGCTTGTCGTACCACCGCCTGAGCGATGCTGCGTGTAATCTTGCGCATATCAGAGAGCGGAGGGTAAAGCTTCCCGGACTTGAGATCTTCGGGTGAGACTTGGTCGGCAAGATCGGCGGCCGCTGCCGTGAACATCGAATCGGTAACCTTCGTGGCTCGTGCAGCAAGAGCTCCGAGACCGACCCCCGGGAATATATAAACGTTGTTGCCCTGACTGACATGGATGGTGCGGCCGTTGTACTCGACTGGGTCAAAGGGACTACCGGTTGCGATTAGTGCCCGGCCCTCAGTCCACGCAACTACGTCAGCAGCGTGTGCCTCGCTCATTGCGGTGGGGTTCGAGAGAGGGAAAACAACAGGGCGCTCAACGTGCTTAGCCATCTCCCGCAGCATCGGCTCGGTGAACGTACCTGGCACACCACTGGTGCCGAGTAACATCGTTGGTTTCATCATTCTGATTAGACTCTCAAGATCGATCTTCTTTGCTGGATCCAACCCATGCTCTGTGGCTAGTTCGTGCGGCCACGCAAAAGTCTTTTTGTGCTCGTCAAGGCCATCACGCCCCGTATGAATCAAACCACGACTATCGAGCACTGCGATCGAGCGAGTGATTGCATCGGCCGACTTGCCCATGCGCTCGAAAGCTCCACGCAGCTGGTGCGCGATGCCAATGCCGGCGGCACCGCCTCCGAGAATCGCAATACGCTGGTCACTGAGTTCTTCCCCAATTACACGGCAAGCGGCAACCAGTCCGGCAGTGGTCACTGCGGCCGTACCCTGAATATCGTCGTTAAACGAGAGTATCTCGTCTTGATACTTAGCAAGCAGTTCGAAAGCGTTGACTTTTTTGAAGTCTTCCCATTGCAGTAGCGTGTCGGGAAAGCATTCTTTGACTGCTTCGATGAATTCGTCGATAAGTTCGAGGTATTCGCTGCCCCGCAGACGTGGTTTCCGATAGCCGAGATAAAGGGGGTCGTTCAACAAGTGTCGGTTGTCGGTGCCCACGTCGATGCTGATCGGCAGCGTCGTCGACGGGTGAAGGCCCGCACAACCCGTGTACAGTGCTAGTTTCCCGATTGGGATCCCGATGCCCCCGGCGCCTTGATCACCCAATCCAAGGATGCGCTCATTGTCGGTCACGACAATGAGACGAACATATGGCTTGTCGAATGCTGCCAAAAGTTCCTTGATGCGCCCACGGTGATCCGGTGTTATCCAAACGCCGCGCCCACGGCGGAAGATCCGACTGAAGTGGAAGCAAGCGTCACCGACCGTTGGTGTGTACACGATCGGCATGAACTCTTCAAGATGATCGATTAGCAGCTTGTATAAGAGCGTTTCGTTGCGATCCTGGAGCGCTCGTAGGCCGATGTACTGCTCCAGCGGCTCAGACTTGTGGGTGATCGCGAGGTACGTTCGCTCCGCTTGGTCCTCGATGGTGTTGACTTGAGTAGGCAGAAGGCCGTTTAAGTCGAAGGCCTCCCGCTCTTCTTCGGTGAACGCCGTGCCTTTGTTCAGAAGAGCATCCCACAGTAACTCCTTGCCCCGTTTGCGAACCTCGATTTTCAAGGCCCCATTGTCTTGGCGGTCGAAATAATGCGGCATAGAAAGTGTTCTCAATTCAGACTTAAAAAGGGAGGGATTAGGGGCAAGGTCCCAGGCAATCAGGTTATTCTAAGCGATTGTAACCGTTTTCTGTTACTTATGGTGCCCGGTCAGCCTGCATTCGGTGCACGAATTTAGCGACGAAACGTCGGGGCATGAAGCGAACAGCGAACGAAAGCAGTTTGGTTCCGGCACCTGGAATGACACAAGCTTTACCCTTCATCATAGCCTCGTAGCCAGCCTCGACTACCTCCTCAATGCTGATTAGACGCTTGTTGGCTACTAGGCCCGAAGTTTCCATGCCAGCGACTTGCTGAAACTCGGTCCTTACAGCACCGGGGCACAGAGCCGTCACGCTGACTCCCTTGCCTTCAAGTTCTTCGTTCAGAGCCTCCGAGAAGTGCAGTACGAAGGCTTTGCTCGCGAAGTAGGTCGCCATCAGTGGGCCGGGCTGGAAGGCAGCAGCAGAAGCGACGTTCAGCACGCGTCCACTTCGGCGTTTAACCATGGCCGGCAGGAACAGAGCGGTCAACTCGGTGATTGCTGCAACGTTTACCCGTACCAGGTCCATTGATTCTTCAGAGTCGGTTTCGACGAACTTGCCAAAGGTTCCAAATCCAGCGTTATTAACCAGGTACTCAACCTCCAGCCCTTTTGCTTGAACCTGCTCGAAGAGCTTTCGTGCACCGTCAGTGGCAGCGAGGTCGGCAACGATTACGTGGGCGTTGATTGTGTGCTTACTTTCAAGCGAGGCTGCAAGTTCACTCAACCGATCGCCCCGGCGGGCCGTTAGGATGACGTCGTTCCGGTGTTGAGCGAACAAGCGAGCAAACTCAACGCCGAAGCCTGCAGACGCGCCTGTAATAAGAGCCGTCTTTCGCATCAGTATTTTGTCCGGGAATTCGACAGCTTTTCCAAGGTTAGAATGATGTTACGTAGTCATTGAGTGACTTGCGACCGATGTTGGGAACCTCAGCGTTTTCGGCGGGATATCCTACGACGAGTAACAGGAACGGGCGCTCGTTGGCGGGCCGGTCGAGAATTTCGTTGAGAAACCCCATTGGACTTGGGGTGTGGGTCAGCGTCGCTAGGCCGGTGTGATGTAGGCCTGTGATGAGGATGCCGCTCGCCAGACCGACCGATTCGACCGCGTAGTAGTGCTTTATGGTCTCGCCATTCGGTTGCTTGCCTGAGTTTTGTACGAAGATCGCAATTAGGACCGGGGCAGTTTCTAGAAATGGTTTACTCGAATCGGTTCCAAGTGGTTCAAGCGCTTCGAGCCACTCTTTGGGTGCACGATGTTCGTAAAATTCACGTTCTTCCACCTCGGCAGCTTCCCGGATTCGTCGCTTAATGTCGGGGTTGGTGATGACAACGAAGTGCCAGGGTTGCAGGTTGGCGCCGCTTGGCGCTGTGCCGGCGGCACGGAGGCATTCGTCGATGATCGCCGGGTCTACAGGGCGATTGGAGAATTCACGTACCGTACGGCGACGGCTTACCTCTAGGTAAAACTCAGTGGCACGTTCACTCATCTCGTCGGCCGGGTACTCGCGATGGGTGCTCAAAGGCACAAACTTTGCTTGGCTCACGGCGGGCTCGCTGTCTTGATTAATTTTGGATATGTCTCAGCAGAGGATCTCATAGATCAATGGTCGGCGAGCGTGTTAAGAAAAACCGCCGCCGATTTTTTCTGCTCGAACGCCGGGATATTATCGATCAGTGGTTCGCTCCGCTACGAAAGCAAACAACACGGACTCGAACGGCGGCCTACTACCGGGCGGAGGACCGAAAGGTTTAACGATTCAGCCACGCTAGAATGCTGCGGTTGACTATCTCGGTTGCGTCCTGTTGAACAAAGTGCCCGCTGCCGGGAATCGTTACCAGCGTCAGGTCGTTGTCAATCCATTCCCAGGTACGGTCAAGGGCACCTGCAAGTAGATATTGATCCTCAAGCCCGTGAATCACTAGCACCGGGCACTGTATTTTAACTAGCGGCGAAGTATCTTCAGTGTAGGGCGGCCGGGGATAGTTCGCCTTGTAGTAATGGAGCATCGCTTCGAAGTCGGACCGTTTAAAAGCTTCGATATACAAGTCCCTTGCCGCCGGATTACTGACCCACCCGGCCAGTGCTTCAGGGGTAAAGTCCTCGTGGGCACCTTCCTGTTGGAAGTTACGGGCGTACTGGCTGTTGGCTGCCTGTTCCTCGCCCTTAGAAAGTTCCCGCATCAGGCCGCGGGGGTGGGGAAGATTGAGAATGATCAGGCGTTCAACAATCTCGGGTACGTTGATCGCTGTTTGCCAGGCCACCATTCCACCCCAGTCGTGACCGGCAATGACGACTTTCCCCTCGCCAAGTGAGCGAATAACCGCCACGACATCACTAACCAGCAGCGGCATGGCGTAGTTATCTTGGCCTTCCGGCTTGTCTGATAAGTTATAGCCGCGCTGATCAATCGCCACGATTCGATATTCGTTGGCTAGAGCTTCCATCTGATAGCGCCAGCCGTACCAAAAGTCAGGGAAGCCATGGATCATTACGACGGTTGGTCCGCTGCCGATCGTCGCGTAGTGGATCTTGACGCCGTTGTTGTCGGCGTAGCCATGTTCGACGCGCCCATAAAGATCCTGTTCGGTACTAACCACGGAGCTAGCAAGCAACACCGTGAGCAGCAACGCGACTTTCATGCTTTCTCCGTTGGTCTTAACTAGCAGGCTTTTGAATCTGCTGATTGAAAGACTAATTCTCTGCAGACCGTCGCCCCTAAGGAATCGTTAGGAGTTTTCGATCGCTGCAGATGCCGCGACGAAGAGGTCTATATCGGCACTATGGTTATAGTAGTGAATTGACACACGGACCCCAGAACCGCGTGTCAAGACACTCGTATACTTTGCTGCCTACTGCCGAATCGCTGTTCCCAATACCTCGAAACGCCCGTTGCGCAGCAGTGGCCCCGAGCCCACAAAGGCGCGGGCCGGAAAGTGCTCGTCGAAGTAGGTACGATAAATGTTGTTGAATGTGTCGTAGAGAGTTAGGTCGGGGCAGAATACCTGCACTGAGACCAGGTCATTCATACTCATCCCGACCCGCTCGAGTCTCTCCTTCATGCTATCGAGGACGAGGCGGATTTCTTCCTCGACGTCCTCGGGAGCCTCTCCGGTTTCTTGATCGATCCCGATCGCGCCAGCTAGATAGACGGTGTCGCCAGCAACCACCATATTGCTGTAGGGATTGGTGTCAGTGCGCCCGGGATTGTTCAAGTATTCCAGCGGCGGAGCCGCGTCCGTGTCACCTGTGTGGATCTCCACGGTTTCCGTTTCAGAACAAGCGGACAGCGTGATGACTAACAACGGGATGATCAAGATGATCAAGGGGATAGATCGCATTATGTTGTTCCCTCGTTTTCGGCCTGTGCCGGTGAATGCAGTAGGGGCGAGAGTTTAGCGGGTCTTCGACTGTTTTCTAACCCATGTTATCGAGAGCTCAAGAATTCGTCGTGCTCATGGGAGGGTAAATAGGCGCGCTTATGACATTTTGTGCGGTGAGCGTGGTTACTTCGTTAGGTAGGACGTTAAGGTAAGCTGGAGGCGTGTCCGAACCCGCAACAAGAAACGCAATTACGCTATGCATGCTGACGCGTAATGAGGAAGACCGTGTTTCGGTCTCGTTGGCGGAGGTGCATGACCACGTCCACCGGATGATCGTGTTGGATGCCGAGAGCGACGACGCAACCCGAAAACTTGCACAGAAAGCTGGGGCAGAGGTTGTCGTTCGTCCGTGGGAAGGTTTCGTTCCAGCGCGACGTTATCTCCTATCACTTGTTACGTCGCCATGGGTCTTAATGATCGATGCCGACGAGGTCATTGAGCCGGGGCTTTGGCTAGAACTGGAGTCACTGGGTTTTCCAGAATGCAGTGCCGATGGTTTCCAAATGCGGCGCCGGACCGTGTATGAGGGCAAGAAACTGCGTCGTGCCTTCCAGCCCGACTGGAAGATGAGCCTGGTGCGGACTAAAGGAGCTTATTTCGAAGACCGCCTCGTTCACGAGTCGCTGAAGGTCAAGGGTATAGTCCAGCGCTTGCGGACCGAGATCCTACACTCAAGCTTTCGGTCTGCCGATGATCATCACCAACGGATTCGAACCTACGCGCGGCTAGCAGCGCAGGATCTTGCCGAACAGGGCAAGCAGGTGAGTCTTGCTAACTTGTGGCTACGACCGGCTTGGCGTTGGTTCAAGGAACTCATTCTCCAGGGCGGTATTGCTGACGGGTTGGTGGGCTTAAAAATGGCGAGTCGCTCGGCGTACGGAGTGCATCTGAGCTATCGCTATCTGCGCGAGATGAATGACAGCCTCTGAAAGACGTTGGTGTATTGCTGTTTCCGTTACCTCTGTTATCTCCGTGGTGGCGTGCGCGCACGTTTACGTTCAGGAACCAGTCTTTCGCTCGAACGTATCCAACGGAGATGTCATATCGACTGTCTTTCTAATTGGTGATCTCGGTCGTCCGTCATTGCCATTGGAAAACTTGATCGATGCCATCAACCATGATGTGACGGAGGCCATCGCGCAGACGCCGCGTACCGCTCCTATCATTCTCGGGCTTGGGGACAACCTCTACGAGAAGGGCTTGCCGCACGATTTGGAGGCACCTGGAGCAGAAGCTGAGATAGCCACGCTGCGTGCTATCGGCACGCAATTTGCCCGTATCCAAAACAAAGGTCACCAAGTGCCCTTGGTGCTGATCCCAGGAAATCACGATTACAATGACGATGCTCTGGCGATTCGGAACAACCTAGGTGACATTTCCCGCTGGTACTTCCTCGAAGAGCTTGCCATCGATGGTGCCGATGCTTGGACTCACTTGCCGGGGGACGCCTCTCGGTTCGGGTCTGCAGCCGAGTTGTTCGGCCATCTCGAAGGCGATCCTGCCGCTCGCGTCGAGTTTATGGCGCCGATGCGCATTCCGGGTTTCGATCCCGGACTCGTTGTAATCGCCGTCGATAGCGAACTGATCCTTGATTTATATGCACAGGGTTACAAGGATCTGGCGGCGACATATTGGCAGAGACTCGAGCAG
>Ga0209752_1000451_pt1 | contig 20083 bp, 22 predicted proteins | sample METZYME_3_250m_FD_187548 | JGI IMG/M metagenome (GOLD analysis project Ga0209752, IMG submission 187548) | Marine microbial communities from oxygen minimum zone in mesopelagic equatorial Pacific - METZYME_3_250m (SPAdes) (version 2) | ecosystem: Environmental > Aquatic > Marine > Oceanic...
GCGCCAAATGCAAGCATGGTGCCCACAATCATGGCGCCTAGGGTCTTCGTAAATTTTCTACTCACGATTTCCTCCCTCTGTTAAAAAAAGTCGTGGTGCCTGACGTTGCCGCAATATCCAAACTCGTAGGAAATTGCCCAACGCCTCACCGGTGAGGCACTCATTTTGAGTTACGTTTGGCCTGTCGGGCCCCACTCCCTTTTATTGTTAAGAATTACCCGGATTGCCATTACAGCTCCGGATAGGCGTCAGTCTAGGGGAATTAGGTCCTGCAGGCTATAGACCAAAATTAAACCAATTCTTATATGGGAAATTAGCTGGTAGTAGCCGATTTTGGGGGGTTCTAGGGGGGTCGCCGCTAAGTTTTAGAATCAACAAGAGCGTTATTCGACCAGATTTGACCCAGTTTCTGGGACCGGTCGATTGGTGCCACCGGCGAGAATAACGAGGAGGGTACAACCTCTTTCCGAAAATGACCAATGCTCTGAGCCCGGCTCGAAACGGACAAAGTCACCGGTTTGGAAGACCATTCCATCGTGATCCGTCAGCTCACCGTCCAGCACCAGAAATTCCTCGGAGCCCTGATGGATATGGGGATGCGAGCGACTCCCGGGACCGAAACGAATCAGGTAGACCTCTTTGTCGGCCTCCGCCCCGCCACTGAGCGGCAGCCATTCCACGCCCGGCAAAGTCTTGCCATACCGGTTATATGTCTGAAATTTTTCGTTTGGTGTACGGATTAAACTTCGCAGAACCGACTGTATCGATAATGGCTCGGCCATCGCGTAAAAGACTCAATTGGCCTTTTGTCGGGGAGGGGGTAAAGGAACCAGGCTATGCCCGCACCCGTTCTTTCTTTGGATCATAGAACGGGAACGGCACGATCGTTGCTGGGATGCGTTTTTGATGACCATCCAATTTACCCACTTCGATAGTGGTGCCAGGTTCTGTGTGCGCGATGTCGAGTCTTGCGAGGGCAATGTTTTTTCGCAGCACAGGGGAGCGCGTTCCACTGGTGATTATCCCCACTTGTGCTCGTCCAATATGAACACAGTCACCGTGCGCCGCTGGCTCGTTCCCTTCAAGTTCGAGGCCGACAAGCTTGCGTTGGGGATTGGCTTTTCGTTCTACCAGTGCGTCGCGACCGACGAAGTCATCTTCTTTTGATTTGAGCGGCACTGTGAAGCCAATGCCTGCTTCAAAAGGGTCGGTCTGGTCACAGAACTCATAGCCCGCAAATACGAGTCCCGCTTCGATTCGGACCATGTCAAGTGCGTCCAGACCCAGAGGCGACAGATCGTGGGGTTGACCAGCTTCCCAAATTGCATCCCATACCGGGACTGCATCTTTGGGATGACAGAAGACCTCGAACCCGAGCTCGCCGGTGTATCCGGTTCGTGACACCATCACTGGAATCCCATTTAGGTCGCCGATCCGGCCAATCGTGAACCGAAACCATTCGAGCTCGTCGACTTGGGGTTGTGCCGGGGGCGTCCAGACCACCTCCTTCACGATCGCGCGACTGGCTGGCCCCTGCACCGCGATATTGTGCAGCTGGTCAGTCGAGGATTTGACCCACACCCGGTAGCCAAGACGTTTTGCCTCCTCCCGCATCCAGATACCGCCATAATCATTACCTCCGATCCAGCGGAAATTGTCAGGCCCCAGGCGCAGTAAAGTGCCGTCATCGAGCATGCCGCCGTGGGGATAGCAGATTGCTGAATACACGACTTGACCGATAGCGAGACGACGGACATTGCGGGTGAGAACATGTTGCATCAACGCTTCAGCATCGGGTCCGAGTACCTCGAATTTTCGGAGTGGAGACAGATCCATCACCACAGCTTTTTCTCGGCAAGCCCAGTACTCGTCGATGGCACCCCGATTGTGGTAACAGGTGGGCAGCCAATAGCCGTTGTACTCCGTAATATTTCGGGTCAGTTCCGAAGTTCTGGGATGAAAGCCTGTTTCTTTGGTTAGCCGGGTTTCGTCGTCTGGAGTCATTCGATACGCAATCGCTTTAGAGAACATGTTGTCGGGAGCATACACCCTCACGTGAATATCCGTCGGGGTCCATGCGTTGGCGGCACTGATATCATCGGGGCAGGCTGTTGAGGCGCAGACAAGATCGGTCAGCGCTCGCAATAAAACATAATCACCCGGTCTCGACCACGGTTCATCAAGATAGAGCACATTGTGCTCGTCGATCCCGGTGTTGTAGAAGAAATTGATCGCCGGCCAACCGCGGCGCTTTTGAATGCCGTAGTCTTTCAGCGCATTATTGAGGTTGTCGGAACAGTTTGGATGCCCGAAGTAGCCCATGTCCTCATAATATTTGGAGGTACAGGCGAGACAGAAGGTGTCGTGTTGGCCGCAGGTGTCTTGTACCACCTCCACCAGTGGCTGCATGTCCTGGTCAAAGAATTTGGAAAAAAGACCGGGCCCTGGGTAACCCGTGCCCATCAATGTTCGCGTGGTGGTGGCGTCCAGTCCACGTTCCAGACCGCGATCGAGTTGTTCCTGAGAAAACGCCAGAAAATCCGAACATTCACGACCAGCCACATCAATGATCTGAAAGAATTCGCCGGCCTTTACCGTGTATCCGCGAGCAGTGCGCCGCTCAATTCGAAAATCTTCACGCGGATCGGCCAGCGGCTCGGGCAGCGCGGGTTCGGACCAAAGCCGTTCGCGGGAGCGGTGCACCCAGGCAATAAGGGTGGTGGGCGGCGATTGTTCATCAACCGACATTCGCGTACCCGGGGCGGAGAGCGCGCACGTGACTTTGCGTGCGGCGGTAAAACTTGTTTCTTCGCCCGGCGCTGCGTCGGGCGCGAACAAAACAACAGCCTGGGCGGTTGCAACGTCGATTCCACGACGATTGAGACCCGCTGCGACTTGGCGAGCACTTTCCTGATTGCTCCCAAGAATGCTTTTGAGACTTGTAGCTGCCGTCGCCGTTTGATCAGTCAATGCGCCCGTGTCGGGTCGACCGTCAGGAGAGAACACAGCCAGTTCTCCCATTTGTTTTCCTTCGGGATCAACGACCCGCAGTTCGTCATCCGGGAACAGTTCGAACACGATACAACCGCCACCTGGGACGTGATAGCGCTCGAGATGGGGATCCTGGCGCCACATTCCGGGCTCCAAAAGCCGTGGCCGCGTCGGGATAGCGACGTCGTTCAAGAATTCTTCTCCTAGGTCTGGTTCGAGAGTTGGTAGAGGAGCAATGGATTGATCAGAAAAATTTCGCTTAAAACCCCCAACTATTTTTACTTTTCATCCTGAGATTGGCTATAACAATTTGATTAATAAAGTAAAAGTGGTTACTTGGTGCATTAGAAAGAAAAACCAATTGGCCTGACAATGGTCGGGTGTTTTAGGATATCATTATATTACTGTCGGAAGCGCGGTCGTCTGGTAACGATTCGCGCTTTTATTTTAAGTCCGGCACTCTCTCTCAACTACAACTCGGAGGTCAAACAATCGTGGACTCTGACATTGGTGCTCTAACGACGATCTTTACGGAGTTTTACTACTGGGTCACGGTCGTACTGATGTTCCTGATTCATGTAGGGTTCTGTATGTATGAGGTCGGGGTATCGCGTCACAAGAACCACCTTCATACCTTGATGAAAAATACCATGCTGATCCCATTGGTCACTGTGACATTTTTCTTCTTCGGTTGGTGGATCTACTGGGCGTTCCCCAATGGTCCCTGGATTTATCACGGCGAAGGCTTGCTTCTGAATGCCGACGGCTGGGGTGGTAATGATCTGGCTCTGCCTTGGAAGCCAATCATGGCAGTGAACTTTAACGATCACATCATGATGGTCTTCTGGGCGGCATTCTTACTGTTCTCGTGGACTGCTGCTTCGATTGTGTCAGGTTCAGTCATCGAGCGAATTCGAACATCGGCTTTCGGTATTCTCGCGATTGCCATCGGTTCGGTCTTTTGGGTTGTCGACGCTTCTTGGGGTTGGCACTACAACGGCTGGATGGTCAAGATGCTGGGTTATCACGATGCGTATGCATCGGGTGTGATCCATGCTGTGGCGGGTGGTTTTGCCCTTGGCATTCTGGTTGTGCTTGGCCCAAGGATTGGCAAATTCGCCTCTGACGGGACGCCTATAAATATCGGCCCCCGAAATCCCTGGATGGTGACATTAGGACTCTTCCTGATCTATACCGGTTTCTGGGGGTTCTACGCGGCGTGTAACATTCCAATTTTTGATATTGGAGCCGACTACGGAATCGCGGAGGCGGGTACGACGTTCACTGCGACTACGATCTATATCACGCCGACGACCTTAAGCGGTATCACCGCCAACTTCCTGATGTCTCTGGCCGGGGGTTTACTGATGGGGTACGTTGTCTCCAAAGGTGACCCGTTCTGGACTTACTCCAGCGGTCTTGCCGGCATCATTACGGCGTCAGCAGGTAACGATCTTTATCATCCGTTGCAGGCCATGATCATTGCCGCGATCGGTGTCGCGATCATGTACAAACTGCACTACTGGGTCGAACGTCGGTTCAAGATTGACGATGCGGTCGGTGCCGTAGCGGTACACGGTTATGCTGGCGTGGTGGGCCTCGTGATCTGCGGTTTCGTACTTTGGGGCTATCCGTCGTCCGCCTATGAGGGCTACGCTGCGATCAATCCGCTTGGAATGATTGCCGGTGCTGTCATCATGTTCGGTGTTTTGGGCTTTCTGCCCGGCTGGATCATTGCATCGATCCTGAACGCGGCTGGAAAACTGCGGATTCCGCATGAGGTAGAACTCGCCGGAATGGACTTAAACGTCATGCAGGCATCCAAGAGTGACCAGGATGCGCATGCAGCTGCCGAGCATTAACGGAGGTATACGATATGGCTACAATCGAAGCATGGTCAGCTGAGACAGTGACCGCATTACAAGAGGGCACTGGCGCCATCTATCCTCATGAGTGGTCGGTATGGCCCTGTCTCATCATCGCAGTGGTGTTCTGGTTATGGTGGCATTTCAAAACCAGCGCTGGGGAGACCGAGGAACACGACCGTGTGAGGTCGGAAAACCCGGGCAGGGATGCCCACAAGCAGCACCAAGCGGATTGGTAGATTGATTGTTTCGGTTCACTGATCCGAACCATTGGAAGGGCGCCCTGCGGGGCGCCCTTTCGTGTCTCTAGTGAGGACTTGATGTGGCCGAAAACAAAGACAAGGAGAACAAGCGCCCGAGCCGTCCGCGGCGGGTGGCCAACGTAGCATTTCCTCCTGCCAAATATGGGCTGTACCTTGCCATCGCCATCATTGCAGTGATGGGTATCTTGATGTTAGTCGGATCGTTATCTAGCTAATTGGTTGTCTGGTCCAAAGTTGGGGCAGGGATCTCTGGTACGGTAGCCGTCCTCACGCCAGAGTATCGGGAAATGGTTGTCGTCGAGTTGTTTGTCGTCAGGCCGTTTATAGCGTCCGTATATTGGCCCGTTACCTTCGTTTAGACGCTCGGGAACAAATTCCGACGCGCTTGAAATTCCATGCAGGACGAGCGCTCTTCTCGGTGAAGTGGTGCGGTTGTTGCCGGAGCCATGCCAGACCCAGCCGTGATGAAAGGAGGCGCCGCCACACGGAATCTCGATTGAGACGATATCAGGTGCAATCCCCTCGATTGTTGCGGCGCGTTCCATTGCCTCTCGGTAACGGTGAGGTCCGTGGAAATTTGAATCTGGTTGTGAATACGTCCAGCGGTGCGACCCTCGAATCAGTTCCAAAGTGCCACTTTGCGCTTGGGTGTCGTCGAGCGCCATCCAGCAACTCACAATTTCCTGTGGCGTTAGCCAGCCGACGTAGGCGTTGTCCTGGTGGTGCCCGATGGGGCGGGCCCCGGGTGGTTTCCAGAGCAGATTGTCTTGGAAGAGTCGAGTCCCCGGCCAATTCGCGAGGTGAGCAATCTCCCTCCCAAGATCCCGTCGCAGTACCGTACGAGCAATCATGGAGTCAGCCTTCCAGCCGTTGCAGATCTGTCGGGTAAGAGACGGATCACTCTGCCCCACCTGCCAGTTAACCTCATCTGGCGAAATCCCTGTCTCGAATTCTCCCCGAAACAGGCACTCGAATCGCTGGCGCAGGACTCCAACGGTCTCGAGGTCCAGGAGATTTTCGACGACCAGAAAGCCGTCCTCTCGAAATTGGTCGATCTGGTGCTGGGAGAGCAAACGCATTACACGCCGTCGTGGTCGATACCAATTAGCAAGCAGCCGGTTTCTGTGCGAGAGTTATGTTGAGTGCCGGGCGGATACGTAACGAAGTCGCCTGATTTTAGAATAGTGCCGTCGCTTTCAATCAACTCGCCCTCAAGAATTAGAAACTCTTCTACGAACCGATGTTTGTGCGAAATAGTTTGAGCACCCGGCGCCATCCGCATCGCGTACCAACCTTTTTCCGTTTCCCGGTCATAACCAAGGTTTAGTAGTCGGATGTCTTCTTGTATTGGGCCCTCGAGGTCATAGACGCCAAAGTCAGCCTGGTAAATATTGGTAATCTTGCGGGAAGTAGACATTATGTATTTCCTTTTTGGCCTTTTAGCGAACGAATCCAAAGAACCAGATGATAGTCGATCAAGCCACATGTGCAGTTATAGAGCACGGCAGATTACAATGGGGCTACTTTTACGCGTTGTGGTTCGAAAGATGGTAATTGAATTGGCTGAAGCAGGACGAGTCATCGTTTTGGCTGGTATTTTCGTGGTGTTGGGTGGGTAACCAGCAGACGTTGGGAGAGAGTGATTAGGAGGATTGTTATGACACGAGTTGCAGTAATTGGTGCTGGGCCCTGTGGACTTTCGCAATTGCACGCATTTCAATCTGCACAGAAAAATGGAGCAGAAATTCCTGAGGTTGTTTGTTTTGACAAACAAAATGATTGGGGCGGGCTCTGGAATTACACCTGGCGAACAGGGGCAGACGAATACGGTGAGACTGCGCACAGCAGCATGTACCGTTATCTTTGGTCCAATGGCCCTAAGGAATGCCTAGAGTTTGGGGATTACAGTTTTGACGAACATTTTGGTCGGCCGATACCATCGTTTCCACCGAGGGCACCACTTCGTGATTACATTACGGCTCGGGCTGTAAAGTCTGATGTCCGAGATTGGGTAAGGTTCACTCACGTTGTACGCGATGTAAGCTACTCTGACGCAACGGCTCAGTTCTCCTTGCGTGCTGTTAATCTAGTCAACCAGGCTGACATAGAGGAAACGTTTGACTACGTGGTCGTTGCAACGGGCCACTTTTCCGTGCCTAACGTGCCTAGCTTTGAGGGAATAGACTGTTTTCCCGGCCGGGTCATCCACGGGCACGAATTTCGCGACGCTGTCGAGTTTCGTGGACAACGATTACTGATCGTTGGGGCCAGTTATTCAGCAGAAGATATTGCTCTACAGTGTCGAAAGTACGGAGCGGCCTCCGTCACTTGCAGTTACCGTACGGGGGCGATGGGTTTTGACTGGCCCGACGGTATCGAAGAATTGCCGTTGATTGATCGTTTTGAGGGCAATGTAGTGCATTTCTCCAATGGCGAAATTCGGGAAATCGACGCCGTGATCCTTTGTACTGGTTACCTGCACCATTTTCCATTTCTGTCGGAAGACTTGCGCCTTGCAACGCACAATCGGCTTTACCCCGGGGATCTTTATAAGGGTGTATTCTGGATTAATAATCCGAAGCTTATGTATCTCGGAATGCAGGATCAGTACTACACGTTCAGCATGTTTGATGCGCAAGCCTGGTACGCGCGGGATGCTATCTTGGGCCGTATTAAATTGCCTGGTGAATCAGACATGCGAGCGGATGTCGAAACGTGGCAGCGCCGGGAAGAAGCATTAGAAGATCCGATTCAGGATATTGATTTTCAAACCGACTACTGTAAGGATCTTTCTGAGAAGGTTGACTACAGCCTTGATTGGGATCTTGCGGCTGAGAACTTCAAGCATTGGGAACACCACAAGGAGGAGAGTATTGTTGGCTATAGAAATCACTCCCATCCATCCCCAGTAACCGGTACTCAGGCGCCGATTCATCACACATCTTGGTGGGAAGCTATGGATGATTCCACAGAGTTGTTTCTTGGTAGTTGATCGTTAGTTCATCGTTAGTTTCGAATTAAGCCTGCTTATTATTTCCTCTACGGGAGAGCATTGATCATGCCAACTAACCTTGCAAGAGTCGCTAAAGACAAAGGTATAAAATATTTTCTGATCAGTTTTGTTGATCTTTTTGGTGTACTGCGCTCCAAGTTGGTGCCAGCGCGCGCGATTGGTGATATGCAAAAAGACGGAGCGGGATTTGCTGGGTTTGCTGCGTGGTTAGATATGACGCCAGCGCATCCCGACATGTTTTCTATACCCGATCCAACCAGCATGATTCAGTTGCCATGGAAGCCAGAAGTGGCTTGGTTGGCGGGTGATCTATGGATGGATGGCAAGGAAGTTGAAGCCTCGCCACGGATTGCCTTAAAACGCCAGATGGCACGGGCAGAGAAGAAAGGGTATTACATGAAGACAGGTGTGGAATGCGAGTATTTTTTGATTACGCCCGATGGTTTAGCTATTTCCGATGCCAACGATACGCAGGAAAAACCTTGCTACGACCAATCGGCGTTGATGCGGCGTTACGATGTCATCAGTGAGATTTGTGACGCTATGATTGAACTCGGTTGGAATCCCTACCAGAACGATCATGAAGACGCGAACGGACAGTTCGAGATGAACTGGGAGTTCGATGACGCGTTAGTCACGGCGGATCGACATGTGTTCTTTAAGTACATGGTAAAGGCAATTGCTGAGAAGTACGGGTTACGTGCGACATTTATGCCCAAGCCATTTGCCAATCTCACTGGCAATGGTTGTCACGCCCACGTTTCGGTCTGGGACAAGACAGGAAAGAAGAACCTCTTTCATAGCGCTCGTGATTCACTGGGCTTGTCCAAGTTGGCTTATCATTTTCTCGGGGGAATTTTGCATAATGCCGATGCATTGGCCGCAGTTTTCAATCCTACTGTCAATAGTTACAAGCGCATCGATGCGCAAGTCACGTTGTCTGGAGCGACCTGGTCACCTAATGCCATTACGTACGGGGGCAATAATCGTACGCACATGGTGCGGATACCGGACAAAGGACGATTCGAACTGCGCTTGATGGATGGCGCAGCGAACCCGTACCTGCTTCAGGCAGGGGTATTGGCCGCGGGTCTTGACGGGGTCGGCAGTCAGCGCGATCCAGGAAAGCCACTTGACGTTAATATGTATACGGAAGGTCACAAGTTGCGGAGCGTTCGTCGATTGCCCTCCAACTTGTTGGATGCCATCAGGACATTTGAAAAGAGCAAAGTGCTACGGGCAGGACTTGGAGAGGAACTCGTTTCAAGTTACGCTAAGCTGAAACACTTGGAGTGGCGTAGTTATGCTGCAGCCATTAGTCCCTGGGAGCGTGACCACACGCTCGATTGTTGAATTTTGGTGAGTTCTTGCGGCGGCGTTTCGCACGGCAGTTCAACGTGAAATTTCTAGTATTCCAGCACATCGCCTGTGAGCATCCGGGCATTTTTCGCCACATGCTGGATCAAGCGAATATCAGTTGGGATGCAATTGAACTCGATGAAGGGCAAGATATTCCGCCATTAGAGGGTTATGACGCTCTGTGGGTCATGGGTGGGCCGATGGATGTCTGGGACGAGGAAACGTGTCCCTGGTTGGTGCCGGAGAAAGCGGCAATTCGACGCTGGGTAACCGAGATAAAGAAACCGTACCTCGGTGTGTGTCTCGGGCATCAATTGTTGGCAGACGCGTTGGGTGGTGAGTGTGCAGTGCAGGCACGACCAGAGATCGGAATCCTAACGGTAGAACTGACCCAAGAAGGGCAGTCGGATCCGTTATTTACTGCTATCGAGCAAGAGGTAAATTGCTTGCAGTGGCACTCAGTCGAGGTGCGGGAAATGCCTCCCGATGCGATAGTTCTTGCAAGCTCTAGTGATTGCAGTTGCCAGGCTATGCGGGTTGGCAGCAACGCCTGGGGAATCCAGTTTCACGTCGAACTTGAAGAGAACACTATCGGGGATTGGTCAAGCATCCCTGCGTATGCAGATGCACTGGAAGCAACGCTGGGCAGTGGTGCACTTACAAAGATGCAGGCGGATGCCGAATCGAACTATCCGGGATTCCAAAGAAACTCACGGCAGGTGTTCGAAAATTTTCTTGCTGTTGTTGATGCAACGCGCTGACTGTTTTAGATCAATGTGTAATCTCATGATCGGGGTGCAGTCGCCTGGCCATTTATCGTGAGATGAAAGACGCTCAAGTAGCTAAAGTAGCAGTGGCGTCGTATGGTTGGCGTTTGTAATCTTCACGCCTCTTTTTCTGTTTCAGATCAATTGGCCAGAAATGATAGTCAGCACGCAGCCTGCAATCCGCCAGCTGCGATCCGGTTGTGCCGCCATCCGATAAAAAGCCATCCACCGGGTCCCATCCAGTGATTCGATACCGACCCGATAGACAGGATTGGCTTGGTCATGAAAAAGCTCGAGAAATTCAACTCGCCGTGGTGCAATCAAAGCTGCATATCCTGAGCGCACCATCATCATGAAAATCTCTTCAGTCGGAAACAGGGTTTGGATTGTGGGAGAGGCTTGTGCATACGCGGTGGTGGCATCACCGCGCGCAAATGCATCCAATTGAAGCTCGATTACGGAACGCATATCTGCTTTGATCCCATTTTGATCGGCTGTACAAACTACCGTATATGCAAAAAGCGAAAAAATACACACCCATGGCAGACAGACAGCGGGGAAACTGGTTGTTCGTGTTTTTTTTATCTGCAAGCCGGCTAAACAAATATGTGGAAGGGTGAGCTGATATTGGGTGCTGTCTGGGGAATTGGCAACTCGGTGAGAAGGCCTATAAATTCCCGGTTTCTGCAGCCATGCAGTAAACTGATTGCAAATTCTTTTTTATGTTCTCGCACATGCTTGATGTTATCGAACTGCGTAACCGTGCAGAGTTTATTCCAGCGTGACGTATAAACAAACCATTTTAATTATGTTACTTGACTGTTGTTAATAGTGTGAAATCACTTCAGACCATTGCTGTGTTCTGTGGATCCCGGATGGGAGAGAATTCCGAATATCGGGAGGCTGCCACCGAGCTTGGGCAATTGCTGGGTGAGCGACGTATTGGCCTGGTGTACGGCGGTGCCAGCATGGGCTTGATGGGAGCGATAGCAGATGCAGTTTTAGAGAATGGTGGACAGGTAACGGGCGTTATTCCCGAGAATCTCCAGGAAAAAGAATTTGCGCATCCTGGGTTAAGCAAGCTTTGTATCGTGGCGTCGATGCATGAGCGAAAAGCGATGATGGAACGCCTGTCGCAGGGATTTATCGCTTTACCGGGCGGCATTGGAACGTTGGAAGAGATCTTTGAAATCTTGACTTGGGCACAGCTTGGGTTGCACCAAAAACCGTGTGGACTGCTGAATGTAAACGGTTACTATGATGGTTTGATCTCTTTTCTTAAGACTATGGAACGCCAGGGTTTCCTTGGGGAGTCGTTTGACAAGCGCCTGTTGTTGGGAGACAGAGCGGGGCCACTGCTCGATCAGTTGAGTGCTGCGTTTGAGTCGAATCTCGAAGACACGTGAAAACGTTACTGCACAGTTCACGGCAAGGTCTAAGTTTTAGAACAATGGTCTCGACCATTGCCGTGATTTGTATCGCATTATTAGCCTATGGCTATTGGTTGCAGTTTGTGAGACACCTCGAGCCGTGTCCGCTCTGTATCTTTCAAAGAATTGCATTCATGGGTCTGGCGGTGATAGCGCTGATTGCCGTCGTCCACAACCCATCTGCCGTTGGACGTCGTGTATACGCGCTCATTGGCAGCGGTTGTGCGTTGATCGGGTGCGCTATCGCGGTTCGACATGTATGGCTGCAGTCCTTACCGCCTGACCAGGTGCCCGAATGTGGGCCGGGACTGGATTACCTTATGCGAACATTTCCGCTGACAGACGCGCTAAAAAAAGCCTTTACTGGTTCAGGTGAGTGCGCCACCGTGGACTGGAGTTTTCTTGGCTTGAGTATGCCCGCTTGGGCATTGATCTGGTTTTTGTTATTAGGTATCGCGTACCTTGTCGCAGGATTTCGCCGCTAGAACGTTGTCAAAAAATCGCTTCTTAGGGCCGTTCGCCATCCTTAGAGGAGTGATCAATCGGACGGCGCGGGTGGTTTTCGATCCAATGCAGTCTCGTACACAGCGACATCGGCCGCACTGAAACAACAAGCGATGATCACGTCGAACTTTGATTCATTCACGAGCATCGTTTGCGTTGCGATCGATGCCGCCTGGATAGACGGATATCCGTAGACACCCGTGCTAATCGCCGGAAAAGCGATACTCTTGATCCTACTTTCTTCAGCGAGTCGAAAAGACTCGAGGTAGCAACTCCGTAACCGTTCCGCTTCACCACTTTGGCCGCCTTTCCAGACGGGCCCAACCGTATGAATGACAAATCTTGCCGGCAGCGCAAACCCGGGCGTAATACGCGCGCTTCCAGTACGGCAGCCGCCCAGTCCGCGGCAGTGGTCCAGGAGCTCAGGTCCGGCTGCGTGGTGAATTGCACCGTCCACCCCGCCTCCACCCAGCAGTGTTTCATTTGCAGCATTGACAATTGCATCAACCGAAAGGGTGGTGATGTCTGCCTCGCGGATCTCGATCATCTTATGGATTCGTGCTTACTGACGAATTCTCTTCGTTCTCTTGGCAGGGCTCGCAAGGTCCTTCGCAAGCCGCATCGGATGACGTGCCGTCGTCGAAGCGCTCTTCGCAGGCAAAACAGATCTTGTTGGCAAGAGAAGTATCGGCGTTCACCTTGTTGGCAAAATCACGGTGTTCCACACACGCCTCGAATGAGGCTTGCTTGCTGGCCCACCAGCCGTCAAAATTTTCACCCGGTTCCCAGCCGTTCGCAGTCAATAGAAAGACAATCAACCACCATTTCATGTTCGCAAGCCTCCGTCGTAAGAGAAAGCAGCCAAGATCGGCAGTTATGGTAAATTGAATTCCACGCCATGGCTAGAAAACGCAATCTGTACGACCCAAAGAGCAAGTCATTCTATCGGTTAAGCCGCACCAAACTCGAAAATTTCTTGCGTTGTGCACGGTGTTTCTATCTTGATCGGCGTCTGGGCGTCTCACAGCCACCCGGGTTCCCATTCAACTTGAACTCGGCGGTGGACGAACTTCTCAAACGCGAATTTGACGATTACCGGACAAAGCAGGAGCCACATCCATTCATGCAGGGAGCAGGCATTGACGCCGTGCCAGCCCAGCACCCCCAACTCGAGACTTGGCGACAGAATTTTAAGGGGGTGTCTGTCGATCACGAAATGACCGGCTTCACGTTTTTTGGAGCCATTGACGACCTATGGTTGGGGAAGGACGGCAAGTATCTGGTTTGCGATTACAAGGCCACTTCAAAAAACGGGGAGGTCAGTTTGGATGCGGATTGGCAGATTTCATACAAGCGACAGATGGAAATTTATCAGTGGCTGTTGCGAAGAAATGGCCTCGAGGTGAACGACCGCGGCTGGTTTGTTTATTGCAACGGTCGTCGGGATCTTGCCGACTTCAACCAGCGCATTGAATTCAAGGTCAAACTGCTACCCTATGACGGCAACGACGACTGGGTAGAAGGCGCGCTTAAAGATGCGGCCGCTACGTTGCACAAAGATGAATTGCCAGACTCAGATCCCGATTGCGAATACTGTTGTTATCGGCGGGAAGCAGCGGGTCGAGAACGGGGAGCGCTCGATTAAGAATACCGCATGCCATAGTCCTGAGAGTCAGGATTGTTTTCTTAGGCTTTCTGATTGGTTATTTTCGACTGGCTGCGTTAACAGCGAATCCACGGCCGACATCAGCGGTCGCGCGTAGTTTGTCGTTTTCGAACGCGGATGAATCTTGCTGTGATCAAAAGGATTACGATGCCGGCGTAGGTGCCGGCCCAACCATAATGGCTGCGGACCATCAATAGATAGTGAATCGCAGCCAGACCAGCCGCTGCATAGACCCACAGGTGTAAAACACGCCATTTTTTCCGAAGCCAGCGTATCGCGGCACGGTTTGAGGTTGCTGCCATGGCCATAAGGATCAGCCAGGCACTGAAGCCAAATACAATATACGGGCGCTCCAGCAGTTCCTCTCCCAGGCGAGCCAGGTCCCAGCCGAGCAGGAAGGTGATAAAGAACAGGAAGTGGCAGGTGGCATAACTGAAGGTCCATAAACCAACTGCTCTGCGGTAGCGATGGAGTGTGGGCCACTGAGTCCAATTTGCCACAATCGGCAATAGCAACACCACAAGCAGAAGATTAAAAGTCCAAATCCCACTTTCCCAGATCAGGGTTTTTTCTGGATCAACTCCGAGTCGGTTGTTGAACCAGCCAGCTAGAAGCAGAAGAGCCGGTGTAGCGCACGCACCGTGAACGAAGAGGCGAATCACCGATATTGTTTTTTTTCGCCAAGATAGAGATGTGCGACCGCGTCGGCGTAGCCGTTGTATGGGCGGGATGGCATGCGGGTAATGTCTCCCTCGCCCCATATACGGCGCTCCGTTGCTTGACTCCAACGTGGATGATCGATGTCAGGATACACGTTGCTGTACCACCCATATTCCCCGGGGTTGGTCAGATTCCAGGTCGCGGGCGGTTGCTCTTCAGTGAAAGTGATTCGCGCGATGAATTTGGCCGATTTGAAACCGTACTTCCAGGGCAGCGTGATTCGAAAAGGCATGCCGTTTTGCGGTAACTGGTGGTCGCCATAGACGCCAAATGTGGCAAAGGCGAGCGGATGCATGGCTTCTTGCAATGTGAGCGCTTCCACGTATGGCCACTCGAGTGAACTGAAAAGGGATGCTTGCCCAGGCATTTCTTCTGGTCGCAACACACTTGTAAATGCGACGTAGCGGGCGGACCCCATCGGTTCGACTGCCGCGAGAATATCGCGAAGCGGGCGACCGTTATAAGGAATGACCATCGACCAGGCTTCCACACAACGAAAGTCATAGATGCGCTCTTCTAATTGATTGAAAGGTGTACCCATCAGATCATCAACATCGAACGTTCCAGGTCGATGGCATAGTCCGTCGATGGTTACCGTCCAAGGCCGCATTTGAAAATCACCAGATCGTTGGGCGGGATCGGATTTGTTCCAACCAAATTCGTAGGCGTTGTTATAGTGAGTCGCTGCGTACTTCGTAGTGATACGTCTCTCGGCGAGATTTGTAGGTGAGTGATCTGCGGCTGAGGGGGCAGGGTCCTCAATAGCGAGTTCATCCGAAGGAGCCTGTGCCGCACTAGCGGACATACGCCCGCGGTATCTCAGCGTGCTAAAACTACCCAGCGCGGCAAGCCCAAGTGCCCCCGCGATGAATTTACGGCGTTTGTAGACGGATTGATCAGTTACCCGGACCACTTGAGAAATCTCCTTGGTTACAGATGGATCCTCATTATGCGCTGATTTTGCGTTTTGGGGGATGGAAATTCTTCATGCCTTCGAAGTGCGCGACCCTGGGACTCCGACTAGACTTAAAGTTCGCGCTGCACAACAGATTGATACTGCGATGCAAAATAATTCTAAGTGGATTAGAAGTCAGCGGGAATCCACGCTTGTGCGTGGGACAGATTCCAATCTTAAGATAGCATCGTGAATTCCAAATATCCGAACACGAATTCCGATCTTAGCGTCTTCAAGCGAGTCATGGATTGGCTGGGACTCGGCAAAAGGACACAGTTGCCAGAACGCTGGACAGCAGCACTCGGTGCACTGCTTGCCGTGTTGGCTGTTTTTTTGGCAAGTGGATGGGCGCTAGGTGAGGAGAATCTCGTGGTCGCAACTTCTATGGGGTCTTCTGCTGTCTTGTTGTTCTCCACACCACACAGCCCTTTGTCACAACCTTGGCCCCTCGTGGGTGGGCATGTCTTGGCGGCGACCGTAGGTGTGGCGTGTGCATCGTTTCTAGGCACGGGTCTGCTGTCAGCCGGTTTGGCTGTAGGGGTTGCAGTGCTTGTGATGCAATGGACAAGAAGTACGCATCCTCCAGCAGGAGCCACGGCGCTGGCTGCGGTAATCGGTGGAGATGCTGTGACCGCTCTTGGTTGGTCGTTCGTGCTGAAACCCGTGCTGTTGAACGCCATCCTATTGTTGATTGCTGGCCTGGTTTTTAACTGGCCGCGAAGATCGCATCGATATCCCGTCCGTGCGGCAGATACAGTCAATCGGGACAACCCTTGAAATAATCCAGCTCTGTTCGATCTCTTCTATTATCGACTGCCACAAATGAGGCTTTGGGAAGAGGCGTCTAGATTTATTAACACCATTTCCGATTCCCCAATTTAGATTCCCGCGATCGGCATTTCTTGAGGGGCCCGATGACTGAGGTATTGGGCGCCGTCCTCGGTAATCACAATGTTCTCTTCGTGCACCAGTTGTTTCCCAGGGGTGAACTCCATGCCTGGTTCGAGAGTCAGCACGACACCGGGCTCAAGTACTGCATTGTCGCCTGGTTTTACCGACGGCCATTCGGTGAGTTGCATGCCAAGGCCGTGCCCCATTCGCCCTACGCTGTTACCAAGCGCACCCCCTTCTTCGAGTTCCTTCCACATGGCCGCCCAAACTTCTGAGGTGGTTGCACCGGGGTATGCGGCAGCAAAGCCCGCGTCGGTCGCGTGGAAAATGACTTCATGCGCCCGACGGGTATCGTCGGGAATTCGTCCAAACGCCAAGTTCCGATCAAAGTCACAGAAATAACCATCGTAGGTTGTTCCGGTATCGATGATTAACACATCGCCGTCACTGAGTAGCCGGTCCGTTGGGCCCATAATGATGCTGCCATAACCACCGAGACCCGAACCTGCGACCAAATACGGTATGCTGTCGGCGCCACGCTCGAGAAGGTCAATTTTCATACGTCGACAGATTTCAATTTCAGACTCACCAGGCGAACTGGTTTGTGCAATCTCTAAAAAAGCGTTGGACGTGATCTCACACGCCATGGCGATTTTTTTAATTTCAGCCGGCGATTTGACGAACCGTAGTTGATGAAGCAATAGGGCGCAATCTGAGATAGTAAAAGCGATTCGTTGCACAAGTGATTCGTAGTCTGCTGCAGGCATGCGTAAAACGCTTGGAGTCCCAAGCGGAACGCCTAAGCGCCCAAAACGGGAGGGCAATGCATTTAGGGTATCGGCCAGGAGTGAAATCCCATCGTCTTCAGGTTGTGGCGACGGCCAGGTGCGAATGTCTTCTATCCAAGTCGATTGCATGCCCGTGGCGCCGATTTCTGGAATTACTGCGATGGGCTTGTGCGTCGCAGGCACGACCACGAACCAGGGTCGGGTTGGGCTTTCAAAGAACTGGGTATGGAATCCCGTGAAGTAACGGACCTCGGGTTCTGTGGTCAGAAGGAGCGCATCGAGTTGCCCGGCGCGCATTGCAACTTGTGCCCGGATGGTGCGCTGTTCGAACTCCGATTGCTCGAACCCCCGCTGGATTTGTCGCACCGTATCAATTCGATCGTCTGTCATTCGAGAGGTTTCTGGTCGGTTTTGCGTCAGGTTTAATTCTCAACCGCGAACTTGTGATGGTTCAAACAATTTCTCTAGAAATTTAAGAAACCAGTCACGCATCGGGCCATCATGCAAGGTCGCGAGAGTGTCCTGCTGCTCTTTGGTTTGGGCGCCGGGCCGGCCCCATGGCGCCCAATCGGAAGTTTGCCAGCGTTGCAGCGTAGTGAGCGTACATTCCGGGTGAAATTGCAACCCGTAGGCGTTCTCGCCAAAGGCGAATGCCTGGTTTGGATAGGAATAGGAATTTCCCTCGGCGAGGAGTCTTGCTCCCTCGGGCAGTTCGAAACCATGGTAGTGGCACTGCATGACGTGGAGTTCACCCGATAAGAAATGCTCCGTTGTATCGACCGGGCGGATGGGGTAGTACCCGAATTCGTGCAAACCGGCTTCGTGGGGGCCGACTTTGGCACCAAGCGTATGGGCAATCAGTTGACCTCCGAGACACAGACCCAAGAGGGGGATATCGTTTTCGAGACAGCGGTCAATCCAGCGCATCTCGGTGGCGAGGTAAGGGTACTGATCTTGTTGGTCGACGTTTTGTGCGCCGCCATAGATTACGCTGCCAGCCAGATCATCTAGTGATGTCTCGAGATCATCCCCATTCCACGGGTGTCGCCAGTCGAGCTCGAAGCCAAGCTCAGCAAGGTGTGCGGAAGCCCGGTCATCGCGTGGTTCCGGGTGATGCTCAATGAGAAGGATTCGCTTGCCCATAACCTCGCAGCAGGCTCCAACTTAGACTGGCAACCGATACAGGGCGCCGTAACCGCTGATTTCGTCGTCGATACCTGCGAGGCGCAAACTGTGCCATATGATGGCATGGTTCGAGGACGTGACCGGCTTGCCAAGTTCTTGTTCGATCTCCTCTACCACGTCAGTGAGACGAAGACTGGTGCAGGAGAGAAAAACTCCATCTACCTCGTCGCGCTTGCCGATCTCAAAAACCGCCTGTCGGATACTGGTCGCGTTGATGCGGGCGGCACGGTTGTCGTCTTCCTCATTGAATGAACCGAAAACTGGCACTTCAAAACCATTCTTTTGGATGTAATCACGCATGAAAAGATTGATGTCGTCCCGGTAGGGCGTCAATACGCCAATTTTTTGCAGTCCAAGAGCGCGAAACGCCGCAAATGCCGCAGTGATCGGGGTGGTCGGTATCGCTTCCGGTCGCCCCGCCCGGATTCGTTCGAACACCCGTTCTTCCCCGATTACCATCGAGGCGGAAGTGCAGCCATAGGCCATCACGTCAAATGGCACGCCTGGAAGGATCAACGCTGCGCGATCGGAGATATGATCTTCCATGGCTTGCAGAGTCTCGGGTGTAATCGTCGGAGAGTTTGGGATTCGCGATTCGTAGAAGGCAACGCCTGGCATATTTACAATTTGACGAAATTCGTATTCGATCGTGTGGTCGGTAGCCAGCACGATGACACCAATCCGAGCCCGCGCACCGATGCCCGAATCGACATTGAAAGGGATCTTGCGGATGTTGAGAAATCCATCCTGATGATCGATCTGCATAGCCATGTTCAGTCTCTCGCGCTCGTCAGAGTCATGCCCTCAAGAGGAATTTCAGGAGGCCGGTCTGCAATAAGGTCAGCTAGGATTTTGGCTGAGCCACAGGCCATGGTCCAGCCCATGTGTCCGTGGCCGGTGTTCAACCAGAGATTGGAGAATCGGGTGCGGTCAATGAATGGCAGCCCGGTTGGGGTCATAGGGCGCAGGCACGCCCAGTATTCTGGAGCGCTGTAATCAGCCGCTTTGGGCAGCAGTTCTTGGGTTTTTTCGAGCATGACTCGAAAATCACTCGGTTGAAAAGACGTGTCATAGCCGCCGATCTCCGCAGTGGCTGTGATTCGCAAGTGATCGCCCATGGGGCAGTAGGCGAGCAGATGGTCTTCATCGACACCGCCGAGTTTTGGCGGTTGGTGTGAAGGCCCAATTGGCAGGGTTACCGAATAGCCCTTGACTGGATAAATCGGTAGGCGGATCCCGAGCCGGCGGACGAGTTCGGGGCTGTGGACACCCAACGAGAGCACGAATGCGTCCCCTTCAATTGGGCCGGTTGGGGTGTCTACTGCTGTGATCGTCCCGGATTCCGATAGGAACCCTCGGACCGGGGTGTTCATGTGGAACGTCGCCCCGTTTTCCTGGCACACGGCAGCGAGCGCCTGCGTGAAAAGGCGGGCGTCCCCGCTTTCGTCGGACGGGCAGTAGAGAGCGCCGGCAATCTTACGTTTGGCATCGCTCAGGCCTGGATCGAGTTCGATCAAACCCTCGGGGTCAAGTGCTTCTATCTTGAGACCAAAGTTTTTAAGGAGTTCTGATTTTTTTGCCGCTGCCGCAAAACTGGATTTCGAAAGATAAAAGTAGACCAGACCTCCTGTCTGGCCTTCGTATGTGACTGAGGTTTCCTCTGCGACTTGATTAAGGCATTGTTGT
>Ga0209752_1000456_pt1 | contig 20012 bp, 19 predicted proteins | sample METZYME_3_250m_FD_187548 | JGI IMG/M metagenome (GOLD analysis project Ga0209752, IMG submission 187548) | Marine microbial communities from oxygen minimum zone in mesopelagic equatorial Pacific - METZYME_3_250m (SPAdes) (version 2) | ecosystem: Environmental > Aquatic > Marine > Oceanic...
GCTGCTGAAATGTACCAAGTGCAAGAATCGTACGTTCGTTTCAATCAGAGAGACCATATGGGCTCACAGATGGTGTGGGACGCCCAAGCCAAGGCTGAACGAGACAAACTAAAGGTCAAGCAACGGCAGCTTACGGACAAGGGACGCGCCGGTTTCGAGGCTACTGCGTGGAGCCTAGATTCCGCGGCAGACTCCTTGCTATCTCTTATGGACTTTTCAAAGAATCAGGCAGACGCTCCAGCTACTGCATGGCAATCCAAGGTGGAGCCTTCGCCGACGGGACGACCGGATACTTCCCCTAAAGAGGCCTCCCAGGTTGTGCGTAAGGCCGCTCATTTGTTCGGAGCGGACCAGGTTGGCTTTGCCGAACTGGACCGCCGCTGGGTGTACTCCCATTACTTCGATTCGGAGACGAAAAAGGACTACCCAATCAAGTTCTCCGATGAACCCGGTTACGAACAGTACAACCATCCTATTCGCCTTGAAGATGGGACACGGGTTATCCCGAAAGAGATGACCAACGTCGTGGTGTTGCTGCACGAATGGGGTAAGGATGTGGATGGTACGGATCATGCACCGACCCTGCTCACTGAGGGCCTCAGTACTCTGGCATATGCCCGAATGGCGCCAACTCTGTGGATGCTAGCGGAGTTCATACGAGGACTGGGGTACAACGCCATCCCCGCAGCAAATGACACTGCCTTAAGCATCCCACTGGCCGTTGATGCAGGCCTTGGCCAGGTAGGAAGACATGGCCTGTTGATCAACCCTAAGGTGGGTGCACGCTGCCGTATCTCCAAGATATTCACCGACCTTCCGCTTGAGGCCTTAGGCGCGATAGACTCGGGCATTACTGAATTCTGCAACGCATGTTTGAAATGTGTCCCGAAGTGCGGTACGCAAGCGATCACGACAGGCAACCGCGGTTTCGAGGCTTTGGATGAGAGCAATGCGTCGGGAGTGTTTACCTGGAAGGTAGATGCCAAGAAGTGCATGACCTTCCAAAACCGTGTCGGGAGCACCTGTAGTACCTGCGTCCGCAGGTGCGCATGGACCAAGCCGCCCCTAAGAAGATATGCGGTACCTCGCTTCTTCATAAGGAACTTTAAATGGCGGTGGTTGAACAAATCCTGGGTGTGGCTCGACGATAGGTTGGGACATGGCAAATTCGACAAGCAGGCCAATGATTTTTGGGTAGTGCGTGGGAATTAATTGATCGTGCCCCTACGCATAAATACCACTTAATTTTGGTTCGGTACTCTCCGTTGGCTTCGCTACCTTGGCGGCCTTAAGGCTCAAACCTTCTGAGGCCCTGCGGGGTGGGGCTTCAAGGCAGCCATAACCGCACAAAATATCCAATCTCAAAGAGCGGCTGGAACCGATTGTCAGCATGGTATGCTATGCCGCGATGTTACCAATTCCGATTGCAGTCCAGACAGATTTTCGATTGAAACTCCACCCAGCAGGGAACCAGCATACCCAATTTAGTCTAACCTCCTTTGCCATATCGGATACAGCGCGGAACCGCCCAGATGCGATACCACAATTTAATCTGGAACCCTGTGAATCTGGGATTCCCTTGAGATTTAGTGGTGCAATCACAGACCTCTAAGCTCAGTCGGCGGTTCCAGATATTCAGCGCCCTTCGTCATAGAAACTTCCGCTTGTTTTGGCTAAACGGCGCCACCCAGGCCATGGCCCAAGGTATGCAGTTTCTTATCCTGGGCTGGCTAGTTTTGGACATTACCGGGTCTTCTTACCAATTAGGATTGGTAATCTTCGCCTTCGGTCTCCCGAATATCCCGTTCGCGTTATTGGGCGGCGTAATCGCCGACCGTGCGAACCGGCTCAAGCTGTTGATACTCACCCGCATTTGCGTGTCAACCCTTATATTTGCTCTTGCCATCCTAAGGATCAGTGACCTGTTGGATATCTGGCATGTTTACGCCGTCGTGTTTCTCCTGGGAACGATTCAAGGGCTGAACATGCCGGCGCGCCAGGCCATAGTAGGGGACCTGGTAGAGCGGGATGACATGATGAACGCTGTCGCGTTACATACCATGGTTAATCAAACCGGCCAGATCATAGGACCGGCAGCAGCAGGAGGAATCATCGAACTGGTGGGGATAGGCCCAGCTCTATTGGTTAATGCGGGTCTTTATCTGTCGGGGATCGGATTCCTGCTTTTTATCACGGGATTACCACGTAGATCCGCAGCCAAGGGGGTTAATTTGCTGGCGGAATTAGGAGCCGGATTGCAATGCGTCCGATCAACTCCGATCCTGCTTACTGTCATTGGGATGACTCTGGCTTTTGCGTTTTTCGCGTTGTCCTTCCGTCAGGTGATGCCCGCTATTGCTCAAGAAGTGTTAGAGATCGGCGCAGGTGGGACCGGATTGCTATTGTTGGCGGTCGGTCTGGGATCATTATTTGGAAATCTGATACTGGCCGGGCTAGGGGACTTCCGACGCAAGGCGGGTTTGCTCATGGCGTCGGTGCTACTTCAATCCGTGTTCCTTACTTTATTCGCCTGGTCGCCTTGGCCCTGGGTATCTTGGGTAATATTATTGTTCGTGGGAGCGATGAGTTTCGGGTTTTTCGTGCCATTGGTGGTCACCTTGATTCAACTTAATGTGCCCGCTGAGTTGCGCGGCCGGGTATTGAGCATATTGGGACTCGCGCCGGCCGTCCATTATCTCGGTGCATTGCCCTTGGCCTTGGCAGCCAATGCTATATCCTGGCCCGTTGCCGTCACGGCTGGTGCAGCTCTGAGTATGCTTGTGGCGTTATGGCTTGGGGTATGGCGTCCGGTCTTACGTCGAGTGGCGGAATAGGGAGTAAATATCGGGATTCGAAATTTCTGGAATCGCTTGTGTCCAGACATCCCGCAGCCTACTAGGACAACCTAACGCCGCCAACACCATCCTACCGTTTTCCACTCTACTCCAACTCCTAATACCTTATTTTTATTCCCTTCAGGCATCGGTGTTTTCGGAATCGAGTCCTGGATACGTAAGTTGGCCTAGACTCTGGGCGCATAATGCCCCGAATCTTAAATTGACGCCCACCCACAAGGCGTGCTTAAAATGCGGGCCTCCAATCGGTTCGGCTGGGGTCAGCCAAAATGGGAAACATAGACAATTATCTACTACAATATGCGAACAAACGTTACCAGGAGGGCCGGGGACTCATGAAAAGCGACCTAGTTAAGCAGTTGGTCAGCGAACGGTACGGCCGCTTTGCTGTGGCAGTGCTGGCACATGGGGCGACACCTTGATGCCTTCAGGCACAGCCCGGTTCGGGCTACGCTCCTGACCAAGGGCTTTACTCCGAGGAGGAGTTGGCCTCTATCCCGCCCCTTGCCCTCGCCCTCTCCAGGGGCTGCGGGAACCCGACCTCGTTTGCAAGGCTCCAAGAGGGGGAAACAGTTGCTGACCTGGGCTGCGGGGGTGGAATAGACCTCATCCTTGCTGGCCGGCGGGTCGGCCCAGGTGGCAGGGTACTGGGCGTGGACTTCGCGCCGGAGATGCTTGAGCGCGCCAGGCTGTGTGTTGAAGAGTCCGGCCTGGAGAACGTGGAGCTTGCCCCGGGGAACGTCGAGTCGCTGCCTTTACCCAACGGTGGCGCGGACGCCGTCATCTCCAACTGTGTCATCAACCTGGTTCCCGACAAGGAAGCCGTCTACCGCGAAGCGTTCCGGGTGCTTAGGCCGGGTGGGCGGATCGCAATCTCCGACATAGTTACCTCATGCCAGTTGGAGCCAGACCTTAGAATGAGGTTCCAGGGCACCTGGGCTGGTTGCCTGGGCGGAGCGATGGAGGAAGGACCGTATCTAGGTCTAATACAGGCAACCGGGTTCGGCGATATGGAGATCATCGCACGCCATGTCCTCAGCCCTGAGGAACTCCAAGGGATGGCGCAGTGCCCGGGAAGCGACTTTACGCCCTCCCCTTTGCCGGAAGATCTGGCCGCCGTGGTTGGCAAAGTCCTGAGCATCAAGTTCAGGGCCACCAGGTGATAGGCTAGGGTTTCAGTTTGTCAATGTGCATGTGTTCCAGAAAATGCAACCGCCATGAAGTATGGGGAGCAGGAAACCGATGATGGAGGCGGATGAGATCCAAAATCTTATTGATGAGTGCTTCAAGAACAATTCAGAGCGTCTGAACTTTTCTCGGAAAGGGATTAAAGCTCTGCCTCAGAGCATAGGTAAACTAGCCACCCTGCGGTACTTAATATTACATAGCAATCGGCTAACCTAGCTCCCAGAGGAGATCGGGGATCGGTGTTCCAAATTAAACCAACATTTCTTGTAGTCCAATAACTACACTGAAGGCGCGAAGCCCGAGCCTATGACTGGTCTGTGTACAGTCCAATCCTAGTATATCTGGCCTGAGGCCCTGCTCTAACTCTTCCGGCCGAGACCGGGACCGGATTTACCAGGCTACTATCCATGTCAAATACACCCGCCACGGCACGGGCGAATTGGTACATGTTCATCCAATCTTTTCCAGCGAGGTGGGAGATTCCAGGGTGATAGTTGGCCACTCCCCCGTCTCCACCAGCTTACTAAAACAGGCGCTTCCAGGGTCGATCGGACCCGAAGTGCCTCGCAAACTTGTGTTCTGGTTAGAAATCCCTTTAGAGGTTTCCACTCTCATTCTACATTCCGGCTCGCTTGGGTATCTGTATAAACGTCCAAACCGTAGCCGCTGAGAACAATAAGGCCGACGAATAGTAGAAGACGGTCGAATATCCGAACTGGGAAACAATGTACCCTGCTAACATGGGCGCCGGCAACGTGACTACCTGCTGAAATAGAGTCATAAAGCTTTGCGTGGTGCCTTGAACCTGTTCGGATGCCACATCTAAAACCGCTGCGGTTGCTATGTTTCCAGTACCGTAGAAAAACAAGCCTAAAGCTCCGATAATCAAGGCTAGCAGGAAGCCCCCGTCGGGCGCGGGTAATAGTAGATACAAAAATCCCATAATGGCGAAGCACGGCAGCAATACGGTCTTGCGGCTAAATCTGTCGGATAATATTCCCATCAACGGTTGGGAAAACATTCCCATGGCGTAGAGCAAAGCCCAATGAAACCCGAGCCAAAAGGGACCGTAGCCCATCTCTTCGGCGAGATATAGAGGCAAGAAGGTTGTCACGCTCAATCGCGCCATTCCAACGAAGCTGCTGGCGATCATCACCATGAAGATAGTGGGACGGGCAAAGATACCCTTTACACCAGCGAAGTATGACCTTCGAGTCAGACCACCCGGCCCGGCTAAGGAATACTGGCGAACGGTCTTCCACATCAAAAGGGCAAGGATCAACGCCGGAATCATGTGCCACTGAGCCAGATCCTTCCATCCCACCATTAGCAGCAACGCACCGATACACAGAGGGCCAACGCTGTCACCGACGCTAGCCCCTACGCCATGCAATGCCAAAGCGGTGCCTCGGCGGTCGGCGAATTGCAACGAAAGTGTAGATACGGACGATGGATGCCACAAGGCGGATGCTGCTCCCAGCATGACCAGAAACATAAGTATCCAGAAATATGTCGGGGCAATGCTGGCGACAAGGTAGGCGCAGCCGCCCATCGCCAAGGCGCAACCAAGAATTAATCCCTTATGCGTGTTGAAGGCGTCAGCGGCGAATCCGGACGGTAAAGTCAAGAGTCCACTGGCCCCCTGCTTGGCCGTCATCAACCCGCCGACCTGAACCTCAGAGAGTCCAAGATCGGTTTTTATAAAGGGTAGGAAAATCGGGAACATCTGCTGGTACCAGTGAACGACCATGTGTCCAAAGGTCAAGGTACCGAGAAGGAATTTCCGCTCTACTTGGGGTTGCTTAGCGTTTTGTGACGTACAGGTAACTTCCGCCTCTAGGTCTTCGAACCGGCTGTTCTGGCGGGCTCTTGATTTTTGTCTTTAGCTTAATAAATCTGGGCTGCCTCCATCGGAAGGCGTATTGTGATTCTAATTGTAGATATCCAGGCACGTCTATAAGCAGAACACGAAGGCCGACTGATTACCTAGCCCACAGGTAGTGGTTCAGGAGATTAGAGTCGAACGAACACGGGGTCACCTCCACCGGTTTTTGAGTCTGGTGCGCTTTGTATTAATCAGTTTCATCATGAAACCCACTCAATGATCGGTTCTCTGGTTGTGCTTACTTGTATGGTCCGTCCAGTCAAGAGTGTCGGCCAAACGAGCTAGACATACGGACAACTCCCGTAGTGCAGCGGCGACAGAATGGTCCGCGTTTGGGGTTCGACTCTCCCCCGTTTCCACCAAGAACACGATTCAGGCGCCTCAGGCTCTCCTTGAGTCTGGGGCGTCTGGTTTATTAAGGTGATTCCACTGCCCTCGCGGGTGGTGGCTACATCAAAGATTGGCCGGAAAGCTGGCTTGGGCCCGGACGGCCACCACGGACTTCTCCTTGACGGTATCGACGTGGACGGCGTTCAACAACGCCACAAGTAGATAGAGACGTTGGGTCATTTAGCGGTCTATCACGATAGAGTGCCTAAAATAAGGGTAAGCCAAACGATTTTGAGGTCTTCGAAGTTTCTTCAAAGTTTCGTTATATATTAGAAACGTCATTGGGTATATTAGGGAAGTTAACTATTTGATATACCCAATGAAATTCACAAACTGAGGCGAAGGAACTAATTGATGGCCCAAACTCCCGAACAGATGGACCCGAGAGAAATAATTCGAGAGAAACCTCAGAGTATTCCAAAGCTGCTGATTGGGTTGTTATTGCTCACCGGCATAATTTTAGGGGGATTTTACGGATTTACGGAGTGGTATTTAGACGATGGTTCTGTCGATTCCGTGCCGACATTTGACCAGGTCACGGTTGAACGAGGCAATATAGCTACGACGTTGACAACCTCCGGCACAGCTACTGCTCGAGAATCCGCAGAATTGAATTTTGGGTCAAGCGGGGTTGTGGAGACAGTCGAAGTGGAGTTGGGAAACCAAGTAGATGAAGGAGACGTGCTAGCTACACTCGATAATCGGGACGCTCAAAACGGTCTCATAATTGCGCAGAACAACCTTCTAGAAGCGGAACTACGTCTCTCTCAATTATTGGAGGCTCCATCAGAAGCAGTTTTGTCGGAGGCAGAAAAGACTATTTCAAGTGCTATATCCCAAATAGCCTCGGCAAAATTGAACTATGAAAACGCACTTGAGCCTCCAACTTATTCCGATATTTCATCATCGGATGCTAATGTCACACAAAGACAAACAGAAGTAGTTTCCGCAGATCGCCAAGTTCAGTCAGCTTATACTGATTTGCAGCTAATCCAACAATCCTTTTGTAACCTCGACCAAATACAGCCTCAAATATTGATTGACGATGCTGAAAGTGCTTGGAACGAGGTAGACCATACCGACGTATATCTTAAATTGGATACTGATGCATTTGTACAAGGGCACAGTTCTCTCAAAATAGAACTGCCTCATTATGTATGGGGTGAAATTGCTTTCGAACATAAAAAACATGAAAGCGTGATAGCCAAGAAGACATTCGCAAAGTTGGATTTATCGGAATTCGACCAAATAGAGTTTTGGGTTAGATCCGATACTACGATTGGGAAGGGTTATTTTGAACTAACGCTTTACGATTCTTGGCCGTTCTTAACGCCACTAGAAGTTTTCTCAATACCAGCGCTAGAAGGGGACGTCTGGACCTTGGTGAGTTCACCGATGCCGAAGTTAGAAAGCGACATTGAAGTCAACGGAGTCGGAGTCAGGTTCTCAGCAGACACGGCGCAAATGTCCTCGAATCGGACTCTCTGGCTGGATGAAATCAAAGCGCTCGGTCTTAGCCCGATTTGCAGCAGTGCTAGTCTTCCCCTATCTGAAACATCTATAAGATTCTTATCTGATACAGTCTATTCAACCACGTCTGGTAACGTTATCGTTGCGGAAAAGAGCGGAGATTTCATAAAAAGCAACAGCAGCTATTTAAAAACTCTTGATAGCCGTGATGTGGCTGCTGCCAACCTTGTCTCTGCATCCGCTAAACGAGCATCACTAGATGACCCACTCTCAGAATCTAAATCTGCCCAACTACTAGCAGCTATAGAAAGTGCCGAATCCACTCTGACTAGTGCTCTTAGAAAGAAGGACGACCTGTTGGATGGCCCTTCAGAAAACGAGATTAAACTTCAAGAATTAAATATCGCGAAGGCTAAGCAATCTGTGGATCAAGCTCAAGAAACTTTGACCGATATGGTGCTTTTAGCTCCGTTCGCGGGGCAAATCGGTGCTGTCAACATATCGAAAGGGATTTGGGTTACAGCGTCTACGACTGCTTTTTCTCTAGTCGATCTCGACTCAGTCGGAGTGGACCTAACGGTATCAGAATCGGATTTCATTGAACTGACGTCTGGAGACCTAGGTATGGCCACATTCGATTCTATTCCAGATCAACCTTTCATAATTAAGCTAGCCAACATTACATCCTTGCCTCAAATAACCCAAGGGGTTGTAACTTATCCAGCACAGGCCGAATTTCTCAATATGAGAGAGGCCGCAGAGATTCTTCCTAGATTTGGTTCGTTGCTGCAAGGAGTGAGCGGTTCTTCAGAAACAGGTTCGAGACCTGGTATCGGATCGGGAATAGATATGCAGGCTCTCAGACGGTGTGCTGCTGAACAGGTTGGCAGGGAGGTCTCTAGCCCAAGTGATCTGACGCCTAGCGAGACGAATCTGATCCGAGAAAAATGTTTTTCCGGAAGTGCTACCGGCGGAAATAGCCGTACTGGATCTACAAGAACCCGTGTTAAACCGGCCATCGGTATGAACGCCAGTGTGACGATGTTATTGGAAATCAAAGAGGACGTGCTGATAGTGCCGGCACAAGCGATTCAGAGTGACAAGGGGCGCGAAGTTGTTACATTGCTAGGGCAAGACCAAATGACAACCACTAGTGTTCCCGTGAGCATTGGTATTACAGGCGGAGATCAAACTGAGATCATTTCCGGCTTAGAAGAGGGTCAAGTGGTGTTGATTCCCGGAGCATCAGATGCTTCTACTCCGATCTCCAGTCCGTCCAATGGCTCTACAGATAGACCTGGACGAAGGGGTGCCCCTCGTTGATAGAACTTCGTGAGGTTTCCAAAGCATATTGGACCGGCGCTGGCCCCGTCCACGCTCTGAATAAACTTGATCTGAAGATCGAGTCTGGAGAGTTTTTATCGATCATGGGCCAGTCAGGTTCAGGTAAATCTACTCTAATGAACATCTTGGGATGTTTGGACCGGCCTACGGAAGGCCAATACATACTTGGAAACTTAGATGTAGCTAACTTGTCAGATAAGTCTAGATCTGCTTTGCGGGGACGTTGGTTCGGTTTCATCTTTCAGAACTACAACTTGTTACCAAGGCTATCTGCATTAGAACAGGTAGAGTTACCACTTCTTTACAACAAGGTCTCGAACCGAAGGCGGCGTGCTTCTGAAGCATTGGATCAGCTAGGCCTAGCTGACCGCCTTCACCATCGCCCCAATCAGATGTCCGGTGGGCAACAACAACGTGTGGCGATAGCTAGGTCTTTGGTGGTTAATCCCCAAGTGATATTGGCCGACGAGCCTACAGGTGCTCTTGACACTGACACTGGCAACGAAATCATGGGGATCTTGAGCAACCTGGTTGAAGAGCGCCGAATCACTGTAGTAGTGGTAACCCATGAACCTCATATCGCAGATTGGACTAAGAGATCGATCCTTATGAGAGATGGCCTTATTCTGGACGACCGCCCTTCTATTGCACCAGTGGCTCGTCTAGAAGAATGATTAAAATATGACCATTCTTGATGCTGTAATCACCGGTGTTAAGGAACTGCTTTCGAATCCATTACGGAGCTTTTTGACTTTACTTGGTCTTATCATCGGAGTGAGCTCCGTGATTATTATGGTAGCGGTGGGCCAAGGGGCCCAAGAAGGGGTAAAAGCTCAAATCATTGGATTAGGATCAGATCTCACGTTCGTCCGACCTGCAGCTACCAACAATCAACAGACAGGTGCGCGCGGTCAAGCGGGATCAGGGTTGACATTGCTTGCTAGTGATGCCGATGCTATTAAAGAAGCATCTTTGCCTGGTGTAATTGGAGTGGTCCCTCAATTAAACTTCAATGCTCAAGCTATCTCTGGATCTAACAACCTGGGAGTGGGGATAGTCGGCACAACGGCAGACTATGCTCCTGTTCGAAACCTCGACCCGGATTATGGCCGTTTCATAAATACTCAGGATGTAGAACGGAAAGCGCTATCGATCGCGCTAGGCTCAGAAGTTGGCAAAAGCCTTTTTCCGGATAACGATGGAGTTGGGAAAACCGTTAGATTATCGTTCGCAGGAGGCCGCGTCGGGTTCAATTTTCGAGTGGTTGGGGTTATGGCGCCTCAGGGAGGAAGAGGGGAAGGGAGCCAGGACGATTACGTTTTTATACCGGTTCCCACCCTTCAGAGCCGTATAGCATTCCTGAGAAATCCCCAAGGTGATATCAATATCAACCAGATTACGATCCGCTCTGATCCAACCGTCGACCAAGGGATAGTAAAGGATGAAGTTACCAAATTCCTTCTCCGGCACCACGCCGTAACGGAGCCGGACTTCACGATCCAAACTCAGAACGAATTAATCTCGGCTCAGGAAGAGGTTAACGCCACTCTATCAATCCTTCTAGGAAGCATCGCAGGTATATCTCTTATTGTCGGCGCAATAGGCGTCATGAACATCATGCTAGTTTCAGTTGTCGAGAGGACTAAGGAAATCGGTATTCGGAGGGCTGTGGGGGCTACGGCTAATGACATCGCCACTCAATTCATTATAGAAGCCCTAACGGTGAGTATCGTCGGTGGGGCTTTGGGGGTATTGCTTGGTGTTGGAGTTGGCATTGGAGTTGGAGGACAACAATTAATGGGGCAGGAATTGAACACAGTAATCAAACTCTGGAGCATCGGTCTTGCCTCAGGTGTTGCGGTATCTGTAGGATTCATCAGCGGGGTTTACCCAGCCTTCAAGGCTGCTAATGTCGACCCCATTGTGGCGCTCCGTAGTGCATGAATGGGTATAAACCGACTAAAAGGAAAGCCACTGGAATCGCCTCCAGTGGCTTTCCTTCTACAATAAGTGGTGCCGAAGGTCAGAGTCGAACTGACACGGGGTCACCCCTACCGGTTTTTGAGTTCGACGCTGGTCGTTTTACCCTGTCACTCCCCGTCCTAGATAGTCCCGTTTCGTAGCTAGAATAGCTGGTCTCTTTCCTTGTTGGTTCCGCCAGGTACCGCCCTGTTACAGGGATTTGGTCGGCAAAATGTCGGCAAAACGGACTAGTCGATACGACATGAAAGACAAACAGATTCGGGAATCAAACCCCATTGCATCAGGTAACGAAACACTAAACATCCAGCACAGAAACCAAACCCACTTTCTAATCCGGCAAAGGCTGCTAATAGACCAATCACGCTCTTGCCGACTACTGGGCTGACCCAAATGAACAAAACTGCACCAGTAGTGGAGACGATTAATCCCACGAATTGAGCGAATCTTTTGGGAGGCCCGGGAACGGGCTTCTCAGGGATATTGAGAAGGGGTACCACAAACCGTGTGGCTATCAGACCGATAGGGCTCAAGGTCGGACCAGTAAGAACCCTAGCTACAAAGCCATATACGAGAAAGAGCAACAGCCAAGGTTCCCCAGTAAAAATTATAGCCAATGCCAAGGCTAACACCATGCCGGCGACCGACCTTGCTGCAACTTCGTTTACAGGGTTAGGGAAACTAAGAATTGATTTCATGGAAATATGGCTAATCGCTAACTACCGGGCCATCCTCATCAATCACTACGCCACTACCTTCCTGAAGCCGCCTTATTCTCACCGTCACCTTAGCAACCTTCCCCTTTTGGGTTTGGATGGAGCGCCAGAGGGTTTCAACAGTATACGAAGCATCGATGTGACGGGCGTTTGTGGAAGCTGCCAAAACCCATCTAATCTCCTATTGTCCCTGGTTTATCCAGTCGGCCACCCGCTCTCCAATCATGATGGTTGTGCAATTGGTGTTGGCGCGGATGCAGTTGGGCATTATGGAAGCATCAGCCACCTTCAGGTTCTCCAGCCCCTTTACGTTACCGTACTGATCGACCACCGCCATTGGGTCTGAGTCCGGACCCATCTTGCAGGTGCCCGAGATGTGCTGAGAGGTGGTGACGGAACCTTTGAGCCAATCATCTAAAGCATCGTCCGACTCCAAGTCTGATGGCATGGGGTCCAGGATGTTCTTAACGATGTCCGTGTAGTCAGGGTGTTCTAGGAACCCAACACATTTCCGGACGGCCTCCCTCATTCGTGATAGGTCCCTTGGGTCTTGGAAGTAGTTGTAGTTCAACTGGGGCTGTACGTTAGGATCAGTGGACATGATTGTTAGATTCCCGGAACCGTAGGCCAACTCTAATATGCAGGTAAACCTTATGCCTTCAGCTTCCAATGGGTCGCCGGAGATGGGTGATGAGAAAGACGACGCCATGATCTGAATATCGTTCCGCAGGTCGGACCCGGTCGCGGTGTAGCGCAGAGCAACTTGAGACCGAGGGTCATTTGGGTTCAAGGGGAAGTCGTCGTTGACTTCGATCGGCACCCGGATGTTGGGGTGATCACGCAGATTCTGGCCAACTCCTGGCACGTCTAAGGTCACTGGGATTCCGAGTTGATCCAGCTTGTCGGCGGGGCCGACACCGGAGAGCATCAGTAATTGGGGTGAACCGATGGCCCCGGAACTCAATATGATCTGCTCACCTTCAACGGTGAATGTTTCACCGCCGCTTTCCACCTGCGCACCGATGGCTCTATTGCCTTCGAATAGAATCTTATTGACGGTGACGTTGGCCTTGATGGTCACATTTAGCCGGTGCCTGGCGGCCGCCAAAAACGTTAATGAGGTGCTCATACGGATGCCGTTGGGATTGTTCATTGGGATTGGGCCGACTCCGCCAGACTCAGGATGGTTCATGTCTGGGTCGTGGGGATAGCCATCGGCTCGACAAGCAGCGTAGAAGGCATTCTGAGCGGGCAGCCAAGTCTCCTGCTTAAACCGGCGCACCGGGATGGGTCCTTCTGTCCCGTGGAAGTCATCATGGATATCGGTGTCAGTCTCCAACTTGCGGAGATATGGCAAAACGTCGGTGAAGCCCCACTGGTCGTTGCCCAAGGCAGCCCAACCGTCGTAGTCCTCGGGTATGCCCCTGAGTAAAACTTGACCATTGATCGCGCTGGATCCGCCGACGACTTTGCCACGTGGCACCGGCATGGGCTCGGTCTGGAAAGATGTAGTGTTGCCTTGGAATGACCAGTTGTGGGGAGCATCTACGGCTGAAGCGGTTTGGTCGTAGCCGAACTTCAGGTCGTCAGGATACCTCTCGAAGTCCGGGTAATCCGGCCCTGCTTCCAGTAAAAGGATCGACTTGTTACTATCTTCAGAAAGCCGGCTGGCCAATACACAACCGGCGGAACCGGCGCCAATGATGATGATGTCGTACTTCATTTGATACCTCTCGCGTTTGGGGAGAATCTTGTTGACCTTTAGTTCTTCAGGTGGGTGTCGAAGAACTCCAGGGTTCTGGGCCAGGACAGCTCGAAAGCCGCCTCGTTGTGTCGCTGCGCAGTGTAGTCCATGAACGCATGGTCCGCATCCGAGTAAGTGTGGAACGTGTGTTCTACCCCAAGCCTTGTGAGCTCGGCGTCGAACTTGGCCATGTCTTCCGCAGAGGGATTTATGTCCTTTTCTCCAAAGTGGAAAAGGACGGGACATTTGATCCCCTCGGTTAGCTCAAAGGGGGATTTTTCACCGCCGCCCCAGATTACATTGATATTGCCACCGTAGTAGGGGGCCGCAGCCTTGAAATATGGATTCGAAGCGGCAGCCAGCCAGGTAACGCGGCCGCCCATGCAGAATCCGGTGACACCAATTCGGCCTTCGTTCACGGCCTGATGGGACTGCAGGAAATCCACGGTGGCGTTGATGTCGGCCACAATCTCCGGGTCGCTTAGATGCTGGACTCGTCCAGAGCGGTCGGCCAACATCTCGCTGGTGTAGCGGTGGAACAGATTTGGCGCTACTGCCGCGTAACCAGCCTCGGCCAGACGGTCAGCCATCTCCTGTATGAACTTGTCCACTCCGCCACCATGTTGGCTTACTATGACCGCCGGAAACGGTCCTTGACCCTGCCCGCTCGGCACGCTGGCATAAACATCCATGTCCTGCCCGTCAACTTGAACTGTTTCCCAAAAAGAAGCCATGTCTTAGGCCCTCCCTAAACTTTCACAACATCTCGCGGTTGCAAGCACCCGAGGCAGCCCGGTGGCTTGCCCGAGATTCACGGCATTATCGCATATAACTAGGAAGGTGGAGTTTCATCACTGGGGAAGACCTGGTCTTTGCTGATTCAGACGGAAGCCCATTACCACCAAGTACTGTGCCCCATGCGTTCGGTGATATTTTAGGAAACAAACCACGAGCCCCGTCGTTTGAGGGGGCTCGTGTTATCAATTTGTTATCAAAAAGTGGTGCAGAAGGTCCATCTGCAGACCATACTCAAAGCAGCCTATGTAAATAGGGATATGATCGAGCTGGAATTCAGGATTTAATGGGTCCCCCTTGTTCTTGTGGGTTGGTGTAGACCATGCTTTTCAGAGACCTATTATCAGTGATAAACCAGATGCCATGAGTATGATCGTAATTAAGGCAGTGAAAATCCTTTCAGGTATTCGCCCTAGGATCATTCTACCTAAATAAGCTCCTAGTACACTTATTATCCCAAGTCCTAAGCCTATAGATGCCGATTGGATGGTGAAAAGACCGTCGACTCCGAATACTAACAATTTAGGTAATTGGATCAGTCCATATCCAATGGATGAAGTACCGACATAGGCGCTTGCGCCTAGGCCATACGAAAGATAAAAGACTGTGGCAAATGGTCCAGGTAGTCCGAACAATCCCGAGATAAATCCTGTAGCAGAACCTACCGGGACAAAGCCCCCAAGTGGCATGTGGAAACTTCGCCAAATCGGCAGCCGACTATAGATCACCATTAAGATAAGCAGACCGCCCAATATCCGGACGATAACTGTCGAGTTTATAGAGACAAAGATGAAGCTCGCGATTAACGCTATCGGCACCGAACCCACGGCGAAATAAGCCACTACCTTCCAATCAATGGTATCTCTATGAGCGTATGCGCGTGATACAGATCCGATGAATTGAGCAATTGAAAGCAATGGAATTGCTTCTTTCACTCCCAGCACCCAGATGAGCACTGGAAGAGCTACTAAACCCCCACCCATGCCCACCACGCCAGAAACAGTGAATCCCACAAATGAAGCTAGGATGACTGCAGCGATCTTGAGTATTTCTTCCAAAAAAACCAACTTGCCGATTGGATTTGGCCCAATTTGAGGCTTAGATTGCAAAGATCGAATGGCGAAACCGATAGTAGTACGGCGTTAATAGCCCGTGCTGAGATTGCACTGGATCTTTTCTAGGTGAGAGCTCGTGACTGTTGCGTTAGATGCCTGGCTGGACCCCGATAGTATCTACTAACCAGTCTATGTCCTCCCTCGTATCCACCTCCAGGGTGAAGCCCATGGGCGCTGCGACCGGAAGTAGTAACTCCCTGGTGTAACCAAGCTCGATCTCTGTGGAACTGTAGCTTTCGAAATTCCCGGCCATATCCTTGCTGAGATGACTTCGGTGAGCGTACGAAGGTACCTCGCCACACCTTAGTCACAAGTGGAGTCTCTGTCTAACTGTAGAAATTTATGGCTCGTTTGTAAGACTGGAATGAGGTCCAGCGAATACCTGGCCAACAAGTAATTGTTCAGTACATCTAGGTAATCGGGATTGATATTGACGGGCGCACCCAGATGGTCCGCCCGTCCACTAGGCTATCTCGCGCAGCTTACGTACCCACGATTCGATTCCGGAAACACCGATGCCGGAGGGAAACAAAAGTAGGGTATCGGGAGATGGACTAGAGTTGAACGAAACCTGAAACAGGGATTACCAGTGCTTGTGCTTGTTGAGGTCTTTAATCAAGCTGCTTGGCGATGAATTCCGTAACTATCTTCACGAACTCGTCTACCTCCAAGCCTGCCTCCCTAGCCCAGCCATGCCCCATTCCCTGGAAGGGCACTAGTCGGGCTTTGCCGCCAGCCTCGTTGTAGGCGGATACGAATCTCTCGGACGCTTCGATCGGCATCACGTCGTCGGCTGTGCCGTGGAGGACCAACGCCGGAGATAACGTTAGCTTCTCGCCCCTTTTGATGACGTTCAAAGGGGTGGATTCGTGCATCGCTTCGTCGCCCTGGAAGAATATGTGATGCTTTTCCATCAATTCTGTGTTGCCTTTTCCTTTGGCTATTTCGTACCTGAAGTATGGTTCAATAACTGGCCAACATGAAATTATCCAGGCCAATCGGGCGTCGGCTGGTGACGAGCCTTCCAGATGCAGGGCCGAATATCTGGGATCATCGATGCGCATGGCGGCTAGAGGCAAGGTGTGTCCACCACTGGAGTAGCCGATACCGCCCAGAGAGTTAGGGTCTCCGTTGAATTCGGCAGCATGGGCTTTGAGCCAGCGGACGCCGTAATGGATGTCCTGGATTTGCAATGGGTAGGGGAACCCCTTGCCCACCCGTTGGCCGATGGAGGCCACAACCAGGCCGGTTGCCGCCAGAGGCTCGCAGGTCGACGCGTAATCGGTGTGGTCTTTGTCGGTCCACGCGCCTCCGTGGATGCTTAAAAGCATTGGGAAAGGCCCTGGGCCTTCAGGTTGGTAGATACGGACCTGACGGGTTACGCCGCCGACGTTGAGGTACTCCTGGTCTTGCACTCGCACTGCGTACAAATCGGAAGGGTCGTAACGGTATGCCTTTTGGGTGGTCATGGGCTTGGGTCCTTACTATACTGGAGAATCAAGGTCCGACGATGCCTAATCTTTTAGATATTTAGGCGGAACGTTTCAGCTCCCTGTATTTTCTTCTATGATTTGGAGATACATGAATGCGCCGGTAAAGCATGTAGCGTCTTCGCAGTGACCGCCGACCATTTCGCCTGAAGGTCGTGCAGCGGCGACGTGTATATGTACGCGTATTCCACCACCCTCCAGGGGTTGAACGTAACCCTCTGCGCTTACCAACTCGAGATTCTCGTTGATTATTTGTCTCTCAAACTCCGGCACACCTTCTTTGCGGTCGCAAAGATTACGAAGTTTTAATTGGCTTAGGCTTCCTATACAGGACGTTACGGCGGCTTCACGGATGCCTTCTGAAATAGCCAAGGATTCGAGGCCTTCAACGAGCGATTCGCCCGCTTCAAAACGGCGGTATAGCATGCGGTATGTTTTAGTATCCCAGCTTTTTATAGCCATGCGTCCTCCTGGTTTCGGGGTTTGGCTTGAGCCACATCCGGTCACCAGCCTCCGCGTCCGCGCCCCTACTATTCTAGTCAGGGAGCAGCATTAAAGCGGAGACGTGGTCAGTGACGTACCGAGTGGTGTGGCCGTGACCGGTCACGTCCTCGATCAGGCGGACGTCACCGGGGCCGAACTTGTGGACGGTGCCATCCCCAAGCCCTATTTCCAGTTCACCCGAGAGAGTGATCAACCACCTCTTATTAGGCGCTTGGTGAAAATCCATGAAGCGGCCGCCCTGGTTGTGCTGTATCTGTAGGCCCTTCACGGTCTGCAACTCTCCCAACTCGGGGTGGGCTGACAGAGGCAACTCCTCGATGTGGGTCTCGTTGTCCGATCCGGTATACATTCTGTAGATGCCCATTTCTAAGCGTCCTCCACCTATGGATTCATTGAGGTCATTAGATTATTCGCATAATTCGCTTATTTCGCGGTTTGATGCGGAAATCACTAAGTCAGATTGTCTCATGAATCTGCCCACACTTTTTGAAGTCAAAATGGTTTTGACGGTAATGAGAGTTCTGAGAGGGGGTAGGAAGATTCACCGATAATAGTCTCGGGGATCAACTGTCTTAGATTTATCGAAAAGAAGTCCTTTTGGTGTCCTCAATTATACTTCCATTACAGATGCACACACCAACCCCCTCCTGGTTTTGGAGCGGTTAGGGAAATGCATCGGCCGTTGTTAGCTAGTAGAGTCCGTTATAAGATTTAGGGAATTTTCTTTCCTCCATGGATGGACTGTCACCGGAAGCCCCAGACAAACTCAATGCTTGGGGTTTAGTTAGGTGCTAAGTTTCAGTTTTGCTGGCCTAACAAGGCCTCAATTAATTTTGGTCCGGCAGACACGGTTTTAGCCTTTAGTCTCAAAATCGTGTCTAAGAAAGACTGCTATACACGCCTATGAACAAAAAGCGGCTGACTCTTAATCACTAGATTCTGGGTTCGACCGCGAGGCGGGTAACCACTATTTCAGGTACGAAAACGCCCGGAGTTCTCGAATCTGGGCTTTTCATTTTCTCCCAAATGGTCACAAAGGCAACAAAATATGGGTATTGGGAGATGGAGTAGTCTTGGACGCTTGGGCATATCTACGGCCCGGGTCACGGCGTGAATCCTTGGACCACCCTCGGCATTAAAACCAGTGGGCCTTGTCCACCACGTTATTCAGGGGTTTGCCTTCGTTGAATAATCGACAGTTCTCCACGAACAATTCGGTGCGCCGGTCCTCAAGATAGGGACCTCTTCCGGCCACATGAGGCGTTATCAAGACCCCAGGCGTGCTCCACAGCGGATGATTGGACGGCAGTGGCTCTACCTCGAACACATCCAGACCGGCGCCGGCTATTTGTCCTTCCTGCACTGCGTCTGCCAGGTCGTCTAGGAACACGGTGGCTCCCCTTCCGATATTAATGAAGAACGCATCGGACTTCATTCGGCGGAATTGCTCTTTTGCGAACATTCCTTGAGTTTCGGGGGTCTCTGGTACGGTTACGATGACAAAGTCGCCTCTGGGCAGCACATCATCAAGGGCTTCCGGGCAGTGGACCTCGCTAACGCCAGGTGTCGGCCCAGCCGCCCGAGGATCCACGCCAATCACGGTCATACCGAATTCCGAGCATAGCCTGGCAGTCTCGGCTCCGATGCCGCCGATACCTACTACGACAGCCGTGGAATCTGGAAGGTGGATAGTGTCGTATCCAGGACTCCATTGCCTTTGCAGCTGACGGGGTATATAAACGTGCAATCCTCTGGCAAAGGCCAAGACATATGACATGATGTGGGCACTGATGTGGTCGTTATATATCTCTCGAGTATTGGTCACCGTAACTTCACTGTCTAACAAGGCCTGGTGGTAATAGCCAGCTTTGGGACCAGCTTGAGGACAGGCGATCCACTTAAGTTTGTCTGCCCTTTCAAATAGTTCTGGGACTATATTTCCGAATGCGGCATCGACCTCCCCGATCACTTCCATGGCCTCGCCAACGGAACGGGCCAGGTTGACCTCGATACCGGGTATGGTTTCTTTCAGTTTGTCAGGCCAGTCATTGATGTATTCCATTCCTTCTTGTTCGGCTGGGTTCAGTACCAGCAGCTTAAACCCCATGACTTCTGTGCCTCCCTGGCCGAGTAAATTCGGACGCAAGTTTAGATGGCGGTATTCCAATCGTCAATCGCATTTTGGACCGAGCAACCAGGGCTAGCGATCTGATAAGCCTGTTCCTAGCTATCTGGTGGAGGAACAAGTGCAATCGATTACGGAGTGTTTTGTCTCGGCCGACGTGTCCTTGGCCGGTTAACATTACCGCCAGGCTGCTAGGTCCGTTAAAATCTTGGGCGGTCTTTGCTCCGCCCAACGGTCTTCCTGCCGGTCACGTTGAACGTCCCCAGGCTGCTAGAAAACAGTCAACCTTATCAGGTCGCCTACGTTCTGGACGTCCTCCAAATGCCATAGACGGTCCAATAAAGCATCTACCCGCTCAACGGGCAGATGTTCCTGTGCCAGAGACCGGAACTTCCTATCGACCTCGTTATC
>Ga0209752_1000458_pt1 | contig 19997 bp, 14 predicted proteins | sample METZYME_3_250m_FD_187548 | JGI IMG/M metagenome (GOLD analysis project Ga0209752, IMG submission 187548) | Marine microbial communities from oxygen minimum zone in mesopelagic equatorial Pacific - METZYME_3_250m (SPAdes) (version 2) | ecosystem: Environmental > Aquatic > Marine > Oceanic...
TATTTTAGGACGGACGAATGTTGAAGTATCTGCTATCAGTCTTGGAACCTGGGCGTTTGGCGGGGCCAATATGAGTGGAAAAATCGCAGTTGGCTGGGCTGGGCAAAATAATAACGATTCCAGGGCGGTCTTAAAACGGGCATGGGAATTAGATATCAACCATTGGGATACGGCTGATGTTTATGGGGATGGGCGCTCTGAATCTATTATAGGGGAAATGTGGCCTGCCATCCCCAGACAGGATATTTTTATTGCCACAAAAGTAGGGTGGGATAAGGGCCCTCATTCATACTGGTATAACCCGGATCATATGCGTTATAATGTGGAACGATCCTTAAAAAATCTAAAGACCGATTACATTGATCTCATTTACCTTCATCACTGCTATTTTGGAAAAAACGAAGAATATTTTGACGATGCAATGACTACAATAAAGCAATTCCAAGAAGAAGGGAAAACCCGTTTTATTGGTTTATCAGATTGGTCTTCAGTTAGGGTTTTGCAATTTATTGAGCGCTGTAATCCTGATGTGGTGCAGCCCTATAGAAATGTTATGGATGACACCTATGAATCATCTGGATTAAAAAACTTTATAGATCAAAATAATCTGGGGGTGTGCTTTTTTTCACCCCTTAAACATGGTTTGCTGACGGGGAAATATGAAAAACCCGCATCTTTTGACACGGGGGATCATCGTTCTGGAGTTAAAGAATTTTTTGACAGGTCTATCATTGAAAAAATGCAGGAAAATAAACTGTTGTTGAAACAACGATTTAAAGATTATCAAAACCCTGTTATGCATGGAATAGTCAATGCCCTGTTTTCAGATGTTCCTAATGGATGTGTCCTATTAGGGCAGCGGAATATTCAGCAAGTAGAGGCAGCATCAAGGCTGGGAGATGTGTTGTCTAAAAAAGATACGGACTGGGTTCATGCTTTGTATGCTGCATAAAATTCTTTCAGAAATTTTCCAAATATCCACCAGGGTCTGTATTGCGCAACCATAATCTGTATAAGGATGGGTTTTGTTTTTTACCCGCTGTTTTTTCTAAAAATCAGGCACATTCTGCGCGTGATGGATTATGGGAAGTAATTAATGGTCATTACGAGACAGGCAGATCTCCAGAGAGCCGCTTCTGGAATATTGGCGATGATCCGGCTTCCATTATTAAAATAGATAAACCACATTTATGTAATCAGGCAGTGTGGAATTTGGTAACCAATGCTGGCCTTGGGAAAGAATTGGCGCGCGTTACAAACGCAAACATGATCCAGGTCTGGCATTCACAGGTGGTCTGGAAACCAAAAAGTAAAAAAAATAGCGGAAATGCCGGCTGGCATCGGGATGCACAATACTGGCCATTCTGGAACACCGAAGGTCTCTATACCGCATGGATCGCTTTGTCCAATGTGACTATTGAATCGGGACCAGTTCGATTTATCGTAGGTTCAAACCATTGGGCAACAATAGATGGTTTAGATTTTTTTAATAAGGATATTAATTCACAAGACCAAGTATTAGACCGGTCCCACAGCAACCGGGATACAATAGATGCTTTATTAGATATTGGCGAAGTAAGTGTGCATTCATCATTAACCTATCATTCTTCCAATGCAAATAGAAATCAAGGTCCTCGCGTGGGAATGGTGGTCCATTTTTGTACAGACGATGCAAAAAGGATTATGGTTACAGGCGAGAATTCAGATTATCTGGATCAAATAGAAGACCAATCTATCGCACCTGTTATTTATAAAGGTTAGCAGTGTCCAAAGCCGCTCAATTCAAGAAAACAGGCTATGCTCTTGAAAAAGGTATTTTTTCCATTGGTGAGATTGAAACTCTAGAAAACGAATTTGATCAAATAGTGACACAATTAAAAAAGAGCGACGAAAATATTAATGCCCGCTGGGGCAGTGATTTAACACGCCATATTGAAGAATCTGATTCGGAAGTGATCCATACCCACAATATCCAAAGTTATTCATCTATCATGCTTAACATGGTCCAAAATAAAACATTATTAAACTTGGTAGCATTTCTCATAGGACAAGATATTATTCTTCATCACACAAAGCTGTTTTGTAAACCTCCGAAAAAGGGGTCGGCCTTCCCGCTCCATCAGGATTGGTCCTACTTTCCGACTCAAAAAAACTCTATGATTGCAGCCGTAGTGCACTTATCCGATTCCACAGAAGATATGGGATGTTTCCGTGTTGTGCCTGAATCACACAAACTGGGTAAAATTAAAAATTCGGATGGTCATTCCCATGTGCCAGAAATCCACGATTATTATTCTCTGGAAACAGCTTTGCCAATAGAAGCAGAAAAAGGAGATGTCCTTTTTTTCCATTGTTGCACAATTCATGGTTCAATGCCAAATACTTCTGATCATCCAAGAAAAACAATCTTGATACAACTGTATTCTGGGAAAGACTCAATCGTGGACGAAAACCAGCATACCAATGTACAACTCGTATTACGAGGCTGGAATTACCAAGCCACCAGAGAAAGTACCGGAAATATTAAAAGCTAGTCTTTAACAAAAATGCTCACTCCCCACCCCATAAGCATGGCCAAGAAGACTGACGGAAGCATGACATCCAACTTATTGATATAGGGTCCTATAGTAGAAAATCCTGGCACTATGAATTTAAAGAACGGAATACATAAAAACCCTGTTATCATGGATGCAATGGCTCCTTTTTCAGTGAGATCTTTCCAGAAAATAGATAGTATAATCACGGGACAAAATGTAGCCGCAATTCCGGACCAGCCAAAAATAACAAACCAAAACACAGTTCTTGTTGGCGATAGAACTGAAACAGCTAGCGCCACCCCTAATGCTAAAACTGCAAGGGCCAGGGTGACCTTTTTTGAAAATCCCATAAGCTTTGTTTCATCCACATCCGGATTTAGGATCTGTTGATAAAAATCTCGTGTGACTGCGCTGGATGCCACCACCAACAGTGAATCAACCGTGGACATGACAGCTGACAAAACAGCCGCTATATAGACCCCAATAATCAAGGCCGGCATCACCTGGCCAAGCACAAGTGCCAAAACATCTTCCCCCGCGTTACCTAAAATCATTTCAGGGTTATCCCCGGCTTTGGTTAGCATATATCTTCCCAAAATACCGATCATCACAGCAGCAGAGTCCGTCAAAAATGTATACACTATCGCAACCCATTTCCCTTTTTCTATCTCTGCTGTATTTTTAATGGCTATAAAGCGTACATAAACCTGAGGAGACCCCATAAATCCTATCCCTATGGATAATAGCCCTAAAACGGTCACTATATTCATAAGTGTAAAACCGCCTGCGCCCCATATATCTAAGAGAGCTGGATCAATGTCCCGTAATCCATTAATAAGAGATACATCTGTGGACACGCTGAAATAGGCTACCACGGGTAAAAGCAAGAGCCCAATAAACATCAATGACCCCTGGAAGAAGTCGGACCAGGCAACAGCAAGAAAACCACCTGAAAATATGTACAGGACCACAATACCAAACCCAATGGTAATCCCCGTATAATAATTGAACCCCAAAAAAGATTCGAATGTTTTCCCAGTAACATCAATCTGAGCGCTCACATAAATCACCACAAAAAATGAGAGCGCAGTAGCGGAGACTATTCGAATCAGGTGCGTTGTAGATTTGAAATGGCTAACAAGAAAATCAGGAATGGTAATGGAATTGTATTCATCGGTCATGCGTTTGAATTTCTTCGCCATATATTTCCATGAGATCCAAACTCCCAAAACTTCTCCAACCACAATCCAAAAGGCGCTGAACCCCATCAATGCCCCCATTCCTGTTACACCAATCAATAACCACCCCGATTCTCCAGTAGATCTTGCAGAAAGAGCTGCTATCCAATACCCAAGTTTTTTACCGCCCACATAATAATCAGTGATGTTTCTTACCCGCCGGGATGCAAAATAGCCAATCCCAAGCAGGATTGAAAAATAAACGGAAAGAACAATAAGTTTAAGTATCATATTGCTCAGTGGTTTTGTGTAGGATAAATATTCAGATAATTATTTATCTGGAAGCAAAACTTCCATTGTGGGATAGGGTATGGAAATTTTTTGCTGGGCAAACTGTTTATATATTTCTGTATTAACTGCATCTATTGTTCTTCCCCGGATTTCAGGTTTGTGTATCCAAAATAATAACTGGAGCCTCAATCCATGATCAGCAAACTCCCGAAATCTCACCCGGGGTTCCGGCGTTCCAAGAACGTTTTCATTATTTTTAGCGATCTCAATTAATACTGATTTCACTTCATCAATATTAGAATTATAAGAAATATGAAGAGTGATTCGAACCCGCTCAGTTTCTCCTGGACCACCACTTTCATTTACAATCTTTGATGCTGCAATAACTGAGTTTGGAATGGTGATCTCAATGTCGTCACGGGTCATAAACCGAGTCGATCGTAATCCCATTTGTTTAACATAGCCCCTTTCCCCTGTCTCCAATAATATATAATCTCCTTCCTTAAATGGTGAATCAGCCATGAGAAATATCCCGGCAAAAAAATTAGCAACAGTATCCTTTGCCGCAAGACCCAGAACCACGCCCAAGACACCGGCAGACGCCAGAATGCCATTAATATTGATATCCCAACTGAGAAAAATAAAATAGACCCCAAAAAGACCAATTGCAATTTTCCCAAGATTATTAAATAAAGGGAGGGTGTTCTTCTGCAATAAAGTACTGGTTGTTTGCCGGGATGCCCACTCCATGGACATGACCAATATTTTTGAACTCACAAAAAGCCAGATTATAATAGTAATTGTTTTGAATATACCTACAAGAAAAAAATCAATATACTCAGGCAGGGTTGCTGTTTTAACTGCAACACTGAACCCAATAAAAAGGATAGAATAAAAAATAGGTTTATGAAGAAGTTGGAGAATTTTATCATCAAGGCTAGTCTTTGTTTTATCAACTAGTCTCTTAAAAATAAACGTAAATATTATATCTACTAGTTTTGCAGCAATAATGGATGCGATAACTAAAATAACGCTTTTCAGTGCCGAATTGGAGATGATTACACTATAATATTCGTTAAACAGACTCATAGAATCTTAGGGTATAAATAAAGAGGGAGGGGGGTTGGATGATGATTTATTAGTTTTCGCACAAAATCACTTTGATTTAAGAATCATATAATACCACAATCTCTTATTAACACCAAGGCAGCCCTAGACCAATTAATGAAATAAAATTAAGATAGCTCTAATAATTATAAACCACATATAAATAGGCTCTTTCTAGATTAAAACCTTATTTATAAACAGCAAAAGATTGGTGGTTTTCATGAAATGCTTTTAACGGAGTGGTCACACCGGCAATACCATTTTCCCTAAGGTACCTTACGCGTTCAAAATCGATGATAGCTGTTTGCATATACGACCCTTCTCCGCTTCCCTGCAGATCAAAACCTTCAGGATCAATAATCATAGACCCACCTACCCCCCCATATCCTACCCCGTTGCATGAAATAATATAACATTGTTGTGTAATTGCTGTTGCTCTTGCAATTACTTGCTCTTGAAGTCTATCCCCTGTTGTAGTCATTGTAGGAACCACAATAAGCTCGGCGCCCAGATTGATAAGGTCTCTGGCAACTTCCGGGAACCACAAATCATAACAAATCATGACCCCCACAACACCTATACCTTCGATAGTAAAAACAAATGGATCGTTCCCTGGTTTGGTCTTTTCATATGGACACCAGGGGTATCTCTTGCGATATTTACCCACTAAATCCCCCTGAGGTGAAAAAACAGGTGTGGTGTTAAAAATATCATCTCCTGAACGTTCATACATACTTCCGGGGATTAACCATACTCCATGTTGCTTAGCTAAGCCCGCAAAAAACTTTGTTAAGTCTCCCGGTATTTCTTCGGCCTGTTCATGCGTCTCCTTCTCCATATCAATAATGGATAGTTCCGGAAAAATAACCATGTTAACCTGTGGAAACAGTTTATTAATATGGCTCATGTGTTTTTCAGCTTCTTCTACATTTTTCTTTTTTTCTTTATGCACAAACATTTGAACTGATGCAGCAGTCATGGGTTTATTCATTTAAAATTTCCTCCAAAATTATATATTAGCATTTTTGTCCATCCAGGCATTGGAATCTATTAGTTTTTTTGTATAATCGTGTGATGGATTAATGAAAACATCATTAGTCTTTCCAGATTCAATAATATTTCCTTTATATAACACTGCTATACGATCAGATATTTCTGAAACAACTCCTAAATCATGCGATATAAAAATAAAAGATAAATTGTTTTGGGTTTGGATTTCTTTTAGCAAATCCAATATTTTTTCCTGAGTATATATATCAAGAGCTGATGTTGGTTCGTCTAAAATTAATATGCGTGGATCAAGCATCAGGGCCCTAGCTATAGCAACCCGTTGGCGTTGACCACCCGATAATTGATATGGAAACGACTGTGACAGACTAAGCCCCAAATGAACCTTATCAAGCATCCCCATTATTTTAGTTTTTATTGTTTTAGGTTCTTTAACTCCTTTCAAAATTAATGGCTCGCGCAAAATATCATAGACGCCCATTCGAGGGTTTAAAGATCCCATGCTGTCTTGGAACACTGCTCCAATTTTTCTGCTTGGCTTAGTTAGGTTACTTTCATTGATGTTTGTACGTAAAATCATATCCCCAGAGTCTCGTTCTAATATATTTAAGGTTGTTTTTACTAGGGTTGTTTTTCCGCTTCCGGATTCTCCTATTACACCCAATGTTTCCCCTTTATAAATCTCAAGGGTTACACCGTTTAAAGCTGAAACAGTATCTTTGTTGCTGCCATATGTTTTATATAAGTCTTTCACATATAATATTGGCTCTGAATTGTTTTCAGGTTTTTGTTTTGGGGTTCTGTTTGGTAATCTTCTAAAGGTTTTTGTGTATTTATCATCAGTTTTATTAATAATTGTTTTTGTGTCAGCTACTTCAATGATTTTTCCTGATTTTAAAACTGCTATTCTATCACAATATTTTTGAACGCTGATTAAATCATGTGAAATCAGTAAAACTGATATCTCAAGATCTTTTTGTAAAGAAAATAATAGATTCAATATTCCTATTTTTATATTGGCGTCTAAACCAGTTGTTATCTCATCAGCAATAATAAATTCCGGATCAACTGACATCGCCAACGCAATCATAACCCTTTGCATTTGGCCACCTGATAGCTGATGGGGGTAACGGTCTAATATACCCGGCACTTCATGAAGGTATACCTTTTGAATCCACTTAAGAATATGTTCATTTGCTTTGTTTTTATTATAGCCAAATCTTTTCATAAGAATAATAGAAAACTGTGTTTCTATTGTTTGTAACGGATTCAATGATTGCATCGGGTCTTGGGATATCATGGATACTTTAACACCTCTCAGGCTTGATGTGCTTGTAAATGAATCAAAATAATGTGAAATGGCTCCACCAGAGACAAAGCATCCTCTTGGCACTAGGCCCATTAATGCAGAGCCAAGCATACTTTTCCCACTGCCCGTTTCCCCTATAAGACCTAGTTTTTCACCTTTTTTAATATTCAGGTTGATTTTATCTAGTATTACTAGATGACCATCTTCTGAACATGATTTAATTTCTAGATCTTTAATTTTATAGAGGATGTCACCCACTATTTAACCTCTTTTCATTTGTAGTATTACGTAATTCATCGCCGATAATATTGAATGATGCAACGGTTAATAATATGAAAATCCCCGGGAAAAAAACTTCCCACCAATGGTTTATAAATTGCGCACGTGACTGTGTAATAAGTAAGCCCCATTCCACATCTGGGTGTTGTGCTCCTAAACCTATAAAAGAAATCCCTGCCGCAGTTAATATCGCATAGCCCGCGTCAATAGTGGCTTGTGTCAAAATTGGACTGACACTGTTTGGTAATATGTGAGTTTTAATAACATGGAGTTTACCAGCGCCCATGCTTCTGGATATGGACACATAATCCAAAGACGAAATAATTAAGGCTTGGGATCGCGCTATTCGAACATACCAGGGGAACCAAGAAATAGATATTCCAATAATAACATTATTTAATGATGGGCCAAGTGCTGCAGTTATGGCAATTGGCAGTATTAATGGAGGAAATGCTAAAAAACCATCTGTAATTCTCATTATTATTTCATCGATTCGCTTACTGGCAACTCCAGCAAACATTCCAATAGGAACCCCTATCAAAACAGAAAAAAACACAACTCCAAATGCTACTTTTAATGAATAGAATCCAGCGCGAATAGTTATAGTAAGCATGTCTCTTCCAGCTGTGTCCGTACCAAACCAATGTGAGAATGATGGTGGTTGTCCTGCAGTTTCAAAATGGACAGCACCATATATATCTTGTTCATATGGTGATATAAATGGAATAAAAACTGATAGAAATAACAAACCACACAAAAACACAAAGCCCGACAACGCTGATTTTTTTAAAAACAAATTCTGAAGAAATATTTTCATATTATTGATGAATTCTAGGATCAACAAGTGCATAAAAAATATCTATTAAAAAGTTAATGATTACATATGTCGCCGTATAAAGAAGCGTGACACCTATAATAGCAGGAAAATCACTTGTTAAAATTGATAGAACGCTAAACTGTCCAAGGCCCGGCCAATCAAAAATGGATTCCACAAGAAATGTGCCACCAAGCATAAGACCAAAGCTCAATCCAATTACCGTAGAAACCGGAACAAGTGTGTTTTTATATGCTGACTTTCTGATGATCTCACCATGTTTAAAACCATAAGACCTGTAGGTTTTAAAAAATGGTTCATTCATTGTGTCCATCATTGCAGAACGAGTCGTACGTAATACAACTCCCAACACACCAAGAGACATGGTAAGCGCTGGTAGAATGATATGTTTCAACCCGTCAAAGAACAAGCTCCATTCTCCAGAAAAAAAACTATCAATTAACAGAAAGCCACTGTTAAATGTTAATTGAGTATCTAAAAAAGAAAAGCCGGCATACCGTCCTTGAAGAGGTAGCCAATGCAAAACCCCAAAAAAGATTAGTTGCAATATCATCCCAAGCCAAAACACGGGTAACGACAAGCCTATATACCCAAGCCCTCTTATAAAATAATCATAAAGGGTGTTTATCTTTAACGCAGATATCAAACCCATAGGAAAACCAATTAAAAAAGCTATTAACATTGAAAACAGAACAAGCTCAAAAGTAGAAGAAAAACGATTTGAAAGCTCTAACATTACCGGTTGTCTTGTTCGCAATGAAATGCCGAGATCTAATGTGCAAATGTTTTTTAAAAAAGATAAATATTGTTTATAAACAGGTTTATTAAAACCCAAATTTTCTCGTGCCACCTCTAGCTGATCCTTGGTGGGGTGGTCTCCCACCCACAAGGATACCGGATCTCCAGGAAGCCAGCGAACAATAAAAAAAGTTACACTACTGACAATTAACATAATTAGGACCATGAGAACCAATCTATTAATAAAGTATCTAAACATTAATTTTTACTCAGGTCATAAACAAATACAGTAGAATACGCCGGATTGTTTTTGAAGCCATCTATATTACTCTTACGAACTGATGGTATCTTAATATCTACCGCAGGTACAACCACACAATCATCTATAAGTATGTCCTGCAATTCTTTATATATCTCTCTAGCGGTACCCGGGTCAATAGATTCTAGTTTCCATGCTTTTTGTGTTAAAGAATCCACAACAGTGTTGCTATAATGAGAGAGATTAAAAAGAGGGTTTTCTTGAGTATGGTATAATGCAAAAAACCAGTCTGATGGAGATGAAACCGTAGGCCACCAAGCCATAGATATAATATTGGGTGCCGTCTCAAGTTTTTTTGCTTTATCCCAGTTTGTAGACCACAAGCCTGGTTTTAAATCAAGAGCTACTCCTAATTTTCTAAGATTATCTAACAACATAAAAGCAGTTAATCGATATTCTTCATACGTAGACACAAAAGAAAAATCTGTCTTGGTATTGGTTAAATTTATTTTTGACTTTTCTAGATAATGTCTGGCCATATCTAAATCAAATTTCAGTAGGCTGTCTGGTTCCTGGAACAAGGGTATGTTTTGAGGTATCAGGCCCTTTGCTTCATCTGCAGTATCTTTGTATATATGTTTTACGAGTGTCTTCCGATCCAGAGAAGAAGCTATGGCCCTTCGGAACCATATGTTGTCCGTAGGATGTTTTTTAGTGTTTAATAGATAAAACTCATTGGTCCAAGAGTGAAAATAAGACACGGTTACATCTGGATTGTTTTCAAAAGTTTTTAATAATTGGACGGGTATTAAAATAGCGTAATCTGCTAGTCCTCTATCAATCATCTGTAGACGGGTCGATGACTCTGATACCACCTTTATGATAACCGACTTAAAGTGGTCGCCTTTATTCCAACCTCTCCAATATTTATCGAATTTTTCTAATAATATGTATTTGTTTCTTACCCATTTTTTAAGCCGGTAGGGACCCGTACCAGATCCATACCCGTTAAGAAGAGAGTCTTTAGAAACATCAGAAATAGATGAGGAGTACATCCATGCGCCATATTGAGAGCTTACAATTTTGTCAAACGGGACAGGTGAAGAAAGGGTAAATGTAATCTGGTATGGAGAGTTTATTACTATTTGATCGACAGCAGACCATATATAGCTTGCGCCTCCATTAAGTTTTTTATTTCGCTCTACGACAAACTTTACCGCTTCAGCGTTAAACTTTGTACCATCATGAAATGATACATCGTTTCTTAAATTAAACTTCCAAGTTAGACCATCGCTAGATTTTGAGTAAGATGTTGCAAGCCCAGGTAAAAATTTTCCAGGTTTAGTGCCTGCATCATACCACAAAAGCGGTTCGTACATATTAGACATGGGCAAAACTTCTAGAGAAAACGCAGTTGCCGGATCCCAGTCTTTTACATCATCATAGGTTGCGATAACAAACGAGTTATCCACCCTTGCTTGATCAGAACAAGACCCTATAAAAAAAACAAGACATAGAGCAAAGGACGCTGCCTTGACCCGACGAATTTTTTTAATCATGTTTTGGGTCAAAATTAATTGCAAGAAACCGAAAGCATAGCCTCCACAGATAGACTGGGTTCGTTTATTTTCCAAATACCATTTTTTTCGTGATTCGATTTTCTCCAACCTTTAACTGAAAAAAGTAAACACCACTTGAAACAATTTGATTGTTTTTTCCTGCTCCCTGCCACATTGCATGATATGTTCCTGCATTTCTAAATCCCTCATATATTGTTCGAACCTCCTTTCCTAAAATGTCATAGACGACCAGAGAAACCTGATTGGATTGAGAGATGGTATATTGAAATCTTGTCTCGGGGTTGAACGGATTTGGATAGTTCTGCCCAATGGAGATTCTTTGTGGTGCTAGGTTGTGCTGATTTCCAAACCCAAGTGTTCCATCGTGTTCGATCATAAACAAATGCGATTTATCAGGGGCAAAGCTGGCAGATGAAAAAATAATATCGTTTTTATTATCATTATCAATATCACCAGTGAAAAGTTTGGCCACTCGAACTTTGCCCTGATCATTGCCCGGTGTATAGTTATCTGTTGTATCATCCATAAAAACAATGCTTTCGGTATAGTTTTCAATTAAAAGCGGGTCTCCTCCATTATATTCCCAGTCATATAAAGATTCATTATAGTGCCCAGCTAGATATAGATTTGGATTCCCGTCTCCATCTGCATCGCCGTTTATTACTTGACGCAATCCTCCACTATAGCTAGCAAAGTAATTAAAATCTGCAAAAGAAAGAGTGCTCACGTCATCTATGTTCCCTGCCACATAGAATTTACCTGGCGCTAACAGGGTTCCGGCCAAAGTATTTGTCCCAGATGTTAAAACGAAGAGTTCATTAGCACCATCATTATTAATATCGTGGATAAGTATTCCCTGGTTTCCTCTTTCATATAATTCTGAACTAACGTAAAAATCAGTTTGATACTCATACTGATCTTCCTCCGTATTTTCATATACAATCACATGATAATATTCGTATGCCACTGTATAAATTTCCATTAATCCATCGTTATCAAGGTCGCCTGTGGATATATTGTAACCACTCCAGTTTGTCCAGGCATTATCTTCATATTCTATATTAAATATCGCAGAATCATTTACAACGGTATCAAGCTCAAATATCATTAGCCTACTACTTCCGCCAGAGCCTATTTCTTCCCATGGGCCGTCCATGACCGATACAATAATTTCTTCTTTATTATCGCCGTCTAAATCTTCCACAAAAATTTGTCCTGCTTCCCAGACACTGTCCAATCCCATATCCCATGTAAATGTTGGTGCGGATAAAAAGGACATTGAATCAGGGCTCCACTCAAAAATTTGCAAACCTCTTTGTCCGGTTACTCCTGGACTTGTATCAACCAATGATAAAATTTCTGGATAGTTGTCTCCATCTATGTCTCCTACAGCAACGCTAGAGTAAGCATCATAAGCACAGCTTAAATCATAAAAAGTATACACCCATTTCACAGCAATAGAATCATCGTTTACTGCTTCATAATGGTAGACGCCATTGCAGTACTGACCTGCGTAGGAACTTGATACTACAAAATCACCAAAACCATCATTGTCAAAGTCATAGGGGCCAACCATATTCCAGGCTGGTCCAGCAGGAAATAATCCGCCTTCGCCCCAAGTACTATCCTGCCACTGCACAATAAAAGAGCTATCTATTTCTGTAGCTAAAATATTGGTAAAAATAATATTGAAAGAAAATAGAATACTGAAAAAATTTATTTTCATGGTTGAATCCCTGATTAGTCTTCAATTACTGAAGATGATAATGGTATATTTAAATGGAAGTTAGAGCACTATGAAAAAAATATCCATTAGATCATATAAAAACATTGCCCTTATTCAATTATGCTCTCAGTTATTGTCTCAGGCCCCTTTTCTGGAAATAAAACCCTATGTTCCCCCAAGCTTTCAACAATATTCCGTATATAACAACGTTGACCACCATTATCCATATACAAATCAAACAGATGATATCTTTTTAAGGTTTGATGGCGCTGAGTTTACAGATAATCTATTATATCCAGACTGTCTATCCGGAACGTCCTGCTATGATGGTCACGCTGGAGTTGATTACTATATGCCTTTTTACAATCCTATTTTAGCTCCTGCAGATGGATACGTTTTGTGGGCATCTTTTTCCCCTGCGGCTGATCCTTGCCCAGGTGGGATTACTCCTAATGGTGATCAAGGCACAATTATAATCGCACATGGTAATAGCTACTATACTGTTTATTTACATATGGAACCTCCATTAAATGTTTCAGTGGGTGATAATGTAGCAACCGGTGATACTCTGGGTTTTGCTGGAAATACTGGGTGCGCAATCAATGTACATTTACATTTTGAAATTAGAAAAGATAATTGGTTTTTTGATACTGTTGAACCATATACAATAGATCCTTTTGGCTGGTGGCATAATAGCAATGATCCAATAGAAGAGATTCGTGGTAACCGTAGTGAATGGCTCTGGGTTTCAGACTCTCTTATTGATGATGGAGATAATGGTTTTGAGCGGTTTCAAGGCCCCGATTGGTCTTATTTAAATTCAGGGTTTAATAATGATTGTTGGGTTGCTCCTTCAATAACAAACCCATCAGAAAGTCAACACTATGCGGTTTGGGTTCCATACCTAGAAAACACAGCGGAATATAACATAGAAGTCTTTATTCCGGCGGGCGTAGATGCATCAACAGAAGCAATATATGAACTGAGTGTAAAAAATGAAAATGGTACTAGCTCTAAAACGGATATTGTTGTTAATCAAAATTTGAACCCGGGAGAATTTATTGTAATCGAAACTATGGAATTACCATCGGGCTCTAATTGCAGTCTCATCCTAAGGGATGTGGTGAGTTCTTATTCTTCCGGTTCAAACGTTGTGTTTGATGCAGTTCGATTTACAAATACATCAACTGCTGGTATTTCGAATAATACTCCAGCTGATGTTATTACAGATAATATTAAAATAGTTGCTGTGTATCCAAACCCGTTCAACGCTTCAACCACCATGCGGTATAGCAACTTACAGATGGGTGATGTCTTTATCAGGATAGTTGATGTGGCGGGCAACCACATCAACACAATAAAGATAGCGAATCAGGTTCCCGGAACACATTTATTTAAATGGAAGGGCACAGATTATCTAGGGCATCATGTTCATTCTGGAGTTTATTTCTTATCTGTTGAATCATCCGGAACCAGAAAAAACCGAAAAATCATTCTATTGCAATAGTGTTTATAATATTACTCCAAATAGTTTAATGGTGCATACTTAATATATGATGTGGCCCATGAAAGAGATTTTTCGTTTACCTCTTATCGCATACCTGTTTTCTTGTTCGCTTTTTAGTCAGAACATTACCATAGACGCCCCAAAGATAATTTTAAAAGATATGGGGTTTGGTCTTGTCTTTTCTGGGGAATTTGATGGTGATACTGACTATTTATTATCAATCAACGGACAAAACTTTAAACCGGGTCAAATAACCCGTGAAAAACTTTTTTTTGATAAAATAAAAATCTCAGAAACCGGAACACACTCCGTCTCTCTGTTGAATGAGTTGGGCGTAATCTACCAGTTTAATAAAAATGTAATCTCTGGTTGGATATCTGTTCTTCCTCCGCTTATTGCCATTATCCTAGCCTTTATGTCACGATCGGTCATACCATCACTGTTTGCAGCGATCTGGTTCGGGGTTTGGTCATTAAGCAGTTTTAGAATGGGCGGAATTATATCGTCACTGCTTGATTCTTTTCATTACTATATATTGAACACACTAATTGATCGGGATCATGCCATCATTACATTGTTTACTTTAATGCTGGGCGGGATGGTTGGCATCGTCTACCGCAGTGGCGGGATGCATGGGATTATACAGCATATGATCAAAAAGGCCAATACCCCAAGAAAGGGTCAAATTGCTATTTGGCTTTTTGGTATTATCATTTTCTTTGATGATTATTCCAACACGCTTATTGTAGGAAACACATCCCGACTTCTCTGTGATAAACTAAAAATATCCCGGCAAAAACTTGCCTACCTGGTAGATTCAACGTCTGCACCGGTTGCAACCATTGCTGTTATCACTACGTGGATTGGTTTTCAAGTTGGTATTATTGCTGACGCACTGCCAGGATTAGATGGCCTTAATGAATCTGCCTATATGCTTTTCATTCACTCAATTCCCTATAGTTTTTATCCGTTTCTGGCAATTATCATGGTAGGGTTTGTTGTTTTTTCAGGAAAAGACTTTGGACCCATGGTGCATGCAGAAAAACAAGCAAGAATGGGTATACAATACAAACCGGATATGTCAGAAACTGAAACAGAATCCGGGTTAGATGGTGATGATCTATTTGTAAAAAAGAACATTCCTCACAGGGCTATAAACGCGATTATTCCCATTGCAGTGTTGATTTTTTCAATGTTTTATTTCATCTTCACATCTGGAGAAGGCGATTCGCTCAAAGATATTCTTGGCAGTTCGGACACTTTTGGCGCTTTGATGCATTCTACCTTATTAAGTGCTTTAGTGGCTGCTGGGCTTGCAATTAGCCAGGGCATTTTAAACTTGACTGAGACCCTGGATGCGTGGTTCAGTGGATTAAAATTCATGCTGATGGGAATGCTGGTTTTATTATTGGCCTGGGCCCTGGCTGATATTTCAAAAGATCTTCATACTGCGGATTATATTGTTTCCACCCTTGGCGATTCAATCCCCATGTCTATCTTGCCAACTATTATTTTTTTGGTCGCAGCTGCCACAGCATTTGGTACAGGTTCCAGCTGGGGTGTTATGGCTATATTAATGCCACTGGTCATTCCACTAACCTGGGCTGTGATGGTTAATAATGGCGCTGCCACACCTGAAAACTATCATATTTTATATTCATCAATAGCCTGTGTGTTAACAGGTGCCGTTTGGGCAGATCATTGCTCTCCCATTTCTGATACAACCATTCTCACATCCATGGCATCGGGCTGTGAGCTCATGGATCATGTTTGGACTCAAATGCCTTATGCTATTTCTACCGGTGCGGCAGCGTTGTTATTGGGAACTCTGCCGGCTGGCTTTGGGGCACCCTGGTGGATCCTGTTACTGCTGGGGATTCTTTCCCAAGGCCTGGTGATAAGATATTTTGGACGCACCGTGAATTAATTGGAGAATTGGTATGACTAAAAAATACGAGCCACTGAACGCTATGGAATATCCTCGCTTTGAAGGAATTCGAACTTTTATGCGCTTGCCCCATGTAACAGATTTGACTGATGTTGATTTCGCACTGGTCGGGGTTCCCTTTGATACAGGTGCTACATTTCGTGTGGGGGCCCGTTTTGGTCCCTCTGGTATCCGGGATAACTCTCTTCTCCTTCGCCCATATAATCCTGCTCAGGATATTGAGATTTTTAAATACTGCAATGGTGTAGATTATGGAGACCTGCCAATTATCCCTGGATATCTGACAGAGTCCCACCAATTGATTAAAGAAGGCACAAAAGATCTGCTTGATACGGGCATCAAGCCCATTTTCATGGGCGGAGACCATTCTGTCTCCCTACCTATTCTACGGGCTATTAAAGAAAAATTAGGCCCTGTAGCTCTTGTTCATTTTGATGCACACAGCGATCTCTGGCATGGATATTTTGATAGCAAGGATACCCATGGGACACCTTTTCGCAGGGCTCTGGAAGAAGAGTTAATCGATCCTTCCCGATCAAGCCAGATAGGACTGCGAGGGCCTCTCTATGATAAAGAAGATTATAATATGTCCCGTGATGCTGGCTTATTGACAATTCCCGGCCCCGAACTACATAAGATCGGAATAGAAAAAGCTATAGAAATCGTTAAGGAACGAACGGGTGATGGGCCAGCCTATCTGACTTTTGATATTGATTTTGTTGATCCCGCCTATGCGCCAGGAACGGGGACTCCGGAAGCAGGTGGATTTACCGGCTATGATTCTATTTTATTTGTGCGTGGTTTGACAGGCATTAATTTTGTTGGGTTTGATATGGTTGAAGTCATGCCTGGTTATGATCCGGCACAAGTGACCAGCCTGCTGGCGGCCAATATTATATACGAATTCATTACCCTGATCGCTCTTAGTAAAAAAAATCTTGAACAGTAAATATTTAAGGGCTTTAAAAACCTTGTGTATCAATAAGATTAAAACATTACCATGGATTATTCTCTTATTTTTCAGTTGTAATTCTTGTGTCCAAAAAATGAATTCATCCAGCAATACTATTCAAATAATTCCAAAACCCATTTCTATAACTGCAGGAGAAGGGGAACTGGATCTCAATTCAATTACTGCCATTACCCTGAAACATAATTCAAAGTCGGAGGAGTTTGTTGCTCAATTATTCCAGAATTTTCTGGAACCGGTTAGATGGATTGATTTGTCTCGGTTGGAGGAAACTGAATCTGGTCAAATCATCATTGATTTAGATCCGGAACATGCAATGCCCCATGAAGGATATAATCTTTCAATTGGAGAAAATCAATCCATTATTTTGAAAGCAGCTTCGTCATCGGGTTTATTTTACGGGTTTCAAACATTTCGCCAAATCTGTGATCCAAAACTTGATGTGGGTGAGCGCCCAAATATTTTAACGATTCCCAATTGTAATATTGTGGATTCACCCCGGTTCAGTTATCGTGGTATGCACTTGGATGTGTCCCGGCATTTTTTTGACGTTGAATTTGTGAAAACCTACATCGATATGATTGCTCTTCACAAAATGAATGTATTCCACTGGCATCTTACAGATGATAACGGCTGGCGAATAGAGATTAAGCGCTATCCAAAATTGACTGAAGAGTCTGCCTGGCGCGTAGATAGAAGACACGAACCCTGGAAAGAGTGGTCGCCAATCCAGTCTGGTGAAAAAGCAACCTATGGCGGGTTTTACACCCAAGATGAGATCCGGGATGTGGTTCAATATGCGGCGGACCGTAATATAATGGTTATTCCAGAGATTGAAATGCCGGGCCATACATCTGAAGTGTTCGCCGCTTACCCCGAACTGTCATGCAAAAGAGAACTCATTCCTGTGAACCCAGGTTCCTACTGGCCCAATGTTGACATTTTTTGTGCCGGGAATGATGATGTCTTTGTTTTTCTAGAAAGCGTACTAGAAGAAGTAACTGATCTTTTCCCGGGTCCCTACATCCACATTGGAGGAGATGAAGCAGAAAAAACACACTGGAAAACATGTCCAAAATGCCAAGCACGTATTAAGGACGAACGGCTTAAGGATGAGCATGAATTGCAAAGCTGGTTCATCAAGAAAATTGAAAAATTTATTCTATCAAAAAATAAAAAACTGGTTGGCTGGGATGAAATACTAGAAGGTGGATTAGCAAAATCCGCTACGGTAATGAGTTGGCGAGGCATGAAAGGCGGTATTGAATCTGCAAAAGCCGGACATGATGTGATCATGTGTCCCACATCCCACTGTTATTTTGACTACTACCAGGCAAACCCGGAAACATCTCCGGAAGCCATTGGCGGATATACAACACTTAAAAAAGTGTATTCATTCAATCCTGTTCCTGAAGAATTATCTAAAGAAGAATCAAGCTTTATTCTTGGTGCACAAGGCAATCTTTGGACAGAATATGTTCAAGAACCCGGACGGGCCCAATACCGTGTTCTTCCGAGGATGACCGCTCTTTCAGAGGTCCTGTGGTCTGGGCCGGGTGCTCATTCTTATGATGATTTCTATAACAGACTTATCCATTTTCAAAATCGGTTTGATATGCTGGGCTGGGCCTATGCCCCAGGATCTTTTATTGTTTCCATCCAAGCAGACCAAGAAAATATGGAAACGGGATTCCGAATCAATCTTACATCGGAAAAACCTGGAGAATCTATCCGGTTTACTACAGATGGATCCGAACCATCGATTGATTCACCCGGGTTCAATGAACCTTTTTCCATTAACAAAACTACTACTGTAAAAACGGCCCTTTTTATGAATGGAAAACAGGCCGGGCAAACCACAACAAAGACCTTTCATTTTCATAAAGCGGTTGGAAAAGATGTTCAATACGCAATTTCTCATAAGCAGAAATATCCTGGCGCTGGCCCATTTACACTTGTTGATGGGCTTACGGGCACTACCAGTTACAATGATGGTTATTGGCAGGGCTGGGAAGGGGATAACCTGGATGTGGTGATTGATCTTCAAACCATAGAAAAAATAACCCGGATTGAAGTTGGACTATTGGAATCTCAACCATCCTGGATATTTCTTCCAACACATGTCAAGGTTTCCTTTTCTGACAATGGGAAGGATTTCCAGAATGAAAAAACTGTTGCTTTAGATGATGGCGAGCGAAATGGCAACCCAAACCGTCAGGTTGCTGAAATTGCGAACATCGAACATTCTAGCAGGTTTGTTCGGGTTCAGGCCATAAATCGAAAAATATGCCCAGAGTGGCATGCGGGCGCAGGTGGCATGGCGTGGGTATTTGTAGATGAAATTATTATAAACTGAGCCATAGAAATCAATAATTGAAATCTGCTTATTCAATATTGTTTTTTATCTTTTTTCTGGTTTTATTTGGTGATGATGTCTATCCAGGGGAATTGACAATCTTTGATAATGGACAGAGTAAGCATGTAATTGTCGTCCCGGCTGCAGCTACAGAGATTGAACAAAAAGCAGCATTAAAGCTCCAACGCTACCTTTATGAAATATCGGGGACTGAGCTTAAAATAGTACCAGAAAACAAATCCGGGCACACTTACAATATTTACATCGGGAATTGTAATAATGCTAAAAAGTTAAATATAGATTTTTTGGCATTGGGGAAAGATGGGTTTTCATTAAATACTCTAGGTAATGATCTTTTTATCTCTGGTG
>Ga0209752_1000461_pt1 | contig 19879 bp, 15 predicted proteins | sample METZYME_3_250m_FD_187548 | JGI IMG/M metagenome (GOLD analysis project Ga0209752, IMG submission 187548) | Marine microbial communities from oxygen minimum zone in mesopelagic equatorial Pacific - METZYME_3_250m (SPAdes) (version 2) | ecosystem: Environmental > Aquatic > Marine > Oceanic...
AGCCCTAGGTTTCTAGGTGATGAAGCGATAACTGCCGGGAAAGCCGTAGAAGGGATGGGATAAGAACCCCCCCCACTATGGCGAGAACACCCAGGCTGAGCGCCGTGGTCGGGTGGAAGTCGACGGCACCCAATATCCCCAAAATCTGCGGCTGCCAAGGGGCGATTATTGAGCCACCAGGGCGCGTAGCGCAGGGTTATTGCGAAGAGCATCCAAAGTACAGTCATCCAAAATGGCGCCAACCAATCGGTCGGTTGGCCCACGTGGAAAACTAGCAGGCCAGCGTAGTTTGCACGCCATCAATGAGGGTCCCGATACCGGCGACGGCGACGGCAACGGCGAGACGTGCCTCTAACATTCCGCTCGGTCGCCATAGCATGATGAATTAACACGGGGCAGATGGCTACTGCAGCGCCCGTGATCCAATGGCCGATCGATGCGCCTATCACACAGGCAATCCAGCCTGCATAGTAGACTGCGGCGTTCAGTGAGATAATTGTTCGTGACGTTGCTTGGGCCATTTCGCTATTGTGAATCGATCTAGATGCTGTAGCTAGCTGGGCAAGCGGTGCTTGGTGTGTGTGCCTAACAACGAGTACCATTAGGAGAACTTCCAAGCCTGGGAGGTGACAATGCCCCAGGAATCCATATGTATGCTCTAGTCATTCGGCCATCTACGTTGCGGTCGATGCGAGAGGGGTCGCAGATGAGTCTTCGCCGTGCACTACCGTTTCTGTCCTTTCTGGTCCTTGCGATCTCGGTGATCGCCTCTGTCAACGTTACAGCTCAGCAATGGACACCAGAAAAGCGTGGCTCCGATAATATCCGGGTCGTTTCGCATATCCCTCTGGGCCCCAAATTGAGTGTCTCGGATATCGAGATCTCACAAGAGCTGGACCGCCCTTACGCGTTTGTTGGCCGTATGGTGTACGGGCATGAAGGGGAGAAGGGTATCGATATCGTCGATCTGAGTGACGAAAGTCGCCCAGAAGTTATCCAACGCTGGCGAATCGAGAACCAGGACCTCCATCTTGGTACTGGCGGAATGGACGTCAAGTATTTCAAGTGGAATGACCGCTGGTACGTAGTCCAGTCGCTACAGTTTCGCCAGGGTGGCCCGGATGCTGACATGGGAGCGGTTGTACTCGATGTCACTGACCTTCCAGATCGTATGGAAGAAGTCGCGCGCATCCGTACGCCTGATGATCCCGGCGGATTCCATAACATTTTTATCTATAAACACAGCAACGATCGAGTCCTGCTGATTTCGACTGGTGGTCCTTACGCCAAAGTTCATGACCTTGGGTACGTCGTTGAGGGACGGGCCGATGAGGCGCTTGTCGCCACGATTCCAGTGGGGCCAGACTGCAGCGGTCGTTGTGGCTACCATGATATGTATGCCGGCTATCATCCTGACACGGAGACTGATCGTTTCTACGGTGGCGGTACAGGCGGTTACTACGTGTACGACATTACTGACCTTGAGAATCCGGCATTAATTGTTTCGTTAACTGGTATCACTGGAGTGCGCTCCGGGCATACGTTTACGCCTACCCCTGATGGACGCTACGTGATCGCCGAGACCGAATACCAGTACGCGCCGCTTCGAATTTTCGACTTACAGCCGGCCCTCGACGGAGAGACAACAAACATAAACAGGCCGATTTCTGCGTGGACGGCGGACTGGCAGAACCTGGTGCACAACCACGAAGTTCGCTGGCCCTATGTCTTTGTTTCTGGCTATCACGATGGTTTACAGGTCTTCAACATGATGGATGCTTCAAACCCTGTAACGGTGGCTTATTACGACACGTACGTTGGCGGTCCGGCATACGATGACCGTCCAGCGATGTTTAACGGGGCCTTTGGAGTGGACGTTCGTAACGACGATGGCCTTATTGTCATATCGGATATGAACACTGGATTCTGGGCTTTCAGAATGGATGGATTCCTTGGGTGGAATGGTGAGTCTTGGGGGATGCCGGATATCTCGAGCGCCCAGAAGTGGGATAAGGGGCCGGGTGGAGGTCGATAGTGAGGCAGTGGCGGGAACACCAACTTACGCTAGCCACGGTGCTATCAGTCGGGTTGACGGTTGTAGCAGCGGCGCCTGCGGTTGTCCCCAATGCTTTGGCAGGTCCGGCGGAGAGTCCGGGGCCTGATTCGGCAGTAGTAGTAAAAACATGGGGGCTACCTCCGGTGCTCCCAGTCTTTTCTTGTGCCGGGGGCCCGGTGCTGTTGGCACCAACCAAACCCCTTGCGACGGAACCGTCCGACTACTATGCAATCGAATTGGTGCCGACTGGGCGGGTGCCCGGGACGCGATTGTCGAGCGGTGTTGCTTATTCGACGGCGGCACTGTCCCCATTTTTTGGAGTAGCGTTGACTCCGACGGGTGAATATTTACACAACCTTGAGATTCAGATTGAGGGCCTTAAGGCTCCGCGGGCCGGGGCCTACGTTGCCTGGATTACGGACACGGAAATCAGTCAAATTGTCCGCCTTGGCCAACTTGATGAAAACTTTCGCGCAAGTGGGCAAACGGGCTGGAACAAGTTCCTTGTAGTGATAACGCGTGAGCCATCGATGGAGCCTAAGTCTGCCTGGGAAGGCCCTATTATTATGCGTGGCATGTCGCGCAGCGGTCGGATGCATACATTGGCTGGGCACGGTCCGTTTCAAGCGGAACCGTGTGCTAAGTACGGATTCCGTTAGAGGGTCATTTCCGGTGTTAATCCGATTTTCCATGATTTTAGTGATCGCCGTGACGACCTTTTCAGCGCATTGGATCGAGCCGAGCCACCCTCAGAAGGAATCCCTGCGTCACCCATTTGAAGCGGTCGAGGTGCAGGGCATGCAACACGAAGGCCATGCAATGAGCCCGGTTGAACCGGGGACTTGGCGAATGCCACCAATGGGCGACATGCCAATGCTGCCGGGGCTAGAGATGGCAATTCCGCCGGATGAGCCCTACTTGCCGGGGCTTGGGATCGACCCTGATATGTTCCCCATGGCCGTACCGAACGAGGTCTTGAATCTAGAGGATGGAGACCAGATCACTCTAGAAGCGTCGCTCGTGCGCCGCGAGATTAACGGTAAACCTTACGTGATGTACGGATACAACGGTCAGTATCCTGGGCCTCTGATCCGGGCGCCGCAAGGGGCTACCATCATTGTTGACTTCACAAACAACATCGAAATGCCAACGACGGTGCATTGGCATGGGCTGCGCTTGGCCAATCCTTTCGATGGTGTTCCGGACGTCACCCAACCAGCCGTGCAACCGGGTGAAGCTTTTCGCTACGAGGTCCACTTTCGTGATTCAGGGATCTATTGGTACCACCCTCATGTGCGTGAAGACATACAGCAGGACCTTGGGTTGTACGGAAACATGATGGTGGCACCTCCGAACGAAAATTATTACGGGCCAGCACATCGGGAAGAGGTCGTTATCCTTGATGACATTTTGATGGATGACGCCGGGCTGATGCACTTTGGTGCTAGTACGCCGACCCACGCTCTGATGGGCCGTTTCGGAAACATCATGCTGGTTAACGGAGCGACTGACTACTCGATCGATGTGAAACGTGGCGAGGTTGTGCGATTTTTTCTTACAAACGTAGCCAATTCACGCACCTTCAACGTGACGTTTGGTAACGCTAAAGTGAAAGTTATTGCTTCTGATGTCAGCAAATTCGAACGAGAACAGTGGGTACAAAGCGTTGTAATCGCACCTGCAGAGCGTTATGTCGTTGACGTGCTCTTCGACCAGGCTGGTGTGATCTTGATTGAAAACACAATACAAGCGATTGACCATTTCCGTGGGGAGTTTTTCCCTCATGTCGATCTGCTTGGGCGCGTTACTGTGTCCGAGGAACGCGTGGCTGAGGATCTCAGTGCCCGCTTTGGTGGCCTGCGAGAACATGATGACGTGCAGACGGATATCGCGGCTTATCGGGAGTTTTTTGGAAAGGCGCCTGACATTGAGCTCGAGACGACCCTGCGCATTCGCGACTTGCCCTTGCCGATCGTTCTCTCGATGGAGTTTGAAAAAGGGCTATACGTCCCGCCAATGGAATGGAATGACACAATGCCCATGATGAATTGGTTATCAACGGGCAAGCAAGTGACGTGGATTTTGAGAGACCGGAACACTGGTGCAGAGAATGCAGACAATCATTGGAGCTTTTCGGTTGGTGATGTAGTCAAGATCCGTATCTTCAACGACCCTGAAAGCATCCATCCTATGAACCATCCAGTTCATATCCACGGCCAGCGTTTTCTCGTTACAGAGATTGATGGTGTTGCTAACCCTAACCTGGTTTGGAAAGACACGGCAATTGTGCCTGTAGGCACGACAGTTGATTTTCTTTTGGACGTTACCAACCCAGGTGACTGGATGATGCATTGCCACATTTCCGAGCATCTGCAGGCCGGGATGATGCTTCAGTTCCACGTCGACGAATAGGCTTCGTTGGCGGATTTCTAAATCAACAACTGGACAGACACGGTTGAATTTCTAGTCGTCCGGGCCATGGCTTGGAGATCAAACGTGTCGCATTCGGGCTTGCTGGATGTGCTAGCGAGCCACAGGACAATCCAATGAGACAATGGGCTGGACAACTAGCCCTCGGCTTTGCCGTGTCGTTTATTGCCTGCCAACCGCTTGGCCAGGATGCCTCACAGGGTCCTACGTCAGTGACTAAATCCCTGTCGTTTGTCGGTCGCGAAGAATGTGCCAGGTGTCACGTTGAACAAAATGACCGATGGCGGACCTCACATCACGATCGTTCCATGCAAGTCGCAAACGCCGAGAATGTGCTTGGCGATTTTGCCGACACGACGCTTGAGCACCAAGGTCATCGAATACGATTCTCCCGCCGCGACGATGTGTTTTTCGTGGAAACGGACAATAGAGAAGGCGAACTAACGGAATACGAGGTCGCCTACACTTTTGGTGTAGACCCTTTACAGCAATATCTAATCGCTTTCCCCAACGGTCGCTACCAAGCGTTAGACGTGGCTTGGGATTCACGGCCGATCACGCAAGGGGGTCAGCGGTGGTTTCGCCTACAGCCTGAAGCTCTCTATGAACCCGGCGATCCACTGCATTGGACCGGAATAGCCTATACGTGGAATTCAATGTGCGCTGATTGTCATTCGACTAATTTCGAAAAGAACTACGATGCCAGTCGTAATCGATATGGAAGCACATTTGCTGAAATCGACGTGGCTTGTGAAGCTTGCCACGGACCCGGGTCGGCGCATTTGGATTGGGCAACCCAGTTTGCAACGGGAAACCGTAACGCCGGGAGCGCAAACGTTACCGACTTGAATTCGGCCGCTGCGCGTACGGGCCTCGTCGTTCGTTTTCCTCGAAGTGCCGATAGATCTTGGTTAATTGACCCGGGCACCGGATTGGCGCATCGGGTGCCGGTATCTACTTCACAGGCGGAGGTTGAGGCCTGTGGACGTTGCCATGCGCGACGTGGGGCTATAGCGGCCGAATACAGGTTTGATAGGCCACTTACCGATTCCTATCGCATCTCACTTCTTGAGCGCGGTCTGTATCACGACGACGGCCAGATCTTAGACGAAGTCTATGTGTACGGATCGTTTCTGCAGAGTCGCATGTATCAACAGGGCGTTTCTTGTAGTGATTGCCACGAGCCCCACAGCTTACGCCTCTACAATCAGGGCAATTCGTTGTGCAATCGCTGTCATCTGGCTGAAAGGTTCGACACTCCTAATCATTATCGGCACAAAATAGGATCCGAAGGGGCGAAATGTGTTTCATGTCACATGCCGTCGAAGACCTATATGGCGGTTGATCCTCGACGCGATCATAGCTTTCGGGTACCGCGGCCTGATCTGAGCCTCCGATTCAATACGCCGAATGCGTGCACCACCTGTCATAGTTCCGAGGGTGCGAATTGGGCAGCCGAGGCAATAGTGGAGTGGTTCGGTCCGGACCGTCCCGCGTCCCATTTCGAAAAACTCGTTCAGGGGCGGAGCGCGAGTGTTGGCGCCGAAGCTGATCTGCGGATGCTAGCTGGCGACTCGAATGCGCCCAATATTAGCCGCGCGACCGCACTGGCGGCACTTCAGGGAATGTCACAGGCTTCGATTCCACTGATTAACGAGGCTCTTGGAGACGATAGCTCGTTGGTTCGTATTGGAGCACTAATGGGACTCGAGACTGCCGACCCTGTCACCTTGATGCGCTTGGTTCTGCCCATGTTGAACGACCCGGACCGTTCAATACGACTTGAGGCGACACGTTTGATGACAACCGTTCCAGCACAACAGGTTTCATCCCTAGAGCGTTCCAATGTCATGGAGGCAATTGCTGAGTATCGTGCTGCCTTGGATGTTAATGCCGATCGCGCCCAATCTCACCTTAGCCTCGGTTGGCTTGCGATGTACGAGGGTGATCTCGTAAAGGCTGAGGCGGAATATAGGAAGGCTTTAGAACTAGAGCCCTACTATGTGCCGAGTTTTCTTAATCTTGCGGACCTCTACCGGCTCACTGGTCGGGATGTCGATGGGGAAGCGCTGCTACAAAGGGCACTGGAAATTGCCCCCGATAGTGGCGATGCACACTACGCTCTTGGGCTGTTAATGGTGAGACTCGACCGTTTAGATGAAGCAGTTGAGCAGCTCCGTCTCGCGACTCAACTGGCGCCGGAGCAACCCCACTACATATATGTTCATGCTGTCGCGGTACAGACTTCTGGGGATCTTCCTGGTGCCATCATGCTCCTAGATGAGGGATTGACACGCTACCCAGCGGACCGGGAGCTTTTGGTTGGTGCCGCCGCTTTTAGCCGTGATCTAAATGATCTGGATCGTGCCATTGGTTATTTGCGCCGGCTGGTGGCCTTAGATCCTAATGACCCAGAGTCGGTTACGTTCCTAAGGACACTCGAATCACAAAGAAGATAGTAAACGTAGGGTCTAACGTGCGTGTTACATGGGTGCGACTTTCCCGTGAGGAAAGACAAGCGGGCTGCCCACTCTCATGGTTATCAATTGTCCATTCGGAATGTCGCTCGATACAATATCGACATGTTCGTAACGATCAATACTGTTCTGGAGCAAGGAAACGAAATGCGGAAACTCTTTTTCATAGCTGGATTTCCGGTGGTTGTAGGTTTGGTATTGATATGCGTGGGCTTTAGTGCTCTTGCGTTCGGAGGCGTCGACGAGCATTACTGGCCACAATGGAGGGGGCCAAACTTTGATGGCGTGGCGCCGTCTGGCGACCCGCCCATTGAGTGGTCAGAGACAAAGAATATTGCCTGGAAGGTGGAAATTCCTGGGAGCGGTTTTGCGACACCGGTAATTTGGGAGGACAGTATCTTCATATTGTCTGCGGTTCCGGTAACCAATGGTGGTCCTCCTGAAGCCTTCAGTTCTGTGGCTGTTAATAACCACGCCCTCGAAAGTACAACGGGGAGCGCTAAGCACCCCAATACGGCTATAGCTTCAGCCACGTTAATGCCACCCACGAAACAACGTGGGCAACGGCAGCGGCGTGGCCGACGACAGGCGGAACCTCTTCAGGCCATGGATTTCACGGTCATGGCAATAAGCCGCACCGACGGCAGTCTCATATGGAGCGACGTGGCACGCCACGAGACGCCACACGAGGGAAAGCAAGTCAACAACAGTTGGGCGTCGAGCTCGGCTATCACAGATGGTGAGCATGTGTTTGCGTTTTTTGGTTCGCGTGGTTTGTACGCTTACGACATGGAAGGCAATCCACAGTGGAATGTTGACTTCGGTGACATGCGAATTCGTAACGGCTTCGGCGAAGGCACCTCCCCGGCGCTCCACGAGGACACACTTGTCATCGTCTGGGACCATCAGGGCGATTCGTTCATTGTCGCCCTTGATAAGAACACCGGTCGCGAATTGTGGCGTCAACCCCGCGACGAGCCGGAGTCGTGGGCAACGCCCCTGGTGGTTGAGTTCGACGGGCGTGCCCAGGTAATTACCGCGGGCGAAAATCGAACCCACAGCTACGATCTAGAGACTGGCGACTTGGTATGGCAAGGCCCAGGTCTGACGGTTAATCCGATTCCGTCGCCGGTCGAAGCAGATGGTGTTGTTTATATGACAAGTGGCTATCGCGGGGAAGCGTTACGTGCTGTGCGTTTGGCTGATGCGAAAGGAGACATTGGCGACTCCCCTGCGATCCTATGGGAGTACAACCATGACACACCGTACGTGCCATCCCCTTTGCTTTACGATGGCATTCTCTATTTCTTAAAGAGCAACTCACCGATCTTGACGGCGTTCGACGTCACCAGTGGGCAGGCATATTACGGTCCGCAGAGACTCGATGGCTTACAAGAGATCTACTCATCTCCAGTGGGCGCTGCCGGTCACGTATATCTCCTTGGCCGGGACGGTGGCGCTCTGGTCATCAGCAATACTGGCAAGTACGAAGTTTTGGCGAAGAATAGTCTCGATGACGGGTTCGAAGCATCTCCGGCGATCGTCGGGGATGAGCTATACCTGAGAGGCCGTCGGTTTCTTTATCGCGTCCAGGAAATCGGAGAGCCTGATTCGTAGGCATCAGGTAATTATTCTGATTGGAAAATTTCCCGAGTAGTGCACAGCACTGATACTGTGAAAAGACGAGGGATTCTATGACTAGAGCATCTGGTAGTAGCAGGATCTTTCATGGCTTTTTGGTGGGCCTATTCTTGGCATGCTCGCTGGCGCTGGCGCCGTTCACGGGAACTGCGCAGGACCGATATTTCCCGGCCAGGGGTGAGTGGGCAACCAGTACGCCGGAAGAAGAAGGGATGAATGGGGAGACTCTTCAGGCGGCAATCGACTTCGCGTTAGCAAACCAGAACCAGGGCAGCCGGGACCTTGCGGTGTGGCTTCGAGAGGAAACGGGGTTCGGTACGGAGCCGTTCTTTGATACTTACGGTCCGACGACGGTTCGCGCCGATATGAACGGATTGGTGATTCGCCATGGAAAAGTGGTTGCCGAATGGGGGGAGACTCGCAAAGTCGACATGACTTTCAGTGTCAGCAAAAGCTTTCTTTCAACCGTTGTCGGTCTCGCGTACGATCGGGGACTTGTCCGTGATCTCCAAGATCACGTGGCCGAATACATGCCCACGGATGAACTTTTCAATAGCGAGCACAATCGTAAGATTACGTGGGACCATCTTTTGCGCCAGACAAGCGATTGGCGGGGAACTTTGTTCGAGATGCCAGCATGGGCGGACAGGCCGGCACGGACGACACCAGAAGGAGAACCAGCGACCTTTACCGACATTCAAAAGGTGCCGCTGTCGGAGCCTGGAACCGTCTACGAATACAACGATGTACGAGTCAACCTATTGGCGCTTGCTGCTCTGAACGTCTGGCGTGAACCTTTGCCTCAAGTGCTACGCAAGTACGTCATGGACCCGATCGGTGCCTCCAACACGTGGCGTTGGCACGGGTATCGTAATTCCTGGGTCGATATCGATGGCCAGAAGGTTCAGTCGGTGAGCGGCGGCGGCCACTGGGGTGGCGGCATGCATATCAGCGCCCACGACATGGCACGTTTTGGGTACTTGTTCCTCAACGATGGCGTTTGGGATGGCGAGCGGGTTGTTTCAGAGGAATGGATCGGAATGGCGAGAACGCCAGGGTCGGCTAATGCTGGCTACGGATTCATGAACTGGATGCTAAATACCGAACGTGCGAACCGACAGGGTGAAACGAGTCGCTCAGTGCCACAGGCACCTGACGCGGTTTGGTTCAGCGGCGCTGGCAGCAATCTGATCTTTTTCGATCGGACTAGTGACGTTGTCATTGTCGTGCGCTGGATTGGGCGTGGATCCAGCCAGTTTTTTGGCATGGTGCTTGACTCCATCCTAGATAACTGATCACTGAAGATGGGGGCCACCATTGTATTGGTCGGACTGGGCCATCTTGGTGGCCCACTTCTCGACCAGTTAGCCGGCAGTGTTCTAGTTGGTCGTGTTGTTGCATTGAGTCGTGGGTCGGACCAGGGTAAGGCACGCTGCAACCTCGCTCGATTGAGCGCCGTAGCGAGAGGCTCGGCGCCCAATATTGAGCATCGAACCACTGATGTAGCGCACCCAGGACAATTAGCTGCTGTCCTTGGAGAAGTCTCTCCCGACCTCGTGATTAACGCTGCATCGATGCAGACATGGTGGTTGCTTGATTTGTTTCCTCCTACTGCAAACGTGCTCAAAGCGGCTGGCTTTGGGGTATGGCTTCCATTCCACCTGCGACTCGCAGTCCGTGTGATGGAAGGGGTTGTAGCGTCGGGCTATAAGGGGCCCGTGATTAACGCTGCCTACCCGGACGTAGTCAACGTCGTCCTTGCAAAGATGGGGATGGCGCCGACCGTTGGGATCGGCAACGTCGATGAACTGGTTGCTAAGGTTCGCATGTTAGTTGCCCATAATCTTTCGATAACGCCGGATGAACTCAAGGTCTTTCTCGTTGCTCATCACGCGCTGCAGCGAACGGCTTTTCGCAATTTCGAAAATCGATCACAGGCTAACTCGGTAAAGGTTGATCAGAATCCGGGACCCGAAGTGCCGCCGTACCATCTTCGGGTCCTTCATGGAGGGCGGGATGTGACCGAGCAAGCTGATGCGCACGGCGCTTTATTAAGACCGTGCCCGTTACCCACTGGGCCGAGTTGGGGTGCCTTCACGGCAGCCTCTGCTATTGGCTTAGTCAACGCGTTGTTGTCAGAGAATACCTGTGAAATGCATGCGCCTGGCCCGTTGGGATTTCCAGGTGGTTATCCGGTTAGCGTTGGAGACGGCAAGATTGAGATCTCTTCAATAAAGGATTTATCGCTCGAGGCGGCAATTCTGATCAACGAGAGATCTCACCAATTCGACGGAATTGCGAGAATCGAAGAAAATGGTGCAGTCGTGCTCACCGAGGAAATAGTCGCCATAATGCAGGACACCTTAGGTTACGACAGTAGAACAGTTCAGCCGACAGAAGTTGACGACCATGCCAATGAACTGGCTAGGTGCTTCAATCAATACGCCCGGCGACATGATGTTGAGGTAGGGATTGGTCCGGGATGATCTGCGGTGGTTGCTGACTGGTGCTGGGAGAAGGGGGACTGTGGTGAGTGGATTGGAAGGCAAACGAGTTCTGGTGACTGGGGGTGCGAGCGGGATTGGTGCTGCCACCGTTGAGCGTTTCATGTCGGAGGGTTGCGCTGTGTGTGTTCTCGATATGGACGCGGAAGCTTGCGAACGTATCAAGAAGGAACTTGTTGGTCTAGATGGTTTCGTGGTTTGCGACGTCCGTGACAGAGAAGCAGTGAAGAAGGCTGTTCTGCAGGTCGCGGCCCAAGTTGGTGGGATCGATATTCTAATTAATAACGCCGGTGTTAGTGTGCGGCACAAGTTCCTGGAAATTACGGCAGAGGAGTGGGAACAAGTCCTGAAAGTAAATCTAACGGGAGCCTTTCATGTAGCCCAGATAACAGCCCGGCACATGGTTCAAGCAGGTCAAGGTGGAGTGATTCTCAACACGGCCTCAACGAACGGTATCGTCGGTTATCCATATTACGCAGACTACAATGCCAGCAAGGCCGGTGTGATTGCATTGACTAAATCGATGGCGCTTGAGTTGGCTCCGGATATCCGTGTAAATGCCATCGCTCCTGGCTACGTGATGACGCCTATGCAAGAGCGTGAATACACAGAACAGATGCTAGAGGAACTCAACGCCAAAATCCCTGCCCAGCGCCACGCGCATCCACATGAAGTTGCCAATCTATTTGCGTTCCTTGCGTCCGATGAAGCGGCGTACCTCACGGGTCAGGTTTTCACTATCGACGGGGGCGAGATTGCTGGCGGACTAGCGAGTCGCTAACCAGCTTACGCTTGGCCAACGCATTTGAAAGACGGGAAGCGACAATGAGCCACGGTACCAAGAAGTCGAAGGCGCTTTTCGAACGGGCACTTGGCGTGATGGTCGAAGGTGGAAGCTCTCCTTCCCGCGGCCCTGCAAACTACGGAGACTATCCGCTTTTTATCGAGCGCGGCTCCGGCTCACGCATCTGGGATGTTGATGGGAACGAGTACATCGATTGGATGCTAGCGTACGGGGCGCTGCCACTTGGCCATGCTCATCCGTCTGTCGTCGAAGCAATCACAGGGGCCGCATCTGGGGGCAGCTTGCTGGCGGCGGCTACCGAGATTGAAATCGAAGTGGCTGAGTTGATCGCTGAAATGGTCCCTGGTGCGGAGAGGGTTCGTTTCGCCAACACGGGAACTGAGGCGACCATGGCCGCAATTCGTCTGGCGCGCGGCATGATGGGCCGTCCCAAGTTTATTAAGTTCGAAGGGCACTACCACGGTTGGTATGACGATTTTCTTGTCAATAGCCATCCACAACCGTCGGTGGCATTCGGCCACCGTAACGATCCGGTAAAGATCGCCGATAGCTCCGGACTTAATCGCCGTGCCCTCGATGACACAATCGTCGTACCGTGGAACGATGCAACTGCGATTGAGCGAGCTGTAATCGACAATCGCGGACAGATAGCGGCAGTGATTACAGAGGGTGTTATGGCAAACATCGGGGTGATACCACCCCGAGATGGCTACCTGAAATTACTTCGTGAAATTACGCGGGACAATGATGTTTTGTTGATTCTCGACGAGACAGTCACTGGCTTTCGTATAGCGCCGGGAGGGTGTCAAGAGTACTTCGACGTTGAGGCCGACATTGTTACATTTGGCAAAGGTGTTGGTGGTGGAATGCCGGTGGCGGGGTTCGCTGGGAGGGCCGACCTGATGCAGGGATTGGAATGGGGAGGAGTGCTCCATTACGGCACCCAAAACGCGTCGCGCCTGGGCATGTTTGCAGCTGCTGCTAACCTTCGAGAACTGAACAAGGACGGCGCGGCTGCATTTGCTCACTTGTGGAAGATTGGAGAGACACTTTGTTCCGGTTTGCGCGAGCTGTTTGCAACCGAGGGTATACCCGCCATCGTTCAGAATGTTGGCCCTATGCTACAGATAATGTTCACGGAGCAAGAACGAATTACTGACTTTCGTGGGTTTTGTGCCCACGTTGACCGTGGTGCCTATCAGCATTTTGCCTGGAAACTATTCGACCATGGGGTCTACATGAGCCCGTCGTCGGCTCTGCACTCGGTTGCCTGCGTGGCGCACACCGACAATGATGTCTCATCGACGTTGGCCGCCGTGACGGAGGTGATCAGCGGGTGACTGGTAAGGTCGCGGTCGTAACGGGTGCGGCCTCCGGGATCGGCTGGGCAACGGCAGAGGCATTTGCTAGTGAAGGCGTATCCGTAGTTGCGGTTGACATCGACCCTTCTGGGGCTTCACTAGCAGACCGAATCTCGACGGGGGGTGGCTCGGCCTGCTTTGTTGTGGCTGATTTGACGCGGCAAAATGACTGCGCGTCTGTGACCGAGACCGCCCGGCAGGTCTACGGTGGCGTTGACATTTTGGTCAACAACGCTGGGGTTGTCCATCGGGCGACGATTCTTGAGACTAGCGAGGCGGATTGGGACCGTGTCATGGAAGTTAATGTCAAAGCAATTTATTTGCTTTCGAGAGAAGTCATTCCATTGATGGTCGAACGTGGAGGTGGCTCGATCATTAACATGGCGTCCGGTTGGGGGTTGGCCGCCGGTCCGCGAGCTGCTGCGTATTGCGCTTCGAAGGGTGCGGTCGTACAACTGACTAAGGGAATGGCGATTGATCACGCGCCAGACGGGGTCCGGGTCAATTGCGTGTGTCCAGGTGACGTCGACACTCCCATGCTTGGGGTAGAGGCCAAGGAACTCGACGTGCCACGAGCACGATTTCTTGCCGAGGCCGCTGCTCGACCGATGGAGCGAGTTGGTTGTGCGTCGGAGATCGCGGCATCGATCCTGTATTTAGCGGGCAGCGAATCGACGTTCGTTACTGGGACTTCACTCGTGATTGACGGAGGGGGTTTACTTGGCTGATTGTCAGTTCAGTTAACCGCCCTTGTGTTCTTTAACCGTCCGGTCTTTTATTAAGCTCTTCTATGGCGGTTAAACATCATTGGAGATTCACTATGAGACCAGGTTTCGTTCAACTATCCCTTCATTATCTCAACAGAGTTCTGTGTGCCAGCTTATTGATCGCCGCAGTTTCTTGCAGTGGAAACGATGGAACCATCGAGACACCAGAGGAACTCACGGCGCGCGCCCAAACTATCCATGAGAGGGTTCTCACGGCTGACACTCACAAGGATATTTCGGGAAACTTTGCCCCCAGTGACGGTTCTGAGGGCGAGGATCCGAATGTCCAGGCTGGTCGTCAGGTGGACCTTCCTCAGATGCGTGAAGGTGGTCTCGATCTGGTTTTCTTCATCGTGTACGTAGGGCAGGGGCAGGGCAATCTCACTGACGAGGGATACACGAACGCACTTGGTGCGGCAAAGCGCAAGTTTGAAGGCATTCGCCGGATGACCAATGAGCTGTACGGCGACCAGATCGGTCTTGCTACTAGTGCTTCAGAAGCCGAGGAGATTGCTGCTGAAGGTAAGCTGGTTGCTGCCATTGGCATCGAAAATGGCTATCCGATGGGTGACGACATTGGGCTGATCGCCCAGTTCAAGGAACTAGGCGCTGGCTATATGGGGATCACCCATAATGGCCATAACCAGCTCGGAGATTCGAACACCGCTGGCTGGTACGGAACCACCGAAGAACCGCAACGGAGTATGAACGGCGGTCTCAGTGAACTTGGTGTAGAGGCGGTCGCCGAAATGAACCGGCAAGGGATCATGATTGATATCTCGCACGCTGGTAAGGAGACGATGCTGGATACGCTCGCAATCTCACAGGCGCCAGTTATCGCATCTCACTCGAGCGTCACATCTCTGCGAGACCATTCTCGCAATCTTGATGACGAGCAATTGCTCGCATTGAAGGAGAACGGCGGTGTCATGCAGACGGTAGCGCTCGGTAATTACCTGAAGGACCCTGGGCCACGCAACGCGGCGATCGCGGCGTTGCGTGAGGAAATGGATCTTCCGGCACGGGGCCGAGGCGGCCGAGGCGGCCGGGGCGGCCGGGGCGGCCGGGGCGTGCCCACAGCTTCTGAGCAGCGCGAGCCAACGACAGAGGAGCGAGCCGCACAAGAAGCTCTACAAGCCGAGTTCGAGCGCCGCGTTTCCGAGGAGATCGACCTCGAATTCCCCGCAGCTAATGTTGGGGACCTTGTCGATCATATCGACTACGCCGTCAATCTGATTGGAATTGACTATGTTGGCATCAGCTCCGACTTCGATGGTGGTGGCGGCATCGACGGCTGGAACAACGCCGCCGAAACATTCAATGTGACTCACGAACTCGTGAAACGCGGGTACACGGAAGAAGAAATTGCCAAGGTGTGGAGCGGAAATCTCTTGAGGGTCTGGCACGAGGTCGAACAGGTTGCACAGCGTATCCAGGGGGAAGAGAGCAAGTGAGCCAAGGCTCGGAATCTGACGCTGAGCCAGCTAGAGAGGCCGTAGAATTCCCGGTCGATGGAATTCTCGACCTTCACACATTTCGCCCCCAGGACGCCCGTGATGTCATCAGGGATTATCTCGATTCCTGCAGGAAGAAGGGGATTCTTGACGTGCGCATCATCCATGGCAAAGGCAAGGGTGTGCTGCGCCGCATTGTGCACTCCGTGCTGAACAATCGCGATGACGTCGATTCATTTTGCCTGGCGAGCGATAGCGGAGGCTGGGGAGCGACTCTAGTTGGGTTGTGCCCAAGCTCCCGAGCCAATGATGTCAACGGAGGTGGCTCGAGTGGCACCTCTCTGCTGAAGGGCGAACGGTGCAGCTGAGCCAACTGGATTGGTTCGTCTTCGCAACCTACGGCGTGATCGCCTTGGCTACCGGACTGTATTTTGCTCGTCGTGCCGGCGTCGGGATGCAAGAGTATTTTCTATCCGGCCAGAAGCTTCCCTGGTGGTTGTTAGGTACATCGATGGTAGCAACCACTTTTTCGACGGACACGCCGAACTTAGTTACCAACATCGTGAGATCCGACGGGGTCAGCGGCAACTGGATATGGTGGTCGTACTTGATCACCGGAATGTGCACAGTGTTCTTCTACGCGAAGCTCTGGCGTCGCTCCGGTGTCCTTACTGATATGGGGTTTTACGAACTCCGCTATGCAGGAAAGCCTGCGGCGTTTCTTCGTGGTTTTCGTGCCATTTATTTGGGTGTGTTCTTCAATGTCATGATCATGGCGACGGTGACTTTGGCTGCGATCAAGATCTCTGGTGTTTTGCTTGGGATTGACAAGTACACGACTGTACTGGTCGCAGCAACCATCACGGCCGCATACTCGGCGAGTTCAGGTCTATGGGGCGTCGTGGTGACCGACCTGTTGTTATTCACGATCTCGATGGTGGGGTCATTATCGGCGGCGTACTTTGCTCTGCAGCGGCCGGAAGTAGGGGGTCTGGGCGGGCTGATAAACAACCCAGACCTGCAGGGCAAACTGTCGCTGTTGCCCGATTTTTCGGATTGGACGGCAGTTTCCAGCGTCCTGATTGTGCCGCTTGCGGTGCAATGGTGGAGCACCTGGTACCCAGGGGCTGAACCGGGGGGAGGCGGCTATGTCGCTCAGCGTATGCTCGCGGCCCGCAATGAGAAAGAGTCGGTCTATTCGACCCTGTGGTTCAACGTTGCTCACTATGCTCTGCGGCCGTGGCCGTGGATTCTCGTGGCCCTCTGTTCGCTACTGGTATACCCGACGCTTGAGTCGATACAGCAACGATTTCCAGACTTGGATCCGACGATTGTGGGACATGATCTGGCCTATCCGGCGATGCTCGTTTTCCTACCCTCTGGCCTGCTTGGATTGGTCGTTGCCTCGTTAGCGGCGGCCTATATGTCGACGATTAGTACCCACCTAAATTGGGGCGCTGCATACATAGTCGATGATTGCTACAAACGGTTCTGGGCATCGGATCGTAGCGACGCCCACTACATACTGGTGGCTCGGCTCAGCACGGTGGTCCTTGTGATTTTGGCGTCAGTCGTTGCGCTGTGGCTTGATACAGCGCGACAAGCATTCCAGATCCTTTTGCAGATCGGCGCCGGTACCGGTCTGATCTTTCTTCTTCGGTGGTATTGGTGGCGGATCAACGCCTGGGGCGAAGTCGCGGCGATGATTATTTCATTCTTGGTAGCCGTGTATTTCGAATTCATTCATTTCCGGACAGGGTTGCCTGAACTCGGTGCCGAGGCGAAGTTGGTGGCTGGGGTGGTAATCACTACGGTCGGGTGGATGACGGTCACCTTTCTTACCCCGAAAACTGACGCGGAGACGTTGCATTCGTTCTACAGGAAAATCCATCCGATTGGCCCGGGATGGCGACCAGTCGTGGAGAGAATGCAACTTGCACGGAGTTCTGAGTCTGGCGAAGTTCCCATAGACGATGCAGAGGCTACTTCCGGCGAGAGCCTCACCGCGGGATTTCTGGCCTGGTTCCTCGGCTGTGTGACGGTGTATGCAGCACTGTTCGGAACCGGATATCTTCTATATGGAGAACTTGTTCCGGGCGTCTTTTGCCTACTCCTATTCATCAGCAGCGCCACCTGGCTGTTGAGGGTTCTGCCGCACTTAGGGTTTGCCGATTAGTCTCTGGGGTGCGCTAATTGAAATCTTTAGAGACCTGGGTGCCGCAGGTAGCAAGCCCAGAATGTGAGGCCCTTATGGCCTCGCGTTCGGACATGTCGAACTTTCATTGTTGGAAGGCAGGTGCGGGGTTGGTGAAAACGGTCTCTGGTAAGGTGTCGTAGACGTGGATAGACCAATCCCGATCACGCCCCTTATTGGTTGCTAGCATGATGTTTCCAAACTTCTCCCAACTTGCCCAAGCGTTCGTGAAGCGGGGTTCGGGGTCGTCGAAGTGGGTCCAGTGGGTCCACTGTTCAATAAGACCGGTGTCCTTGGCTACAAACACCTCATACTTGTTGTCCGGCGTGTCGCCAACATCCTCAAAAGTTAGTTGAAGAATATCGGCGACTCGATCGTCCTCCATCGGGCCTTCTCCAAGGTATTTGAGAGTTACGCCGGAGTCTAAAAGCTTGTAGGGCATAAACATCCAGTATGTGTCGTTATTCCAGCTACGGAAGGCGCTGTTCAGCAACGTGGCTAGCTCCTCCGGGTTGGAAACCTCGCTACCGTTCTTGTAGATTCGGCCGTCCCACCGGTTGATGTTGATCAGAGAAACAATTTGATCGCCTTCACCATTCTCCGATTCCATGCGGTGGTTGCCAGTCCATTTGTCCCAAACGTGTAGTCGGCCCCCGAAGAATTTCCAGCTGATGTAGCGGGTGGTGTTCCATGCTTCCTCCCCGCCCATTGCAGCTAGCGTTGCGTTGGCAATGTTGACGGACTGTTGATCAGATTGTCCTGGTAAGGCTGAAGGGAGTTCCGAATTCTTAACTGCCAAGCCTGACGCCGCTGAAAGAAAGACTAAAACTACGGCAATGATTTGAGAGTTTGCTCGCATCGATTTCATGCCTCCAAGCCAGGTTCGAGTGCGTTGATGGGGAACGGCAGAAGGGTATGAGAGAGCACTGCGGGCGGCAAGTGGCTCATCCTTTGGCAATTACCGACGGTGCTTTTAGTCTCTCCCGTTTCCAGGAAAGTCGAGAAGGTTTCTAAGGATCCCGTCACCTATAACTCAGCGATAAATCTCTGAAACTGTTGGAAATAGATAATCATGGAAGCAAGTCACCAGGTCATAATGCGGTGAATAGCCCCAGTCAATGCGGGCTAACCGATCGTCGACGGCGCTTGGCCACGAATCGACGATTGCCTGGCGCCGTGTGTCAGGTTCAAATGCAACGTGGGCGCTGGGATACGCCTTGGCAACGAGTTCGTGTATCTCAGCGGCTGAAGGGTTGAATGCCGAGACGTTGTAGACATGCTGGCTTAAGTCCGTTCCCTCTCTATTTGTTAACGCCAGAATGGCATCGATTGCGTCCGGCATTGCCATAAAGGGGATGCGGGTGTCGGGGCGAACGAAACAGGTATAGGCTTCGCTGTTCGCAGCGGAATGGATCATCTCGGAAGCGTAGTCGCTGGTGCCTCCTGAAGGCGTTGTTAAGGCGCTGATTAGGCCAGGGAAACGAATCGAGCGAAAATCCACAAGGTTGGCGTGCACCTCTGTATCCAGTTGCTTGTAATAACTCGCGTAGTAACGCCCCAGGTGTTCACAGTAGAGTTTGTTAGAGCCATACATCGTTCTCGGCGTCGAGCACTCACGTTCGCTAACGGGCCGATCGCCCAAGTGAATTGGTGTGCCGTAGACCGCAATTGAACTTGGATAGAAGAACATTACCGAGCGACCGTGGTCGCGAGCCTGCGACATTGCAAATTCAAGCAAGTTTAAAGTTCCAGTAACGTTGACTTCATGCGCCCCTACTGGGTTGAATTCACTCTGTGTTGAGAGCAGAGCAGCGAGGTGGTAAATACGGTTCACGGCGCAATCAGTCTGAATGGTCTCCAGAAGTTCGTGGTCCAGAATCGACCCCGTGTAGGCACGGGAAACACGCGTTAGCAAGGACGCGTCAAGAGGCTCAAGGTCGAGCGTTGCAAGCTGACTTCCTGCCTCCGAGAGACGGTCGATTAGGGCGTGACCGATTTCCCCCGCGGCTCCGGTAATCAAAGTGACGGGCTGACGGATACCAACCTCCGTGCATGGAGTGGGCTAGCAGTTACTGCGAACTTGCCCGGTGACGATAGCATCTGCCTGTGATGGTCACGATGAGGTTCGCTCCTTGTGTTTCAAGGCCGGCGAGGGGGGAGCGATATTGATTTCGTCAAATATTGTCCCAA
>Ga0209752_1000467_pt1 | contig 19822 bp, 21 predicted proteins | sample METZYME_3_250m_FD_187548 | JGI IMG/M metagenome (GOLD analysis project Ga0209752, IMG submission 187548) | Marine microbial communities from oxygen minimum zone in mesopelagic equatorial Pacific - METZYME_3_250m (SPAdes) (version 2) | ecosystem: Environmental > Aquatic > Marine > Oceanic...
CCTGCCATAAACAATTTTTTTATTCTTTCGCAAGCATATCTCTGGTCCCAAGCCCAATTTTTCCATCACCCCAGGTCTAAAGCCTTCAAAGATAGCATCGGATTTGGCAACAAGTTTTAAGACAACATCAATTCCTTTAGTTGTTTTTAAATCAACAGCGATCGATTTCTTGCCTCTGTTACTAGCATCTTGTTTTGAAACCGAGCCAGCAGAAGTTACGCGGTCAATTCTGATAACTTCTGCTCCTAGATCTGAAAGCACCATCCCACAGAAAGGAGCAGGGCCAATACCCGCCATTTCAATTATTTTTAAACCTTTTAGAGGCCCCATAAAAACTCCTTATCGATTAAGAATACCATGAGAAAAAGTAACTTCTATATGTTTAAAATTTAGATAAAAATCGATGCTATAAATTGAACAATTTTAAAAATTGGTTGCAATACACCTAGCAGAATAAGACCAATAACAATAAAAAATCCATACGGCTCAACTAAATCAATAGTACGTCCAATCTTTTCGTTGACAATACTTCTAAGAACCCTACCTCCATCCAAGGGTGGTATAGGCAACAAATTAAACACCATTAGCACAAGATTAATAAAAACACCTGTTTGTGACATTAAAACCAAATAAGGATATAAATAATATTGTTCTCCAAACAAAAAAACATTAACAGTAAAAAAGACCGACCAGAAGAAAGTCATCAACAGGTTTGCGGTTGGGCCTGCAATTGCCACAAAAAACATATCGCGTTTAGGATTTTTAAGATTCATTGGATTGATGGGAACGGGTTTTGCCCAACCAAAAACCAGCCCTCCGAGATAAAGTAAAAGACCTGGTAATAAAACTGTCCCTATGGGATCCATATGGGCAATTGGATTTAACGTTAAACGACCCTGTACTTCAGCTGTTCTGTCGCCAAATTGTTTTGCTGCCCAGCCATGTCCTACTTCATGAAGTGTAATGGCAAAGAGTACTGGAATCAGTATCGATAGAATCTGTAAAAACATTTGCATTTTTTGATTATGATTTTTTCATGAATTAAGACTATCTTGCCATTTAATTAGACACAAACAAGCATTGTTTAATTCATGCATATTTATTTGTTATTATAAAATTCCAAAATTAAAAAGAGGTCTTCTTCATGGACTGGTTTAAAGTAATTGTTATTCTATGCTTCTCTATTTTTCTTGCTTCCTGTACAACAGGTTATCGACCACTAAATGATTCAGGTGGTTACTGGGAAGAAAGAATTGAATCAACATCTAATCAATTTAAAATCGGTTATGATGGCAATAAATGGCACAGCGACCCTGTGAATAGAAAAGAAAGAGTAATAGATTTAGCATTACTAAGATCAGCAGAAGTTGCCTTGGAAAATGGATTTAAGTATTTCATAATCATTGAGAGTAAGGCTTATACAGAAAAAACCAGTCTACTTCAGGGCTCCATACCATCAAATTCAACATCTTCAAGACTGAAACGAATTAACGCTTCAGAAACATATCAAATTAAAGCAACATTCACGACTGTAAATTATGGCGATATCGCTGAAAATTTACGTGCCAATAATGTCATGCAAAGTGGAGAATTTAAGGGCTACGCCTTATATAAGGCTGATTTAGTTGTTTATACAATACTTATGAAATACAACATGAGTAATAACAAACTTTCACCCAATATTGAAAGATATGGCCCTATCTCAATACCGTCTTCACGTCAGGCACAGGCAATGGAAACTATTAGGGTTCCAACCAATCCTAAATAAATTTACCAAGGGGCCACTGTACCAGTTTCATCGAAAAAGTAGCCTGATTGATCCAGAGTGTAACTGTCGATAACTTTGGCAACCAAATAGGCACTTTCTTCAGGTTTAAGCATTCTAGGATCCTCAAAACCCTCAACAATATCAGTGATAACCCATCCCGGTGAAATCAGACCAACAATAACTTTCTTTGATTTGAGGTCTTGCGATAAATTCCTAGTGATCATGTTTAAAGCAGCTTTACTTGTTTTATAGAAATATTGACCTCCTCGAGTTCTGGTAATGGAGCCCTGGGTGCTGGTGATGTTGATTATTTTTTTCTGTTTGCTAGCTGTAACGTGATCAAGAAATGCTTCGGCCATCCTTGTTGGGCCAAGAGTATTGACGTCTATTACTCTCTTGAAAATAGAATAATCTAAATTACCAAAAACTTGATTTGTTAAGCCTCCTGAAATGCCTGCATTGTTAATCAGAACATCAATGCTGTTATCTTGGTATTTGTCAGCTACTTTATTGATGGTTTCCATATCAGTGACATCTATCTTTTCGATCATTATCAATGGATATTTATCTGCAATAGTTTTTAATTTCACTGCTTGGCTTGGATTGCGACAAGTTGCAATGACTTTCCAACCGTCTTTTGCATAACGTTCAGCCAATGCCAAACCAATGCCTCTATTTGATCCTGTGATCAAAACGATTGCAGGATCTTGTATCAAAGAGTTAGCCAATAACGGACCGTTGTTAATTGCAACCAAAAGACATAATAGATGGATAATCTTTTTCATTTAGATTACTAAATCTTATTTGGAGAGATTAATTTATAGTCTGTAAAGCCAAAGTCATACTGATTATTTGTTGAGCAGACCAAAAGTATAGAATCGTATTTTCTCATTGACCCTGGCGATAAAGTAATTGGCAAAAATGATCTGTCAATTATGTCACCTTCTTTATTCAATACCTGTATTTTCATTTTTGCCCATATGGTCGATACACTATGATTAAAAACTTCAAATTGTATTCTGTTAGGGAGAATAGTTGAACAACCCAAGTTTTTGACAATGATCATGTTTATACCTGTAGCTATTGGGGTTTTTGTATTTATGTATGAAGCTTCTGCAACAGAAACATGCAATACTCCTGAAAAGAGGACCATCAAAACAATGAACTTAACCATTATCGATTCAATGTTTTGAAGTTCTTAGAGAAAGAATCAGCATTATAGTTAGAAAACCAATTGCAAAGGGAGTGCCAGCAATTCCAGGAGTAGTGCCGGTAAAGTATTGTTCATCAAGAGGGTGTAGCATGCCTACTAATAGCGGTCTGGCGATCCACTCTACTAACCAGAGTACATACATCAAAGGGATTAAATTACGATAACGAAATAAAACAACAATATTTACAAGACAAAAAATCAATTGTTGGAGTCCCCAAAGTGATCCGAACATATATATCGCTTGGTTAGGATCAGGAATTCCTTGAAAGATTATCAAACTCCCAATTGAATTGAGGCCAGCGTCTTGATAAAGCAAATGAACAAAACTTCTCCAAGTCATTAAACATGTAGTAAAAATCAGTCCAAATAATGCAAATTGATTGCCTAGATAATTATTATTCGCCTCTGAAGGTAAAATTTTATCTATAAGTTGCATATCAATTTCTTTGATAGGATGCTGAGGAAGTTTAATTTTCTAGTGCGGTAAATTTAAGTTCATTATCGTCGATATTACCCCATCTAATAGCAAATACATCTCTTGGAAAATTCTGCGTATTTCTCCATGGATCTCTGGAGCCCTGCATTGGGAATTTATGCATCGATCTTGTGATATAGCCTGATGAAAAATCTAACCAATTACCATCATGTTCGACAGATTGGTCAACGCGAGGACAGCAATACGCATAGCCTTTTTTATTCAAAAAATTTATAAGACGACATACATACTCAGATGTAAGGTCTGCTCTCAGTGTCCACGACGCATTTGTATAACCAAAGGTAGCTACCAAATTGGGAACATTGCTGAACATCATTCCCTTGTATGTCATTGTTTTCGAGATATCTACTTCATCATTATCAACCAGTAGCCTAATACCATTGCAGACTTCAAGGTTAAGACCAGTCGCAGTTATAATAATGTCTGCTTTGAGTTCATCACCAGATTTTAGTTGTATGCCTTCTTTTGTGAACTTATCAATGTGGTCTGTCACTACTGAAGCTTTACCTTCATTGATGGCGTTAAATAGATCACCATTAGGAACAAGGCATAAGCGTTGATCCCAAGGATTGTAATTAGGTGTAAAATGAGTATCAACATCGTAGTTTATATCGAGTTTTTTACGTACCTCGTTAATCAAAAATTCTTTAACTCTTTTTGGAACTTTTCGGCATTTTTGAAAGAACCACCATTGAAAATATATGTTCTTTAAACGCAACATAAAATAGGCTATTTTTGAACCCAGTAGCTTGTGTAAAATATTTCCAATCTTGTCTTCATCAGGCCAAGCAACAAAATATGTAGGTGATCTTTGCAACATAGTTACATGTTCAGCTTCATCAGCGATAGAAGGAATAATGGTAACAGCAGTAGCACCACTGCCGATAACTACAACTTCTTTATTTTTATAATTGAGATCGTCAGGCCATTTTTGTGGGTGAACAATCTGACCAGAGAAGTTATCTTTGCCCTCAAAATGGGGTGTGTAGCCTTCTTTATAATTATAGTAACCACCACATAAAAACAAAAAATCACAAGTACAATCCTTAAGTTCTTGTGTCTTTTTATTTTCTACTTGAATAGTCCATTTAGAATTACGAGAAGACCATGAGGCTTCATTTACCCTTCGATTAAAATGTATTTTCTTATCCAAACCATTTTCTTTAACTGTCTCGTCCAGGTAGCTTAAAATTGATGGTCCATCAGCTATGTTTTTCACTCCCTTCCATGGCTTGAATCGAAAACCCATGGTCTGCATGTCGGAGTCTGACCTGATTCCCGGATAACGAAACAGATCCCATGTTCCACCAATTGTATCCCTACTTTCAAGAATGGCAAAAGATTGATCAGGACATCTTTTTTGTAAGTGATAACCTGCACTAATGCCTGAAATACCAGCACCAACAACGATTACATTAAAGTGATTTTGATTCATTTTTATATTTAATGTTTTTAATTAATTTATTAGTTTCTCATTATATAAGAATTAGACTGACTGATCCCCTATATAGAAATATTTGTTGTTTGTTTTTTTTACCACACCATCGTCGATAAGCTTAATAAGGTGTGCCTCCAAAGACCATTTGGCAATGGGGTGTAATATTGGACGAACATCAGAATAAACAGCTTTAACCAATGAATCCAAATCACCTGAATTCTGCAGTTGCAAAGCTCCAATCACTTTAGATTCTCTTTCCATTCTGTGTTGCACAATCCATTCAACAGTGTCATAAGGATCGTGTATCAATTCTCCATGTCCTGGTGCAATTGTATTTAAATCGTATTCCTTCAGTTTAAGCAAAGAATCAATGTATTCCTGCATATTGCCATCAGGAGGTGATATAACGACAGTTGAGCCATCCATAATATGATCGCCAGTAAATAGTAGTTTTTCCTCTTTTAATAAATAACAAAGATGATTGGATGCATGTCCTGGTGTGTGAACAGTCTCAATTGTGTAGTTTTCTCCAGTCAAGGTTTCACCATCAATAAGAATCCGCTCTGGTATGAATGTTGTATCCTGATCTTTAGAATTTTCAGTGATCAATGCATAAATAGGAACACCAATTTTATCCTGTAGCAGTTTTGCTCCGGGTGAGTGATCTGGGTGAGTATGTGTTAACAGGATTTGTTTGATATGAGAAGATGTCTCAGCAATTGTCTCAATGTGTGCCGGAAGGGCAGGTCCTGGGTCAATAACCGTCACTTCATCACTGCCGATTAAATAGGTGTTGGTCCCTGGACCTGTAAAGATACCCGAATTTCCTGCAGTGATTCGCCTTACAAGTGGTGTAATTTCTTGTGCAATATCTGTATCCATTGCTAAGTTAACTCGATATTTAGATAGTCATTTATTGAACTTCTGTCAATTGCCCCATTATAAGCTTCTTAACAGGCCAAAAGTTGTTACCAAATCTTAAAGCCAAGCGTCTCAGAACTTTTGCTGATAATTTTTCACTGTTGTAAAGATCAACAAGCAGGTTAGTGCCGTAATACAGTGGTCTGGTAGAACGTTGATGTTTTTGATTGTATTTACCCAGAACTTCTTCAGATGTGAAATCATTTTCTTTTGATAAAGCTTCTTTAATAACTGTTGCAAGGGTTTTCGACCCTCTAAGACCTAAATTGAAGCCGTGAGCAGTTACTGGGTGCATACCAACAGATGCATCGCCAATGAGTGCAAATCGATTGGCATGAAAATGGCTGGCATGTGACGCAAACAAGGGATATGAATATTTATCTCCTACTATCATCATGTTTCCCAACCTTGAGTTAAATCGGTTTTGAATGTCCTCGTTAAAGGTCTGATCTTCCATGTTCATAATAGAATCAGACTTATTGGACGAAACCGTAATGACTATGGATGAATAATTTCCAATCATTGGCAACACAGCAAGTGTCCTACCATAGTGAAAACACTCATAAGCGACGTTTTTATGGGATTTTTCATGTTCCATTTTGCAGACAATAACTGTTTTGCCAAAATCTTTAACTTCAGCTGGAATACCCATAGTTCTTCTTGCAGTTGATAATCTTCCATCAGCAGCAATCATCAAGTTGGAATGAATGACTTCTTTATTGCTGAGCTTCACTTCCACTCTGTTTGCGTCAATGTTGAATGAATCCACACCGACATTAGTAATAATTTTAATATCTCTACTTTCTTGAGCGATTTTGTAAGCAGCGGCTCTAATCAAACGATTTGGTATTAAATGTCCAAGTGTTTTTTCAGAAGTATCCAGATGATTGAAATGAAGCGAATAAGGGGATACCCCATTAATAACTTTTGCTTCTTTGATAAGTGAGATTTCATTCTGATCAATTTCTTGCCAAATACCGAAACTAGTTAATATTTTTTTTGACAGATGTGTCAATGCAATTTCTCTTCCATCCTCAGGTGGATTGTCAAGTGATGCGCTGGTTTGTCGGTCTATGATTGCAATTTTGAGAGAAGTATCTGTCAAAGCTCTTGCAAAACTTAATCCTACCGGACCTGCACCAACAATTACTACATCAAAATTCATAAATGACTATTATCTAAAACTAATGTCTTGAGCATTGTAAGTTATTATAATGGCAATAATTTATTATTTTTATCATTAGTTAATATGGAAAATTATAAAAGGATATCTATAGAAGAGGCACAAGAATTAATGTCTGATGAGACAACGATTATCGATGTCAGAGATCCAGAAAGCTATTCGATGGGCCATATTGAGAATGCTGTTCACGTTTCTAATGAAAATATCCTACAATTCATTGATGGGGCGAATAAGTCCAGACCCCTGATTATTTATTGTTATCGAGGAAATTCAAGCCAAGATGCTGCCAAATACTTATCTGATAAAGGTTTTTTGGATGTTTACAGCATGGATGGAGGCTTTGAAGAATGGTCATTAAATAATTGATAATTTTAAATTGAGTATTAAACAATTAATTCAACCTTTTGTTGCAGTCAAAGGGGGCTTAATTCCTGCTTTGCATGCAGTTCAAGAAGAGTTTGGCTATCTCAACAAACAAAACATTAAAACCTTAGCTAAATCATTCAACATTTCTGATGCTGAGGTAATTGATGTAATCACCTACTATGATGATTTCAAACTTGAAAAACAAGGGCAGTACATCATCAAAGTTTGCCAGGCAGAAGCCTGTCAAAGTTTAGGATGCAGAGATTTGTGGGATACTTTGAGATCTCATTTCCAACTTGAACAGGATGAAACATCAAAAGATTACTCGGTAACTCTGAAAGAAGTTTTCTGCCTTGGGAATTGTGCTTTAAGCCCTTCAGTTATGATCAATAAAGATGTTATTGGAAGAGCCAATTCAGAGAAGATTATAGCTTACTTGTCGGCAAGTCAAAGCAATTCAAAAAATGACTGATCTGATCAAAATATATATCCCTAAAGAAACCTCTGCATGTTCAGTTGGTGCAGACTCTATAGCTGAAAAAATTAATCTACTAACCCAAGAACATCAACACATTAGTATCGTTAGAAATGGTTCATGGGGTGCCTTTTGGCTAGAACCTTTTGTAGAAATTGAAATAAATGGCAAACGAACAGGATCCTCTTATTTAAACAAGGATATTTCTCATTTATCATCAATTGAAGAATTTATTGATGATTTCAATAAAAGCAAACCATTCAACATACTAGAAACAGAATTTATTAAGCAACAAACAAGGTTGGTGTTTTCAAGAATCGGATTACAAAATCCATTGGATGTAGATGAATATTGCAACTCAGGTGGCTATAAGGGTTTAGAAAAGTCATTTGAGATAGGTCAACAAAAAACAATAGATGAAATAAAAAAATCAGGCTTGAACGGCAGAGGAGGGGCAGCCTTTCCGACTGGGATCAAAATGCAAACTGTGTTTGACCAAGAAGCAAAAACAAAATACGTTGCTTGCAATGCTGATGAAGGAGATGGTGGTACTTTTTCAGACAGGTTAATTATGGAATGCGACCCATTTTCACTTATTGAAGGGATGACAATTGCAGCCTATAGTGTTGGTGCAAGCCATGGGTATATTTATCTTCGCTCTGAATACCCACTTGCAAAATATTTTTTAACTGAAGCAATCCAAATTCTAAAATCTAATAACTTACTTGGTGAAAATATTTTAGGTAAAAATTTTACTTTTGATATTGAACTGAGGATCGGTGCAGGATCTTACGTTTGTGGTGAAGAAACTGCCATGATGGAAAGTATTGAAGGAAAACGAGGTCTTGTTCGATCAAAACCACCATTGCCAGCTATAAAAGGGCTTTTCAATAAGCCCACACTAATAAATAACGTCATAACTCTTGCATCGATAAGTGCAATTTTATTACAAGGCAATGAGGTCTTTTCACAATTTGGTTCTGGTAAATCTCTCGGCACAATGCCTTATCAACTGTGTGGAAACATCAAACAAGGCGGTCTAATTGAAGTGCCTTTTGGAATAACATTAAATGAAATGATATACGACTTTGGAGCAGGAACTTTAAGTGATAAACCCGTTCATGCAGTCCAAATTGGTGGTCCTTTAGGTATTTATCTTCCTGCACATTTATTCAATACACCTTTAACAGTTGAATCACTGATTGATATCAATGGCGCTCTAGGCCACGGTGGAGTTATTGTCTTTGATGATTCAACAAACATGGCACTCCAAGCTAAATTTGCAATGGATTTTTGTCAAAAAGAATCTTGCGGTAAATGCACACCTTGCAGAATTGGTTCGGTCAGAGGGGTAGAATTGATTGATAAGATATATAATGGAACCGCTGTAAAAGCCGATAGGATTCTTCTTGAAGAACTTTGTGAAACAATGGAAACGACCTCGTTATGTGCAATGGGCGGTATGACCCCGAATCCTGTTCGCTCTATAATGAAGTATTTCCCAAATGAGATGACAAATTAGTGAGTAGTTTGAAAGAAATTGATCACGGCACTCCTGCAGTTGCATCAACCAAGACGCTTTCTGCAAAAATAAACGGTGTAAGTATTACGGTAACAGAGGGAACTTCAATCATGAGAGCGGCTTCTCTCAACGGTATTGAAATACCAAAACTATGTGCATCTGATAACTTAGAGTCTTTTGGTTCATGCAGACTCTGTATTGTTGATCACAAAGATAGAACAGGCTTTGGCTATCCATCTTCATGCACAACTCCTATCACCGAAGGCATGGATGTAACCACCCATAATGAAAAACTGACTCATCTAAGAAAAAACTTAATGGAATTGTATATTTCTGATCATCCTTTAGATTGCAATACATGTTCCGCTGACGGTGATTGTGAACTCCAAGACCAAGCTAGTGAACTGAATTTACTTGGGGCCAATAATATACTCAAACCTACTCGTTTCAATTCAATTAAAAATGACCATTTGGGTCAGCCAATTGATTCTTCAAATCCATATTTTAACTTTGATCCTGAAAAATGCATTGTCTGTTCTCGTTGCGTCAGGGCATGTAATGAAGTTCAAGGGACATATGCTCTGTCACTTCATGATAGGAGTTACGACACTCAGATTAAACCTGGAATTGCAGAGAATTTTTTAGAATCAGAATGTGTTTCTTGTGGTGCTTGTGTACAAAGTTGTCCTACTGGGAGCTTAATTGAAAAAACTGTCGTGGAAAAAGGTATACCAGATAAAGCCGTTTTAACTACTTGTGGGTATTGTGGTGTTGGTTGTTCATTTAAAGCAGAGTTAAAGAACGATGAAGTTGTTAGGATGACTCCATCCAAAGATGGAAAAGCCAACCACGGTCATAGTTGTGTTAAAGGCAGATTTGCTTGGGGATACACTAACCATGTTGATCGAATTACAAAACCCATGATTCGAGAAAAAATTACGGACTCGTGGCAAGAAGTGAGCTGGGATAGAGCTGTTTCATTTGCTGCAGATAAATTAACTAAAATTCAAAAAGAATATGGAAAGCAAAGCATTGGGGGCATTACTTCTGCTAGAACTACAAATGAAGAGGCATTTATTGTTCAAAAACTCATCCGCACTGCATTTGGCAACAACAATGTCGATACCTGCGCCAGGGTTTGTCATTCGCCTACTGGATACGGATTGAAACAAACGTTCGGGACTTCAGCAGGCACCCAAAATTTTGACAGCGTACTTGAGTCTGATGTAATTTTCGTTATCGGAGCAAACCCAGTTGTTGCTCACCCAGTATTTGCGTCACAGATTAAAAAGAGAATAAGACAAGGCGCCAAACTAATTGTCGCAGATCCAAGACGGACAGAGATGGTAGAATCGCCTCACATTAAAGCTGATTATCATTTGCCGTTATTACCAGGCTCAAATGTTCCTTTAATCAATGCTTTCAGCCATATCGCAGTAACTGAAAATCTAATTGACCAAAATTACATCGACCAAAGGTGCGATATTGAGACATTTAATGATTGGAAAGAATTTATTTCACTCGACATTCATGCTCCTGAGAATATTGAAATTGCCACAGGTTTAAATGCAACTCAAATAAGAGAAGCAGCAAGGTTATATGCATCTGGAAAAAACAGCGCAATCTACTATGGACTTGGAGTAACAGAACATTCCCAAGGATCTACAATGGTCATGGGAATGGCTAATTTAGCTATGGCTACAGGAAATGTTGGCTCTGTGGGTTGCGGCGTTAACCCATTGAGAGGACAAAACAATGTCCAAGGTTCTTGTGACATGGGATCTTTTCCTCATGAACTAGCTGGCTATCAACCAATTGAAAATGACACTTTGAGAGGTGCTTTTGAAAAAAAATGGCAGGTTACTATTCAAAACAAACCCGGTATGAGATCTTTAAACATGTTTGATGCGGCTATTGCTGGAAAGTTTAAAGGCATCTACATACAAGGTGAAGACTTTGTGCAGTCAGAGCCCAATATTCAACATGTTGAAGAAGCATTTAAATCAATGGAATGTGTTATTGTACAGGACCTTTTTTTAACGGAGACAGCTAGTTATGCACATGTCTTTTTTCCTGCCACTTCTTTTCTTGAAAAAGACGGCACTTTTACCAATGCTGAACGACGTATAAATCGAGTAAGACCAATTATGGAACCCATTTCAGGAAAACACGAATGGGAGATTACACAAGATCTAGCTCTGGCTATGGGATATCAAATGAACTACTCTTCATCATCTGAAATTATGGATGAAATCTCTCAGTTAGCCCCAACTTTCAAAGGTGTTTCATTTGATAAATTGGACAAACTGGGCAGTGTTCAATGGCCATGCAATGATGAAGCTCCTGAAGGCACTCCGATCATGCACATTGGTGAATTTGTTAAAGGAAAAGGCACATTTATCCTAACTGAATACGTTCCAACAACTGAAAGAGCAAATCGAAAATACCCATTATTACTAACCACGGGAAGAAATTTAACCCAGTACAATGTAGGCACTCAAACGAGAAGAACGGCAAACATTATCTGGGGAGAGGATGACGTATTGGAAATCCATCCAGCTGATGCCTCGACTCGCGGTATCAATAATGAGACTCTTGTTTTACTTAGAAGCAGAAAAGGCGAAACAACATTGAAGGCAGTTATTACTGAAAATATTCCACTGGGTGTTGTTTATACAACTTTTCATAATCCAGAGACAGGGGCAAATGTTGTAACAACTGAAAACAGTGACTGGGCAACAAACTGTCCTGAATACAAAGTTACAGCTGTCGAGGTAGAGCCTGCTGAACATCGCTCCGAGTGGCAGATTAATCGTGCTAAAGAACTTGCACAATTTCGTCAAATCAAGAGCACATAAAAAATCATGCCTAACATAACCTTACCTGACGGAACTGTTCAAGAATTTGATCAACCTGTTTCATTTGCAGATGTGGCAAAATCCATTGGCCCTGGGTTATTTAAGTCGGCTGTTGCTGGAAAAATAGAAGACAAAATATTTGACCTCTCTCACCTTATAGATAATGACAGTAATATTTCTATAATCACCAAAGAATCAAATGAAGGACTCGAGATAATACGACACTCTACTGCACACTTGATGGCACATGCTGTGAAAGAGTTATATCCAGAAGCAGAAGTAACTATAGGCCCTATTATTGAAAACGGCTTTTTTTATGATTTTGCCATTAAAAATCCATTTACAGATGAAGATTTAGGAAAAATTGAAATGAAAATGCATGAAATTGCTAAACAAGATTTACCCATATCTAGAGAAGTCTGGCAAAAACAAGATGCTGTAGGATATTTTAAAAACATTAATGAAAATTACAAAGCTGAGATCATAGAAGACATTCCAGATGATGAAGATCTTTCTATTTATAAACAAGGTGACTGGATGGATTTATGTAGGGGTCCACATGTCCCCTCTACAAACATACTGAATGCATTTAAATTGACTAAAGTTGCAGGTGCATATTGGAGAGGTGATTCTTCGAATGAAATGTTACAAAGAATTTATGGCACAGCATGGGCAGACAAAAAATCACTCAGTGATTACTTAGAACAATTAAAACAAGCTGAAAAAAGAGACCACAGACGGATTGGTAAAGATCTTGATTTATTTAGCATTCAAGAAGAAGCAGGTGGGGGTCTTGTTTTTTGGCATCCCGATGGATCGAAAATTAGACAAGTTATCGAAGATTACTGGCGTACAAAACATTTAGAAGCTGACTACGAGTTGTTGTACACACCTCACATTGCCTTGGATACTTTATGGCAAACATCAGGCCATACAGACTTTTATCAAGAATCCATGTACACACCTATTGAAGATGAAAATAGACTGTACCGACTGAAACCCATGAATTGTCCTTTTCACGTACTCATTTACAAAAATCAACTAAGATCGTATCGGGATTTACCAATTAGATGGGCAGAATTAGGAACAGTTTACCGCCATGAAATGACAGGAGCACTACATGGATTAATGCGAGTGCGAGGCTTTACTCAGGATGATGCTCATATTTTTTGTACTGATGATCAGGTTGAAACAGAAATTACCAATATCTTAAATTTGACCATTGAAATACTACAAGCTTTTACCTTTGACCAGTATGAAATTCACTTGGCAACTAAACCTGAAAAATCTGTTGGTAATGACCGTATATGGACCAAAGCAACACAAGCACTTGAACAGGCCTTGTTATCAAAAGATTTGGATTATGTAAAAGACGAAGCTGGCGGAGCGTTTTATGGGCCAAAAATTGATATTAAGATTAAAGATGCTATAGGTAGACTATGGCAATGCTCAACTATTCAACTGGATTTTAATCTTCCTGAACGTTTTGATATGCAATACATAGGCTCAGATGGGCAAAAACATAATCCTGTTATGATTCATCGAACATTATTGGGCTCAATGGAACGTTTCTTTGGAGTGCTTATTGAACATTTTGAAGGAAAATTTCCTCTCTGGCTTGCACCCACACAAATTACAATTCTGACTATTAGTGATTCTCAGAACAACTATGCTGAAAAAATGTATGAAAAATTAAAAAATATTGGCTTTCGAGTCAAAATTGACTTGAGAAACGAAAAAATAGGTTCTAAAATTCGCGATCACACTTTAAAAAGAGTACCGTATTTTATTATTCTTGGAAGTCAAGAGGTTAAACTGAATCAAATTTCTGTTCGCACTCAAAAAGGTGAAGATTTAGGCAAAATGGAACTTGATCAATTTGTTAAGAATCTAAAAAGAGAACTGACTAGTAAAAATAAATAACAACAAAATAGGAGGTATATTATCGCTGCAAGAAAAACTATCAGAAGAAATGAACAAATTAAATCTTCTGAAATTCGATTAATTGATCTAGACGGAAGTCAAATAGGTATTGTAAACATTGATGAAGCAATAGAAATAGCCAAAAATAAAGAAATGGACGTTGTTGAAGTCTCTCCAAACACAACGCCACCGGTTTGTAGAATAATGGATTATGGCAAGTATATTTTTGAACAAAAAAAGAAAAACCAAGGATCAAAAAAGAAACAAAAAATAATTCATGTTAAGGAAATTAAATTTAGGCCCCTGATAGAAGATGGAGATTACAACGTTAAACTCGGGAAAATAATTAACTTTTTAGAGCAAGGAGACAAAGTAAAAGTTTCCCTCAGATTTAGAGGTAGAGAAATGAGACACACTGAGCTTGGAGAAAACCTTCTTAATCGAGTTTGTGGAGACATTAAGAATATCGGTTTAATAGAACAGGAAGCAGAATTTGAAGGAAGACAATTAATCATGGTCGTAGCGCCTAGATCACATTAAAAAATCCTTAATAACGAAGAAAATAAACATGCCAAAATTAAAAACAAATAGAGGAGCCGCTAAAAGATTTAAGAAAACTGGGAGCGGCAAATACAAGAGAAGTTCATCGCATATGAATCATATTCTTACTAAAAAAAGTACCAAACGAAAAAGGCATCTCAGATCATCATCACTTATCTCAGCTGGTGATTTAAAAAGTGTAAAAAAACTATTACCTTATAGTTAAATATAGTTAAAGATCAGGAAAAATAATGGCAAGAGTAAAACGTGGCGTAACATCCCATGCTAGACATAAAAAGGTCCTAAAAAAAGTCAAAGGACAGTACGGAGCTAGAAGCAAACTGTTTAAGGTTGCAAAACAAGCTGCAATCAAAGCTGGGCAATATGCATACCGCGACAGACGTAAAAAGAAAGGTCAATTCAGATCGCTTTGGATTATAAGAATCAATGCAGCGGCAAGGCTATGTGATATTTCATACAGTAAACTTATGCATGGCTTAAAAGCTGCAGAAATTGATGTTGACCGAAAAGTATTGGCTGACTTAGCTGTCAATGACACTGAAGCTTTCAATGCACTTGTCAACAAAGCAAAACTTGCTTTAGAAAAGTTATAATGACCGTTAAATTCCTTTTCAATATGACTGAGGAATTCTAATGACAGTTATTTTATCAGACCTTTTGCTTGCAGCACTTAATGAGATTAAAGATAGTAAAACACTTACTGGTCTTGATGACATTAGAGTTCGCTACTTAGGCAAAAAAGGTAAGCTCACCTCCCAACTAAAATTATTGGGGTCAATGGATCCAAAAGAAAAACCCATATTTGGCCAAGAAATCAATGATGCTAAAAAAAAGGTTGAAAAAGAGCTGCAACTAAAAAAAACAGAATTAATACAATTAACCCTAGCCAAAAATATTGAAACAAGCTCCATTGATGTCACATTACCTGGAAGAACCTATTCGACAGGATCTATACACCCAATTACTGCCACATTAATGGAAATAGAAGATATTTTTATAAGTGCAGGATTTTTGATTAAAGATGGGCCAGAAATTGAAAATGAATACTATAATTTTTCAGCCCTTAATATCCCAGAAAACCACCCTGCAAGAGCCATGCACGATACTTTTTATGTTACTTCGGACCTTTTGTTAAGAACACATACTTCACCTATACAGATTAGAAGTATGGAAAAAGAAGGTGTTCCAATTAAAGTAATCGCTCCAGGGAAAGTGTATCGACGAGATTCTGACCTAACTCATATCCCTATGTTTCATCAAGTAGAAGGACTGGTTATTGACAAAAATATAAACTTCAGCCATTTGAAAGGTATATTGCGTGAATTCATTAATTGTTTTTTCAATAAAGAGCTGGAATTAAGATTCAGGCCATCTTATTTTCCATTCACTGAACCATCAGCAGAAGTAGATATATTGTCTGAAGATGGAAAATGGTTGGAGATACTTGGATGTGGAATGGTCCACCCCCAAGTTTTAGAAAACCTTGACCTTGATTCAGAAGTATATATTGGATATGCCTTTGGTATGGGAGTTGAGCGTTTAGCAATGCTGAAGTATGACATTAAAGACATCCGACTATTTTATGAAAATGACTTAAATTTTTTAAGTCAATTCAATTGATAAAATGCAAATACCTACGGAATGGATAAAAGAATTTTGTGGTCTTGACACAACTAGTGATCAAATGGCCAACCAGTTAACAATGGCTGGTGTTGAGTGTGCGTTTTTAGGCACATCTAATCAAGAAATTCTAGATTTATCCCTAACTCCGAATAGAGCAGATTGTTTTAGTGTCTTGGGAATTTGCAGAGAATTATCAGTGCTAAATAATCTTAGTATTAAAACTGATAACTACGATAATTTAGTAGTTCACCATCAAGATAAAATAAAAATTGAAATAGAATCTTCAGATGATTGTCCGGTTTTCATAACTAGAGTCATCAATAACATAGACGTCAATGCAAAAACACCTGATTGGATGATAAAGCGTCTGGAAAACTCTGGGATCAAATCCAATAATATTATTGTAGATATTACCAATTACGTCATGCTTGAAACTGGGCAACCACTTCATGCTTATGATTTGAGTAAAGTTGACACCAAGATCAAAGTGAGAAGAGGGCATAGCAATGAAACAATTATTCTTTTGGATGAAACCGTTAAAAAAGTCAATAAAGACTACTTGTTAATAACTGATAACTCTAAGGTTCTAGGTATAGCTGGCATTATGGGTGGCCAACATTCAGGTATTTCTCTTGATACAAAAAGTATAGTTTTAGAGTCAGCATATTTTAATCCTGCAACTATCATGGGCCGATCTAGAATGTTAAATCTTCATACCGAATCTGCATTACGGTTTGAACGAGGTGTAGATCCGTTAATTCAAAAACATGCAATTGACAGGGCAACGCAGTTAATTAATGAATGCTCGGATGGCAAAAATGGGCCTATTAGTATGCAACAAGATGTTACAGCTACTCCTGTTAAACAACCCATCATGCTTAGGAAAGAAAGAATTCATCAAATTTTAGGTCTCACAATAGCGAATTATAAAGTATTAGAAATACTAACTAAGCTTGATATGCAAGTAGTAGAGAAAGATTACGGATACAGTGGTTGGTTGGTTACGCCACCTTCTTTTCGTTTTGATATCAATGAAGAATGTGACCTGATAGAAGAACTTGCCAGGATTTATGGATATGAAAATATTGATGAAAAAAATAAATCAAGTGAAACCACTCTATTCACCACTACAAAAAGATCATCAAAAAACAGCCTGATTAACAACATCATGGTAGGTCGTGGTTATTCAGAGGTAATAAATTATAGTTTTGTTAGTCCCTCCATGAGCTTAATGATGGGAAGTGACTCCAAGACAATAGATATTCAGAATCCACTTTCAATTGAAATGTCTGTAATGCGAACCTCGTTATTGCCAGGATTATTGCAGAATCTTATGTACAACCTACAAAGACAACATGAAAATATTAGACTATTTGAATCAGGAAAAATTTTTACTGCCAGCAACAAAAATAGTGAAAAAGAAGTAATTGCTGGAATTAGTTACGGCTCTAGAGTCGAAGAGCAGTGGGGCATAGAGTCAAATCCTATAGATTTTTATGATGCAAAAGGGGATCTTGATTTGTTATTCGCTTCTTTAAAAATCAAAAACCATATTTCATATATAAATGATTCACACCCAATGCTTTGCCAAGGTAAAAGTACCAAAATTGTCCTTGACGGTTCAACCATTGGGCATCTGGGGGAACTTAATCCTGAACTTACAATGGATCTAGATTTAACTCAGAACCCTATCTGTTTTGAAATTTATAAAGACAAACTAAAACTTCCAAACCAAATGTATTACCAAGAGCATCCATACTTCCCTTCTTCACGCAGGGATATTTCATTGTTGATGTCTGAAAATCAAGAAATATCAACTATTTTGCAAACCATTAAACAACTTGAAACACCTATACTTAACAACATAATAATCTTTGATGTTTATAAGGGAAAAAATATAGAATCTGGACGAAAAAGTGTTGCTTTAGGGTTGATTTTTCAAGCAAAATCACGCACTCTAACCGATGAAGAAATTGATGGATACATGTCAAAAATCAAAGGACAGATTCTTTCAAATTTCGAAATAAAAATAAGATAACTAATAAATGACTCTGACAAAATCTGACATAGTTGAAGACTTAAATAATGAAATTGGTCTAAATAAAAGAGAGGCAAAAGAACTTGTTGATTTGCTTTTTAATGATATTAAAAATCTTTTGTCTGAAGGACATGAAGTTAAGCTTTCTGGGTTTGGTAACTTCCAATTAAGAGATAAATCACCCAGACCAGGACGTAATCCTCGGACAGGTGAAGATGTTGAAATATCAGCAAGAAGAGTTGTTACTTTCAAATCTGGACAAAAATTAAAAGAATCAGTCAAAGCATTAACTAATGAGCCTGATTGATCAACAACTACCTTCGATTCCTGGAAAACGATACTTTACCATCAGCGAAACCAGTGGTTTATGTGAAGTAAAGCCACATGTCTTAAGATATTGGGAACAAGAGTTTTCACAGCTTAAACCAATTAAACGCAGAGGCAATCGAAGATATTATCAAAGACATGATGTTCTTCTGATTCGTCAAATTAAAGAGTTACTCTACGATAATGGGTACACCATATTAGGTGCAAAACAGAAATTAAATGCAGACGAAAGTTCAAAACTATCAAAACAATCGGCATTTAAAGAAATTGAACAAGAAGTCCAAGATTTAATAGATATTCTTGACTAACACAACGGGACGTAGCGCAGTTTGGTAGCGCACCTGAATGGGGTTCAGGGGGTCGGAGGTTCAAATCCTCTCGTCCCGACCATTACACCATGAATCATCCAGTCTAATCTTTGGTGTGACCGTTTATAACTCTTGATATTTGTCTTCTTGAATACCCTGTGTCAGCTGCAATAGCATCAATAGGCCAGTTCATTTTGTTTAATTCTAGAACTCTAAGGTGCCGATTTTTAACAGTTTCTGTCCTTTTATTAGTTACTTCCAGCAACGTATCTATAGATTCTGTCAGAATTTCATTATAGGTCTTGTTGTTAGATTTTGAGCAATAATCCCATAGCATCATCAAGTTATAACAAGCATCTTCAGCATCATCTCTAGTCAGAGCTTTTCTGATAAAATGTGTTCTGAAGATAATATGAGATGCTTCTTTTAATGCTGGCTCAATTGTGGTTCTATTTAAAAAGCTCTGTATTGATTTAAGGTCTGCATTAACACCAAATGTTCCAAGCACTAGCCCAGCTTGAAACTCCAGCTCTCTTAGAACATTTTCAACAATATTGCTCAAAATAAAATATCAATCTAAATTGTTATTAAAACCATTATAATTATTTAAACAAGATTTGAACTCAAACATCAAATGAAAAGTAAAAATGTATTCATCATTCTATTAACTGTAGTTAGTCTGCTTTTTGCAATATTAATTACAGATTTTATCCTTCCGATATTCTGGGCTATAGTTCTGGCAATCTTATTTAGTCCAATTAACCGGTATTTTGAAAGCCTAATAAACAAACCTGCATTAACA
>Ga0209752_1000471_pt1 | contig 19682 bp, 18 predicted proteins | sample METZYME_3_250m_FD_187548 | JGI IMG/M metagenome (GOLD analysis project Ga0209752, IMG submission 187548) | Marine microbial communities from oxygen minimum zone in mesopelagic equatorial Pacific - METZYME_3_250m (SPAdes) (version 2) | ecosystem: Environmental > Aquatic > Marine > Oceanic...
TTCCTTTCTTACATGTCAGATCCAATTAGAGAAGAAAGAAAATATATTGGAAAATTTGTTATTCTCTATCTGCTAATTTTTACTATGCTTAGTTTTCTTCTTTATAGAGAATTTAAAAAGGATATACATTAACTAAATTGAGTTTTAAACATATGGTTTCACTAAATAAAAGAACTTCTATGGCATTATTTTCAGACCCCACTGACCATTATTGCCAAAGAGTAAGAATAGTTTTAGAAGAAAAGGGTATTTCTTCAGAAATTATTGATACAGATAAAAATAATATAAATGCTGAGATCCTAGAAATAAGCCCTTATTCCACTTTGCCTGTGCTGGTCGATAGAGATGTTTGCTTATACGATTCTGTTACATTAATGGAGTATTTAGATGAAAGATTTCCACATCCCCCTTTGCTTCCCGTATACCCAGTAGCAAGAGCAAACATCCGTTTATATATAAAAAGAATAGCTAATGATTGGTGTGCCATATTTGATAGGTTGGTTGATGAAAAACTTAAGGAAGCTGAAGAGAAAAAACTCAAAAAGCAGTTAAAAGCTTTAATAACTGGAGCTAATCCAATTTTTAAAGAAAAGCCCTTTTTTATGAATGAAGAATTTTCTTTGGTTGATTGTTGTATTGCCCCTATATTATGGAGGCTTCCTCAGGTTGGAATAGAAATTCCTAATGATGCTAAGAATAAGCCTATAAATGAATACATGAAGAAAGTTTTTACCAGAGAGGCTTTTATTAGAAGTCTCACTGAATTAGAACTAGAAATACGCTCTTTATAGCTTAATACCCTATTAATTTGAAAAGACCTTTTTGTACTTCTGTCTTTAAAGATTTCCTAGCTAATTTTCCATTTTTGTAAACTAATTCCCCTGTCATGCCAATATATTTAAAATAATTAGAGCTTGAAGGATTACTGATTAAAAGCGCAATATCATAAGCATCGAATCCAGAAGCAAAATCCCTGCTCCTTCTACTTGGTAGTTCTGGAATAAAAGTAGCTTTAGAGTTGAGCATCCAAGGTAAGTCTATTAGCGCTATTCCCTCTAAGTCCAACTCCTTTTGCAGATAGAAAGTTTCATTATCCCAATCAGGAAAAAGGTAAACAGAAAGAGATTCACCAAAATTATATTCTAATTCAGGTTTTAAACTCCTAGCTAGCTCTAATGATACGGATAGGATAATCGAATCTATATCTTTTCTTCTTCTAGGAAAACTTTCTAGAGAAGTAGACAAAGCTCTTGAAAGCTTCCTGGACCTTTCTTTACTGCTTTCAATAAGTAAGATGTTCGAAAGTAAGTTTTGTGATGATTTGCTAGAGGATGTATAAGAACCAAGAACATTGCCATCTAATTCTTTCCAGATTTTACTTAAAGTAGTCTTATCAGAGGTTTCTTCTTCATCAATTATTAAAACATTGTTACTTCCATTGTTTTTTGCGTGCTCCAGAAGACTTCTATATTCCTCTTTCTTATTTAAATTTAATACAACCTGCCATTGCTGATTAGTCCTAGGAAAATCAGCTGCATCTATTAAAACTGTTTTAAGTTTAAAAATATTATTTAGGCAAACATTATCTAAACTACCCCACAATTCATCTGTTAAGAAAACAATTAAAGTGGTCTTATACCTCTGCTTTAAATCACAATTACTTTTATTGAATTCTTCAATATTTATAAAGCTTATTTGTGGTGAGTAATTTATTTGTTTCTTAAAATAATAGTAATTAACTGATAGGCCGCTTATGAACTCTTTCTCTTTAAGACCCTCCATATTAAAGAGTAAAACATTAATACTCTCAGGAAGTTTTGTTGGGTCATAAGAAATCTCTGGTTTCTCAATTGCAATGACTTTATTTGAATCGAATGTATTATTAGGGATATTAGTACTGCAACCTATGAACAAGATTAAATTTGCACTAATTATTAAAAATTTATAGAAATAACTCACTATGACTAAGAATACTAAATTTGGAGCCTTGTATATAGTGGCTACACCAATAGGAAACTTAGAAGATATTTCCAGGAGAGGCTTAATGACTTTAGGTAAAGTTCATTTATGTGCTGCTGAAAATACTAAAAACTCAAAAAAACTCTTGAAAAAGTACAACTTAAGCACACCATTAGTTTCGTACCATAAGTATTCAGAAGGGAGTAAATTAAATTTTTTAATTTCTACTTTAAAGTCAGGAGAGGATGTTGGTTTAATAAGTGATGCTGGTACTCCTCTCATTTCAGATCCAGGTTATTTACTAGTTAATAAAGCTCTCGAAGAAGGCATAAAAGTGATACCTATTCCAGGTCCTTCCTCTTTAATAGCGGCTTTAAGTGTTTCTGGTATGCCTTTAGATAAATTTATTTTTTATGGTTTTCCACCCAAAAAAAAGAAAGCTCTTGAAACCTTTTTAGAAAAATTAGATATGTCTGATAAGACTTCAATAATTTTTGAAACTAAGTTGAGAATTATTGGTTTCTTAGAGGCCTTAGCTGAAATAAACCCAAATAGAGAAATTTTCGTAGCAAGGGAGATGACAAAGTTACATGAAAGCTTCTATAGAGGAAGTGTGGTTAAAGTAATAGAGGAATTATCTTCACAAAAGAATGCCTTGAGAGGGGAATTTGTTTTAGTCATAGGCGGTAATAAAAAAACAATATCAGAAGACTTTTTAAGCAAAGAACAAGAAAAAGTAACTCAAGTTCTTTTAAAAAGTATGAAAAAAAATGAAGCTCTTAATTTAGCTTCCAAGTCTTTTGGTATAAAAAAGAACTCACTTTATAAACTTTTACTCAAAGAAAATTAATTTTTCATCTTTTAAAAGTATATACTCCGCTTGAGCTGGCTTGATAATCGCTCTTTATAGAGAGAGGAAAGTCCGGGCTCCTAAGGGCAAGAAGCCAGGTAATACCTGGGAGGCGTGAGCCTACGGAAAGTGCAACAGAAAATATACCGCCTAAATATTTTAGGTAAGGGTGAAAAGGTGCGGTAAGAGCGCACCGCTTAGCTGGTAACATCTTTGGCAATGCAAACCCCTTCTGGAGCAAGACCAAATAGAGGTTCTATAGTGTGCCCTCACTGGACCTGGGTAGGTTGCTTGAGCTCTTCGGTGACGTAGAGCCTAGATGAATGATTATCCTAGACAGAACCCGGCTTATAGGCCAGCTCAACCTTCAAATTCTTCAATTTTTTTTTCAAACTTTTTCCTAATTCTAGTTTTGGGAAGATAGGTTAATTTATCAGTGTATTTAATGGTTGAGAATAGCTAGTAATTGTTAATAAAGTGTGTCAAAGTGTGTCAAAGTGTACTGAAAGGTAACACTTTATTAGCTTTTTTCTTAAAAAAACAAAGAAAAGTGACTTTAAGTATATATGGATCTAGCTTTCTTACCTTAGATGTAAAAGGGAGGATAGTTATACCTGCAAGGTATCGTGATCTTTTAAGACAAAGCTGCGAAGGCACTATAGCAGTGACTAAGGATCCTCAATATCCTTCTTTGCTTATCTATCCTGGAAGGTTATGGAAAGAAATTGCATCTAAGTTTGAAGCCTTAGGCGGATTAAATCAAAAGACTAGGTCTATGCAGTGGAAAATCTTAGGAAATGCAGCTGTGACTGATTTTGAAGTTTCAGAAAGAATGCTATTACTAATTCCTCAGTTATTAAGGGACTTTGCCGGACTTCAGGCAAAAAAACAGGTAGCTCTCATAGGAATGGGCTCAAAATTTGAATTATGGAATATAGATAACTGGAAAAAGAAAGAATCGGGATTACAAGTTGAGGGAGAAGATTTACTCTCTGACCTACCTCCTTCTTTAGAGGAGATCCCCTTTTGAGGGATTATGGAGTCCATGAGGCTGTTATGGTAGATCAAGTTATCACAAACCTCATTGCGGACAAAAAAGGCAACTATGTCGACTGTACCTTTGGTCTAGGAGGGCATGCCTTTGCTATCTTAAAAAGATTAGATTTAGAGGCAAAGCTGACAGGAATAGATAGAGATCCAGAATCTCTATTGAGAGTAAATGAGGTCTTAGAAAAAGATAAAAGATTTTCTTTTATTAATGATAAATTCGGAAATATACAAAATCATTTTGATTCTATGAGCTTGGATGGCATTTTAGTTGATTTAGGAATTTCTTCTAATCAACTTGATAATCCTGAAAGAGGTTTTAGTTTTCAACTTAAGGGTCCTTTGGATATGAGAATGAGTCAGTCTGATAAAGTTTCAGCTGAAACTTGGATAAACAAGTCAACCAAGGAAGAGATAGCTAAAGTACTATGGGAGGTAGGAGAAGAACGTCATTCAAGAAAAATATCTGAGTCTATCTGCAAGGAAAGAGACCTAAAACCAATAGATACTACCCAGCGATTATCTGAGATTATTCTTGCTTCAAAGCCAAGGAGATCTAAAAAACATCCTGCTACTAATGTTTTTAGAGCTATCAGGATGGAAGTGAATTCAGAGTTACAGGAATTACAAAGTCTACTTGTTTCAGCTGGGAAGCTCCTAAAAGAAGGCGGAAGATTGGCTGTGATAAGTTTCCACTCTTTAGAAGATAGGATTGTAAAAAGATTTGTACAAGGAAAAAGTCTTGAGGGACAAAATTTTTCTTTTAAAAAAGTAGGGCCTAAGCACTTTAAGCCTAGCCAGGAAGAGGTAATAAGGAATCCCAGAAGTAGAAGTGCTATTTTGAGGATTGTGGAAAAGGTTGCTTAAAATGTTGGAAGTAAGAAAAACTTCAATTATTTCAAGTCTTGTTTTTGGGCTAATGGTCAGTTCAATTTACTTAGTTACTCAGGTTTATGATTTCCGAGTAACTTTTTCTGAAAAAGATAAAGTTAATAATAAATACGAAAGCCTTTCTTTCAAATTTAATCTTTTATTAAACGAAGTTGAATATTTTAGAAATCAATTAACTATCAGAAAAGTTGCTACTGAAAAGTTAGGTATGCGTTCGCCAAGTTTGAATGATCAGATACTCGTTTTAAAGGAAAGCTCAAAAGAATGAAATTAGTTTTTATCATATTACTTTTTCTATCTCTAGGGTGTTCAAACCATATGGAAGATGAAAATTCGAAAGATATCAATATTTTAATTTCTTCAGACCATAAAATTTTGTCAAACCCTGAGCTGATAAGAGAAAAGTTCTTGAATTTATTAAACGATCAAGAATTAGATTTTAACCTCTTAACTAATGAGTTCTATAAAAACACTTGGGTATATGCTTTTCAAAGTAAAAAAAGATGGCCTAATCGTTATGATATCAATGTTAAAGAACATCAACCCATTGCTAAGTGGGGTGAAAAAAACTATTTAACTCACTCTGGAATGTTGATTAACCCTTCAATCAATGATTCTTTTGTACATTTGGTTGTTTTAAAAGGAAAAGAATCCGAAAAGTTTCTTCTTCTTGATATTTCCAGGCAGATTCAGAATCAATTAAATAGATATAACGAAACTATAAAAGAAGTAAATTTAAGCTCTGCAGGAGTTCTGTTGATTTCTACAGAAAAAGGTGCAGAACTTGTTTTTACTAAAGGGGATTTCCGGGAACAGCTTGAACGTCTCGAGGATTTCATCTCGTTCGAGCTGTTCTCAGGAAAACTTAATAATATCAGAAACATGGATTTTAGATACAAGAACGGGATTTCAGTTCTTTTTAGTTAAAGAAAGGAGAAAGTATGAACGGAATTAATCAAAGTGAAATGCTAGTTGGTCTTGATATAGGTACCTCAAAAGTAGTAGCAGTTGTGGCTGAAATTACCTCTGAAGATAATATAGAGATAATTGGTCTGGGTACACAACCTTCCCGAGGCTTAAGAAACGGCGTTGTTGTTGATATTGAATCCACTACTCAAGCGATAAAAAAATCAATTCAAGAAGCTGAATCTATGGCTGGATGTCATATTAGTTCATGTTATGTAGGAATTTCTGGAAGTCATATCAGAGGTTTAAACTCAGAGGGAGTTGTACCAATCAAAGATGGAGAAGTTAAGTATGGAGACGTAGATAGGGTTATTGAAACAGCTCAAGCTATGGCTATACCTGCTGACCAGAAATTACTTCACGTTCTACCTCGGGACTACATAATTGACAAACAAGATGGCATTAAAGAGCCATTAGGTATGGCAGGTGCTCGACTTGAAGCTAAGGTACATCTTGTTACTTGTAGTGAAAACTCTTCACAAAATATTCATAAATGCGTTACTGCATGTGGGTTGGACATAGAAGCTTTTGTGCTAGAACAGCTAGCCTCTAGTTATTCTGTTTTAACTCATGATGAAAGAGAACTAGGAGTTTGTTTAATAGATATTGGTTGTGGGACTACTGATGTAGCTGTATTCACTGATGGTTCTATCTCCTATACAGATGTAATTCCTATAGCTGGAGATCACGTAACTCATGATATTGCAGAAGCTTTGAGAACTCCCCCTTCTCAAGCTGAAGATATAAAACAAAGATACGGGTGTGCTGTTAGCTCCTTAACTAAATCTGATGAAATGATGATGGTACCTGGTATGGGAGGAAGGCCAGAAAGAGAACTTTCACGGCAAGCATTAGCAGATGTACTTGAACGAAGATATGTAGAGATTTTTAGCATGGCTCAACAAAAGCTAAGTTTGAGTGGTTTTGAGTCTTTAATTCCTGCTGGCGTGGTTATTACTGGAGGAGCTGCCAAAGTTGAAGGAGCAGTAGAACTTGCAGAAGAAGTTTTTCATGCCCCAGTTAGATTAGGTTCTCCTAATACTGTAGGCGGATTTAATGAAGTCATCCACAATCCTGTTTATGCCACTTCAGTTGGGCTACTTCTTTATGGGCATAAACAAATGCAAGAGGATCATATGAACTACATCCATCGGGACAAAAATATATTAAATAGATTATCAAGGTGGTTCGGAGGAAATCTTTAAATTTATTAAGGAGAAAAGAAATGAGTGAATGGGAAATAGTCGAAGAAAATAAGGGCAATGCGATTATTAAAGTTATTGGAGTCGGTGGCGGCGGAGGCAATGCCGTTCAACACATGGTTGAAGGGGGTATCAATGGTGCCGATTTCATATCAATCAATACTGATAAACAAGCATTAGACAAGAATAAAGCACCCAACAAATTTATTCTTGGAATGGAAATTACTGATGGGTTAGGTGCAGGAGCTGATCCAGATATAGGCAGAGAAGCTGCACTTGAAGATAGGGATAGATTGAGAGAAATGTTGAAAGGAACTGATATGGTATTTGTAACTGCTGGAATGGGCGGTGGGACAGGTACTGGAGCAGCTCCAATTGTTGCTCAAGTTGCTAAAGAGCTTGGTATATTAACCGTTGCTGTTGTGACTAAACCATTTGAACTTGAAGGGTCAAAGCGAATGAAGATAGCGAAAGAAGGTATAAAGGAGCTAGTAGAGGAAGTAGATTCTCTTATAACAATACCCAATCAGAAGTTACTTGAAGTATTAGGAGAAGATTGTGCAATGATAGAGGCTTTTAAAGAAGCCAATGATGTATTGGCAGGAGCTGTTCGAGGAATATCAGACATTATCATGTGCCCTGGGTTAATAAATGTGGATTTTGCTGATGTAAAAACTGTGATGTCAGAAAGAGGCACAGCAATGATGGGGACAGGCATTGGTTCAGGACCTGATAGAGCACGAATTGCAGCAGAGAAAGCAGTAGAAAGTAAATTATTAGAGGATATCAGTCTTAAGGATGCAAAAGGGGTACTTGTAAATATTACGGCTGGTACCGAAATCACTCTGGGAGAAATTAGAGCAGTGGGTGATTGCATAGAAAACTTTGCGGACAAAGATGCAATTATTGTCACTGGTACTGTAATTGATGAAAAAGTAGGAAATGAGTTAAAGGTGACAGTTATAGCTACTGGTTTGGGCGCCGTAGGTTCTGCTCATAAGGCTATAAATATCTCAACTGCTAAGGTAAAAGAGTCTTCAGAAAGAGTTCCTTTGCCTTTAAGTGATGCAGCAAAACAACTTTTAGAAAATCCACCTTCTGTTGAAAAGGTTCCAGATAAAAAGAAAAAGGAAAAAAAGGAAGAAGAGTTTCTTGATATTCCTTCTTTTGTCAGAACCCAATTAGACTAAATTATTATTGAATGACTTCTGGAGTAGTAAATTATTCTGGAAGATCTTTCTTTATCCAGCTTGTTTTCCTTGCTTGCTTTTTACTCTTACTTTCGAGACTGATATACATTCAAGTTTTCCAGGATGATTTCATAAAAAAACAACTTGATTCAAGAATTGCCCTGGAAAGTCATATCCTTTCTAAAAGAGGAAAAATTCTAGATAGAAATGACAGATTATTGGCAGTAGATGTGACTGGTTACACAGTTATTGCTGATTTAAGTCTTTTTAATCCAAGCAATAATCAGATTAAGGTTTTAGGTTCCATATTTCCAATTACTGAAGAAAAGATACAAAGAATTCTAAAGAAAAAAGGTCATGTTGAGATTGTTCGACATATAAGTGAAGAAAAGAAAATAGAAGTCGAATCTCTAAATATTCAAGGATTATTTTTTAAGCGAAACCTTCAAAGAAGTTATCCTCAAAGAGAGGTCAGTTCTCATGTGGTAGGTATCACTGATATAGACAGGAAGGGTATTCAAGGTAGTGAGTTGGTTTTTAATAAAATATTAAAAGGTAGGGATGGAGAATTTATTGGTTTCAAAAGCCCCATAGGTGCTATAGGAGGGGAAAGAAAGTCACCCACTCAGGGAGTGGATTTAAAGTTGACAATTGATGTTCGCTTACAATCTATTTCACATCATGAGTTAAAAAAAGCAGTTGAAAAATATGAAGCTGAATCTGGAAGTATTGTAATCATAGATCCCAAAACAGCCGAGATTCTGTCTTTAAGTAATTACCCAACTTTTAATCCTTCGAATAGAAAAGGGATTCAAGATCTTAGTGTTTTTAGAAACAGAGCAACCGTTGATGTTTTTGAACCAGGTTCAGTAGTTAAACCTATTGCAATGGCGGCTATCTTAAAATCAAAGAAAGTTGATATGAAAGCAAGAATCAATACTTCTCCAGGATGGATAGAATACGAAGGGTATAAAACCAGTGACTTCAGAGATTATGGAAATTTAACTTTATCCGGGATTATCTCTCATTCAAGCAATGTTGGAATGGTGAAGTTGTGCAGAGATCAACAGCCTGAAAATCTGCTTGGAGTATTTTCAGATTTTGGAATAGGCGAACAACCCGTAAATATTTTAATACCTTCTAGAGAAGGATTCTTACCACAAGCATCTGCTATGAGTAAAAGAGATAAAGTAAGTTCTTGTTATGGATATGGAATTTCTATGACCGCCATACAACTAGCCCAAGCTTATCAAGTATTTGCCAATGAAGGTGTCTATAAAGAATTAAATCTTTTTTATGATGAAGCTTTAACCAGTCCAAAGCCAGATAAAAAAGTTCTTGCAGAGAGTACAGTTAGTTTAATTAATTCTATGTTAATTGAAGCTGTAAACTCCAAATCAGGGACTGCCAAAAAAGCTAGAATAGAGGGTAGGGTAGTGGCTGGTAAAACGGGAACAGCAGAAAAAGAAAGAAATGGACAAACTACTTACACTGCTAGTTTTGCAGGATTTGTTCCAGCTAAAAATCCCTCTCTTTTGGCTGTTATCGTTTTACATGGAATAACAAATGATACTCATTCTGGGGGTTCCGTTGCTGCTCCTATTTTCTCTAAAGTGGTAGGTCAATCTATACATGCTTTAGAATCAGGAACTTAATGAAACAGATTTCTTCTAACTTAATTCATCTAGACGAGCTCTTGTCGGGTCTAACGAAAGAGAATCCAGGTAATTTCAAAAATCTTTTAATCAAGGGAATTAGTTTAGATAGCAGGCAAATCGGTGAAGGCTTTCTTTTTTGCGCTCTTACTGGCGAAAAAGCTAATGGAAATCATTTTATTGAAGAAGCTTTTAAAAAAGGGGCAGTATTTTGCTTAACTGACAGTAAAGAGTCTGTATTGCACCTGACAGGTTCAAACTTGGATCCAAATATTCTTTATTTAAAAGATTTAAAAAAAAATCTAGGTGTTATTAGTTCAAGGTTATTTAATGATCCATCTAAAAACCTTGAGACATTTGCAGTAACAGGCACTAATGGAAAAACTTCATGTGTAGAATTGATATCTCAAATAGCACAATTAATTGATTATCAATGCGGGTATATCAGTACCATTGAAGTTTCTTTTGATGGAAAAGTTGTTAATCATTCATCTCTTCTAACCACACCCGATCCAATTAGTTTACAAAGATATTTTCACCAGATGGTAAAAGAAAATACTCAGCAGGTGGCTTTTGAAGTATCTTCCCATGGACTTGATCAACATCGTGTAGATGGTACTTCTATAGATACAGCAATTTTGACCAGTTTTTCTCAAGATCACTTGGATTATCACGAAAATATTCAAAATTATAAAAAAGCTAAAAAAAAGCTTTTCTATGAACTTAAGCCTAAAAATATAATCTTAAATACTGACAACAAATTGGGAAAGGAAATATATAAGGATCTTCAAACTACAAACAAATCTTGTTCTTTTTTTTCAGTTTCTAGTGAGACAGGCGCTGATTTTAAATATTCCTTTTCAAGGTCAACAAATAGATATATTGATGTCAATCTCAATACACCAAACAAAACAGTTAAATTTTCATTAAATACTATCTCCCGACCATTGGCTTCAAATGCTGTATGTGCAGTAGCTGCTTTGATTTCTAGGGGTTTTGATTTAGATAAAGTTTATCCAAAATTAAAAGATTTAAAATTTCCAAAAGGAAGAATGGACTTAATAAATTTAAGTAAGAAAGATATGTGTTTTATAGATTACGCCCACACTCCTGAAGCGCTAGAGACTTCTCTAATTGAGTTAAAAGATGCTTATAAGGATCATAAACTTTGGTGTATTTTTGGTTGCGGAGGAGAAAGAGATAAAGATAAAAGACCAAAAATGGGAAAAATTGCTGAATCACTATCTGATTTTTTATTAGTTACTAATGACAATCCAAGATCTGAGAATGAATTAGATATTATTAAAGATATTAGAAAGGGTATAAAAAATAAGAAAGAGGTTAAATTTATACCGAGTAGGAAAGAAGCTATCTCTTACTGTCTGAATAAAATTAAAGCTAGTGGTGAAAGTAATATTCTTCTAATTTCTGGTAAAGGACATGAAGAGTATCAAGATATCTTGGGCAAAAGAATCAAATTTAGCGACCATCAACAAGTGAAGGATTTTCTTAAAGATGTCTAAAAATAAAAATGATTTATCTCTATCGACGATAGCTAAAGAATTAGATATACAACTAGTAGGAGGCACTGGAAAGGAGACTTTTAATGGCGTAAGCATTGATTCCAGAACTCTAGAACCAAATGATATATTTGTAGCTCTAAAGGGGCCTTCAAATGATGGTCATGATTATCTAATAGAAGCAAAAGAGAAAGGTGCAATAGCCCTTGTGGTAGAAAAAGATATTTCCATAGATAAACCTTACATTCTAGTTAAAGACTGCTATAAATTCTTAGATCATTTAGCTAAATATCAAAGAGATATATTCACCGGAAAGGTCATTGGGTTGACTGGAAGTAATGGCAAAACAACCACCAAAGAAATTATTTATAGCATGCTTCAAAAAGATGGATGCCATAAAACTAAAGGCAATAAAAATAACCATATAGGAGTGCCATTAACATTATCCTCACTTTCGAACGATTATAAGTATGCAGTTATAGAGATTGGCACTAACTCCCCAGGAGAAATAAGTAACTTATCGTCTAAAGTTGAGCCTGATGTTGCCTTGATACTAAATGCAGCAGCTTCTCATCTAGAAAAATTAGATTCAGTGGAGAAAGTAGCAAAAGAGAAAGGTTACATTCTAGAGCATTTACACAAAGACGGCATTGCCGTATTGCCTCGCGACTCAGAGTTCTTTTTTTATTGGAAAGAAAGAAGTGAGGGCAGGAGAATTATTTCGTTCGGGTTTCATCAAGACTCTGATATCCGTTTGAGTAATATTCGAAGAGACCTATTAAAAAACGAAATTTCTTTTGACATAAATTATGCTGAGAAGTCTATTAGATGTTTTATGAAAGGAATTGCCACACATAACTGCTTGAATGCTACTGGTGCTCTATCTGTTTGCCATGTTCTTAATATAGACCTCGAACAAGAGAGTGTTAATTTAAGCAACATAGCTTTTCCTAAGAGAAGAATGGAAGTAAAAAAAGCTCTAAAAGATTCAGTTCTTATAGATGATTCCTATAATGCCAACCCAGAGTCTATGAAGAAGTCTTTAGATGTTTTAGGTGATATACATGGAAAGAATAGGATTTTTATTGCAGGAGAAATGGGTGAATTAGGTAAACAAGAGGAAAATTACCATGTTGAGATTTGTGAATATGCTCTAGGAAAGGTTGAAGAATTCTTATGTATAGGTGATTTATGGAAAGAAGGTTTAAAGCATATTTCTGATATTGGAATCAAGTTTTCTTCTAAAGATAAATTATTAGAATACTTGAACACTAAATTGACTAAAGACTCTATAATTTTGGTTAAAGGTTCTAGGTCCACAGGTATGGATTACATTTCTGATAAATTAAAGGTTTAAGTGTTAGCTGAATTATTAAATTTCTTTTCTGATAGTTATGGGCCATTGAGGGTCTTCGACTACTTATCCTTTCGAGCTATATTTGCAACACTAACTGCTTTATTAGTTTCATTAATTTTAGGACCAAGATTCATAAATAAAATGCAAGCTATTGAGGTAGGTCAAGTTATAAGAGAAAAAGGACCTGCAACTCATCTATCAAAGAAGGGAACCCCCACTATGGGAGGAACACTGATTTTAGCATCTATATTTATTAGCACGATATTATGGGGTGATCTAGAGAATAGGTATTTATGGGTAGCTTTAGGTGTAACAACTTTATTTGGCGCTTTAGGATGGGTAGATGATCTGTACAAGTTACGATTCCAGTCAAGTAAGGGCCTTTCCCCTCTAGCTAAGCTCTTTTGGCAAAGTTTAATAGCCTTAACAGCTATTATTTTTCTTTTTTATAGCTCAGAAAATATAAGTGAAACAAGTTTCATTGTTCCATTTTTCAAAAATATATCTATACCCTTGGGTTTTGGTTTTATTCTTCTTTCTTATCTTGTAATTATAGGGTCAAGCAATGCAGTTAATCTTACAGATGGACTAGACGGCCTGGCTATTCTTCCATGTGTAATGGTTGCAGGTGGATTAGGTCTCATAGGATATGCTGCAGGTAATACTATTTATGCTGAATACTTAAATATTCCTTTTCTTCCTGGAACAGGTGAGATGTTAATCTTTTGCGGTGCTTTGGTAGGTTCAGGCATTGGGTTTCTTTGGTATAACACCTATCCTGCCCAAGTCTTTATGGGAGATGTAGGTTCTTTAGCATTAGGTGCTGCCCTAGGCGTCGTCGCAGTAATAATAAGGCATGAATATGTATTGTTAATAATGGGAGGTGTTTTCGTTGTGGAAACTCTTTCAGTTATTGTACAGGTCACTTCTTTTAAATTAACCGGAAAGAGAGTTTTTAAAATGGCTCCAATCCATCACCATTACGAGCTTAAAGGGTGGCCCGAGCCCCGAGTCATCGTTAGATTTTGGATAATTACTTTTATGTTAGTTTTAATTGGACTAGTAACTCTAAAACTTAGATAAATTCTGGGTGGAGTAAAATTTATGCATCTTATTCTAGGTTTCGGTGCAACTGGAGCCTCTTACTTGAGGTATCTAAATAAAAAAAATATATCTGCATTAATCATGGATTCCAGAGATAGACCTTCTGGTTTATTGGAATTCGATAGTCTAAACAATGATAATTTTCTTCTCGGTAAATTTGATGTGGGAGTTTTAGATCAAGTAAATACAATTTTAGTTAGTCCTGGCATAGATTATGGAAACGAGATACTTGTAGCCGCTAGAAAAGAAGGAATTAAAATTCTTACTGACATAGAAATTTTTACAAAAGAATCTAAATCAAAAAAAATATTTATAACTGGGACGAATGGAAAGACCACTGTTGTTTCCATGATTGGGCATGTACTTAACAATATTTATGAAACTGAAGAAGTTGTTTGCAGTGGTAATATCGGAACTCCCGTTTTAGATACACTTAATAAAAAACAAGATGTATCTATTGTAGAACTTTCAAGCTTTCATCTTGAACACATCAAGAATCTCAAATCCGATATTGGAGTCTTGTTAAATGTTGAACAAGACCACTTAGATCGACACCATTCTTTTGGGAGCTACAAAAAAGTAAAGGAAAAAGTACTTTTTGGCTGTTCTGTAGGCCTTACTGTAAAAGAGATTTTATTATCAATAGACTCTATTGGAGAACAAATATTTAGTTTTGAAGACTTAACTAAACCTTTTGAAAAGGAGATTTATAATTTATTTAAAAATAAATGGCCTCATCATGAAATATTAAATATTCAAGCTGTTTTAAGTGTCGTGTTAGTTTTTGAAGCTTTAAAAAATAATAAAGCCTCAAGCGAAGTACTGGTCGATCAGCCTGATTTAATAAATAGATGCTTTGAGGCCTTAATAACTTTTAAGAGACTTAAACACAGGTTTGAAGTTTTAGGTGCACGTAATGGGCTTACTTACATAAATGACTCTAAGAGTACGAATATTTCTTCTTTATTAACTGCAATTAAATCTGCTGAAAAATCTTATGGTAGTAATAAAGTTGTTTTAATCTGTGGTGGTGATTCTAAAGATCAAGATTTTTCTAAGATTAATAAAAAAGATCTGGACTCTACTAAAAAGATATTGATATACGGAAGGGATAAAGAAAAAATTCTTAAAGAGATTGGTGAAAAGGCAGATTGTTCTTTAGTTGCGGATCTTGAAGATGCAATTAGCCAGTCAGATTCTTTCTGTCACGAGGGAGATGTAGTCCTTCTTTCTCCTTCATGTGCAAGTACTGATATGTTTTTAGACTATAGAGAAAGAGGAGATAAGTTCAGGGAGTTAACTGGATTTTCTTAAAAGGTATGCTTGTTAATTTAGAAAAATATTTTTCTCTACCTGATTTTAAAAAAATTGATTTTATTTTTTTTGGGTTATTTCTCTTTTTAAGTCTTTTTGGGCTTTTAGCCGTTGCTACAGCATCAATTGAATTTTCGGATTCTTTAACAGGAGAGCCCTTAAACTTCACTAAAAAACAGTTTATCCATTTAATAGCTGGGTTATTTCTATTTTCACTAGTTCTGTCAATACCTTTAGCATTTTGGGAGACTTTTGATCGCTTGTTTTTAGGGCTTGGAATTCTTTTATTGATCATGGTTTTTATTCCTGGAATAGGCATTGAAGTTAATGGCTCACACAGATGGATACGAATCGGTCCTGTCGGGTTGCAGCCTTCTGAGATAATGAAGCTCTTTAGTATTGTTTATATTGCCGGGTATTCTGTAAGACGTCTAAATGATCTGCAATCAAATTGGCTTGGTTTCTTCAGACCTGCGGTTTTGATTGTTTTAGTAGTTTCATTAATACTTATACAGCCTGATCTTGGTACTTCAGCTGTTATCTTCGCTACTGTGTTGGGAATGCTTTTTGTAGCTGGTGCTCAGATGAAACAGTTTCTTCTTGTTATAGGTTTAGGTTTAGTGGGTGTCTCAGCTTTAATTTATTTTGTTCCTTGGAGATGGGAAAGAATTATTTCTTTTATAGACCCATGGACAGATCCTTTTGGCGGAGGTTATCAATTAACTTTGTCTTTAATGGCTATAGGGAGAGGGGAATGGTTTGGTGTAGGCTTAGGAGAAGGTCTGATGAAATTAGGATACCTGCCTGATGCGCATACCGATTTTATTTTTTCAGTAATTGTCGAAGAAATGGGACTTTTTACTGCGATATTAATTATTTCTACCTTATTTTTTATTTCTTTTAGATCTTTTTATATAGGAAGGAAGGCGCTAGAAAGAAACTTATACTTTGGTTTTTTTATTGCTTATGGCGTTGCTATATTAATTGGTCTCCATACGTTTATTAATGTTGGTGTTGCAACAGGATTATTACCTACCAAAGGTCTTACATTGCCTTTTTTAAGTTATGGAGGTACAAATTTACTCATTATGTGTAGTTTGTGTGCATTAGTTCTTAGAGTCGATCAAGAAACAAAGTCTGCTATGCCATCGATAAATATTTCTAGAAGGGTGAGCTTTTAGTGAAGGCATTATTTGTAGCAGGAGGGACTGGTGGTCATGTTTACCCCGCTCTAGAGGTTGCTAGAGAGTTTAAAAATTCAGGCGCTCAGATATATTGGATAGGAAAAGAAAATTCTTTAGAGCATGAGTTTTCCAAGAGAGAAGGGTTTAGTTTTGAGCCAATAAAATCTTCAGGTTTTAGAAAAAAAAGTTTTATAGAAAAAATCCTTTCAGTTTTTTATTTAATAACCTCTTTCATCAATTCCATCATCATTCTATTAAAAATTAAACCCAAGTTTATTTTTTGTTTTGGAGGGTATCTAAGTTTAGGACCTGGTTTTGCTTCAGTTGTGTTAAGAGTTCCTTTATTTATTCACGAACAAAACAGCGTAGCAGGGACAGCTAATAAATTATTAGCCAATCTTGCTACAGAAGTTTTTGAAGGATTCCCTAAATCTTTCAAAAGAAATCTTGAGAATATTAATTTTGTAGGGAATCCAGTAAGGCAAGAAATAACTTCTTTTACTCATACAAATAAAGCAGTGACTTCAACTAATAAGTTTAAACTGTTGATATTAGGTGGTAGTCAGGGATCAACTCAACTTAATTCATTAGTAATGGATTCTTTGAATGAAGTTAAAGATAAAAAGAATTGGGAAATAGTCCACCAAACTGGTAAAGCTGACAGGGAGGAGTTAAATAATTCTTATAAAGACTTAAATATTAATTATAAGGTTGAGTCATTTATAAAGAATATGGGTGAGGCTTATTCAAATTGTGATTTAGTGATTAGTAGGGCTGGAGCTATGACTATTTCCGAATTACTAATCACCCACACCCCTAGCATTTTACTCCCTCTACCTTGGGCAACAGACGATCATCAAACTTCAAATGCTAAATATCTAGAAAGTCTAGGAGCTGCAAGAGTTTTAGAGTCTGATAACAAGAATATTTCTGAATTAGCCTCTTTATTAACAAGGCTCTCAGTTGATAAAGAAGAGAGACTTTCTATGATTAATTCAGCTAAACTTGCCAATAATCAAGAAGTAACGAAAGCAATATTAAAAAAAATAAATGAATCCATCAAAAAAGACACCTAATAAAATATTTTTTATAGGTATTGGTGGTAGTGGTATGAGCGGTTTAGCTGAAGTTCTGTTTAACTTAGGCTATGAAGTTTCCGGATCAGACTTGTTAGATTCTGCTGTCACTGAAAGACTTAAGTCCTTAGGGATAGATGTAAAAATCGGTCATGAAGAAAATAATGTAGATAGTCAAGACATGATAATTAAGTCTACTGCGATAGGAGAAGAGAATGTTGAGCTTATAAAAGCTCAAGAGTCAGGTTTACCTATCCTTAAAAGGGCTGAACTTTTGTCAAGCTTAATGAACATGAAAAGAGGCGTGGCAGTAGCAGGAACACATGGAAAAACAACAACTACTAGTATCTTAGCCTCTATTATGACTGAAGCAATGTTGGACCCTACCTTTATTAATGGTGGCATTATTAATAGCTTTGCATCTAACGCAAAGTTAGGAACAGGAGATTATTTACTGGCAGAAGCAGATGAAAGCGATAAGTCTTTTTTAATGCTACAGCCTTCCCTAGAAATTATTACAAATATAGATGCTGATCACTTGGTGAATTATGAAAATGATATGAATAATCTAGAAGAGGCATTTATTAAATTTGTAAGAAAACTTCCATTTAATGGTCTTCTAGTTGCTTGTGGAGATGATCCTATTATTCAAAAATTAATGCCATCATTTTCAAGAAAGACAATTCTTTATGGTTTTGATGATCGCAATGATTATGTAGTGGATAAATATAAAACTTCATCTTTTAGCTCTGAATTCACTTTAACAAATGATGAGGGTGTAACTTCTAACTTCAAGTTAAATTTACCTGGAAAACACAATGTGCTTAACGCAACAGCCGCTTCTGTATTAGCCATAGAGGAGGGGATATCGTTAATAAATGTGCAAGCAGCTTTAGAAAAATTTTCTGGTATTAGTCGGAGAATGCAGTTTTTAGGGAAATTAGACCAGACCATTGTTATAGATGATTACGGTCATCATCCCACGGAGATCAAAAATACGATTGTAACTCTAAGAGAATCTTTCCCTGAATCAGAAATAAGCATGATTTTTCAACCTCATAGATTTACAAGAACTAAAGACTTGTTTGAGGAATTTGTAGAAGTTCTTAAATCGGTAGAAAGATTAATTCTATTAGAGATATATTCAGCAGGTGAAGAATCCATTGAAGGGATTAGCTCCAGTACACTACTTGAAAGTATTAAAAATACAGGTTTAGAAGATGTTTTTTTAGCCCAATCCAATACTCATGCATATGAATTAATAGAAAATATTATTTCAGAGGAAAAAGGAGTTTTATTAATTCAAGGAGCTGGAAATATTTCTGAGATTTCAGACAAATTAACTCAAAAAATTAAATAATAATGGCTGCCAATAATCTTGATGCTTTAATTAATAGGGAAATAACTGTTTTGATGGGAGGGTGGTCTGCAGAAAGAGAGATATCTTTGAAAACAGGAAGGGCGGTTACTGACTCTATTAAGTCTTTAGGCCTGAAGGTTAGGGGCGTTGATCTAACTTCTCCAGAAGAGATTGAAAAGATAATTAATTCTCTAGATTTAGTTTTTATAGCATTGCATGGAAGAGGAGGAGAGGATGGTTATCTTCAAAAGATATTAGAAGAAAATAAGATTCAATTTACTGGAAGTAACTCTGGTGCCTGTGAAGTTGCAATGAATAAGGCGGAAACAAAAAAAATTTGGAGAGACCTATCCTTACCAACTCCTGATTTCGTTGAAATTAGAAATGCTGGTACACCCAATTTAGAAACTACCCCCTTTTTATCTGGAGAAAATGATGTTAGCCCTCTTGAGGCATCATTTGTGGTAAAACCGGCAAGAGAGGGATCAAGTTTTGGTATTAGCATTGTTCATCCTGAAGAAAAAACTTCTTTAGAGGATGCCATGAAGAAGGCAATCGAATATGACGATATTCTTATAGTAGAAGCCTTTGTTGAAGGGGATGAAATTACTGTTCCTATACTAGGAGAAGAGATTCTTACACCTATTACAATCAAACCAAAAAATTTATTTTACGACTTCGAAGCTAAATATCTAAGACAAGATACTGAATACTTAAAATCAGATTTAAATCCTGAAGAATTTGATGCCGTTAAAGAATTTTCTCTAAATGCCTTCTCCTGTTTGGGTTGTGAAGGTTGGGGTAGAGTTGATTTGATTAAAGATAGAAACAATAATTTCCAAATTATTGAGGTCAATACTGTGCCTGGCCTAACAGAAACTAGCTTAGTTCCAAAATCGGCGTCTTTTGAGGGTATCGATTTTAATAGTTTAATAACTAGAATTCTAAATACGGCTTGCTTCGAACAATAAGCTCAAATAGAATGCCCAGCCTTAGTACCTTGCTCG
>Ga0209752_1000478_pt1 | contig 19450 bp, 16 predicted proteins | sample METZYME_3_250m_FD_187548 | JGI IMG/M metagenome (GOLD analysis project Ga0209752, IMG submission 187548) | Marine microbial communities from oxygen minimum zone in mesopelagic equatorial Pacific - METZYME_3_250m (SPAdes) (version 2) | ecosystem: Environmental > Aquatic > Marine > Oceanic...
AGAATGCGCATCAATGATGGTCGTGCAATACCCAACTTTCTTAAACAAGCGTTGACAGGCAAAGACTTGACGATATACGGTAATGGTTCGCAAACACGTAGTTTTTGTTTTGTTTCAGATCTTATAGAAGGCATTTGTCGATTACTGATATCCGAGCAAAACGAGCCAGTTAACATTGGCAACCCTAATGAAATGACAATCCGAAATTTGGCCGATAAAATTTTGCAAGCAACCGGAAGCAAGAGTAAAATCGTACAAGTTCCTTTGCCAGAGGATGATCCTAAAACGCGTCAACCAAACATAACTCTTGCAAAAATTTTACTAGACTGGGAACCCAAAGTTAGCTTGGATGAAGGATTGGAGCCTACGCTAAAATATTTTAAAGAACAGCTCAGCTCTTCCTGATTATCATCGGGAAAATATTTTTTTCAGCTTTGCAGATAAAGGGCCTCTATAAATACAAAAAACCATTTATTTGAACAGAAAATTGGATATGGAACGCGTAAAAAATCTACTCAATATAAGCGCTGATTTAAAAAAAACAGTAGCTGAAACTCTTTCTTCTGAAATTCTGGATGCCGCCCAGAAAATTCAAGGCCGCCTGGAGGCTGGAGGCAAGCTATTGTTGATGGGCAATGGTGGCAGCGCAGGAGATGCCCAACATATTGCTGCTGAACTGGTGGGTCGGTTTAAAAAAGAAAGAAAAGCCATGCCTGCGCTGGCTTTAACTGTCGACACCTCTTCTTTAACTGCCCTCGGCAATGATTATGGATTCGATACTATATTCGAAAGACAGGTTGAAGCCCTTGCCAATAAAAACGATACGGTTATAGGTATCAGCACCAGTGGAAATTCTGAAAATGTTGTACGGGCTGTCAATAAGGCCAATTCTATAGGTGCTTTCACTATTGGACTTCTTGGTAACGATGGTGGAAAATTAAAAGATGCTGTAAACCTTCCTATTATTATTCCTTCAAACGATACGGCTCGAATCCAGGAAGTTCACATTACCATCGGTCATATCATCTGTGAAATTATAGAAGAAGACTTTTAAATGAGAGAACGTTTCAAAAAATTCTTTGACCAAAAAGAACGACCTAAAATTTTAGTGGTCGGCGATCTTATACTGGATGAGTATATATGGGGTGGAATCAATCGGATATCTCCTGAAGCTCCTGTTCCCATTCTTGAAACTCGATCAGAAACCCTGGCTCTGGGGGGTGCTGCCAACGTTGCCAACAATCTGGTGGCATTAGGTTGCGAAGTCCATCTTTGTGGTGCTATTGGCCAGGATGAAAAAGGCGACAAACTTTTACAAACTATCCATAACCGATCTATCCAAACTGAAGGAATATTTCGGTTTGTGCATCGCCCCACCACATCGAAAATGAGAATTATTGCGCACAACCAACAGGTTCTTAGAATCGATAAGGAAGATAACCGGCCCATTACGACAGAGACCGAAAAAAAACTTCTTCAATACATTAACCAAATGCTTCCAAGCATGGATGGTGTCATTTGCTCCGATTATCAAAAGGGAATCCTTACTAAAAAAGTGATTCATGCAATCATGCATAAGGCTAAGAAAGCTAAAAAGTCTGTAATTGTTGACCCCAAAAGTTCAGATTTTTCGCTTTATAAAAATGCAACTGTCATCACACCAAATTTGAAAGAAGTTGCTCGATCTGTGCCCATAAAAATAACCAACAAGGAAAACCTTGATCGTGCAGCGGAATACCTTTTAAATCTGACTCGCTCGGAAGCTATCCTCATCACTCAAGGAAAAGATGGTATGACTCTTTTTCAGAATAAGGCAAAATCCATTTCCATTCAAACAGAGGCAAAAGAAGTTTTCGATGTTACAGGCGCGGGAGATACAGTAATTAGTGTTTTTAGCATAGCGGTATTTGTAGGTTTCAATTTTAAAGAGGCCGCATGGCTTTCCAATATGGCAGCTAGTATCGTGGTAGGGAAAGTAGGAACTGCTGTGGTCACTCTAAACGAAATCAACGAATTTCTTTATGAAGAAATGCTTCGAACTTCTCACACGGTTCTGGAAATTGATGAATTAAAAAAGATCATTGGTTTAGCAAAAAGTACCGAAAAAAAGGTTGTTTTTACCAATGGCTGTTTTGACATCATTCATGGAGGCCATATCGAGTTTTTGCAAAAAGCCAAATCCTTGGGCGATATTTTAGTGGTTGGACTCAATACAGATAATTCTGTAAGAAATTTAAAGGGAGAGGGGCGACCCATTAAAACCGAAAAGGAGCGCGCCGATATTCTTTCAGCGCTGAGGTTTATTGATTACATCACCCTATTCAATGAAGCCACACCAGAAAAACTAATTAGGGAAATAAGACCGGATATTCTGGTTAAAGGCGACGACTATAAAATAGATGACGTAGTCGGCCGAGAGATAGTTGAAGGTTATGGGGCCCATGTGGAACTCATCCCCATTGTAAAGGGGCACTCCACAACTATGACACTGGAAAAAATTCTTGCGAACCGTCGCCCTTCAGGAGATAGCAAAGGAAATTAGAAGCATTGCCTTTAATAAAAATCCCAACTGTTTTATGTGGCACATGAGCCTAAATGCTTATCGAGGATTAAGTATTGTCCAACATAATCTGCAATACCCTCTTCCAAAGACATTACCAGATCCGAGTAACCAGAATTAAGAATTTTTTGGGTTTCTGAGCAGGTATGATATTGATACTGGTTTATAAGCGCCGAAGGCATATCAATATATTCAATATTTTCTTTCTTATTCATAGCTGAAAAAATGGCCTTTGCTAAATCATTCCAGTTTCTTGCTTTTCCTGAGCCCACATTAAAAATTCCTCCAAGATTAGGCCGATCTAAAAAATATAAGGTCATGGAAACAGCATCTTTGATGTATAAAAAATCCCTTTCCTGGTCACCGTCAGCATATTCTGGTTTGTAGGATTTGAACAAACGCAATTTGCCTGTATCCCGCACTTGAAGAAATCCTTTTCGCACCATACTTTGCATTTCCTGTTTATGGTATTCATTGGGACCGTACACATTGAAATACTTCAAGCCTACTATTTCTTTTAATGCCCCTTGAGCTTGAGCCCATAAGTCGAACTTTTGTTTGCTGTCACCATACAAGTTTAAGGGTTGCAATAATTTGAGCCTAGATTCATTATCATAATAACCATTTTCGCCTGCACCATATGTTGCCGCACTGGAGGCATAAATAAATCGAACCCCTTTTTCTAAACAGAAACTCGCCAAGTGTCGAGTATATTCATAATTGTTTTCATTCAAAAACGACTCATTAGTTTCGGTTGTTGAAGAACAAGCACCCATATGAAAGATTGCATCACAATTTGGAAGTTTTTTTTCTAAAACATCATTTAAAAAAGCATCCTTGTCGACCAGTTTATCAAAAACAAGAGGATTCAAATTCTTCTGTTTTTCAGGATGGTCCACCTGATCAACAACCCAGATCTCTTTTACACCCTTATTATTTAATCCATGGATCAGGGCACTTCCTATAAAGCCTGCTCCACCAGTAACTACGATCATTATTTATCTGCTCCGATGTTCTAATTTTTTTAGATATGAAAATTTAATAACTGAACATTTCTTTTATAATTTTTGCATTTCCATTTTGGGGAGATGCATATCCAATAAAGAAATAGTACTCGTTCCTAATGATAATGAAATTGAAGGATTTCTGATAACAAATCTAATTAAAATCCCAGAATTCCCGCAAAAATGGATCCTATCAATATTAATAAAGCTAAGAAAAGTTAAAATAATAGTCTACTCATACATAAATCAATAATAAAAAATATATTTAAACACCGTAGCACAAAACCAATGCTCCCGACCATAACAGTTTGATTTTTAAGTATAAATTTAAATTTGGTTGCGATAAAATATCGGATTTTCAATAAAATTGTGGACGGATCTGTCCACCTCAAAAGCGGGGATTTTTGCTCTTGTTCCTTTTTGACGACATAGGCAACAACTTTGAACCTATTCGGAAACTAGTTTTTCGATAAATCTACTTTTCAATTGGACTGGGGAATTAAGAAAAATTAAGTTATAATTCCTCATCCTCAGCTTATCGGATCAATAAACTCCCGAATGAAATGAAATATTTAGTAGTGATTGCAGCGGGCTTGACAGACAGACCCATTGCAGAAAAAGATAATAAAACACCTTTGCAACTTGCAGAGACCCCAAATTTAGACGCGCTAGTACAAAAGGGAAAATATGGGCCAGTGCAAACCATTCCAGACAATCTTCACCCTGGCAACGAAGTTTCCGGATTAGGTCTTTTCGGCTACGATCCAGAAAAATATAAAGCCGGGCATGCTGCTTTGGATGCAGTCGGACTCGGAATAAAACCTGGAGATGATGAAATTACTTTATGTTGCGACCTGATAACCCTTCAAGCCACCCATGACGATATGATAATGAAGGACTATACCGGAGGGAATTTATCTTCAGAAGACTCGGAACTTTTGATAAATGCATTAAACGAACAAGTGATGGATGCAACTGTCAAGTTCTACCATGGAAAGGGATATCATAATCTCGCAGTAATTAAAAATCCCACGATACATGAAAGATTGATCCCGCCAAATGAATTGATCGGCGAAGGAATCCGGAAGTTTATGCCAGAAGGAAAAGAAGTGCGCGATCTTATTTTTGTAATGAACCAAGCACAAATAATTTTGCATAATCTGCCTTACAATCAAAAACGTACCCAAGAAAAAAAAGATCCGGTTAATAGCATCTGGCTTTGGGGCAACGGCGAACCTCCATCATTACCAACATTTCAGGATCGATTTGGAAAATCTGCAGCAGTAATAACAGCATCATCCATGATTAAAGGAATTGCCAAACTTACTGGAATAGATGTTTTAGACATAGAAGGAGCAACTGGTTTTTTTAATACCGACTATTCCAACAAGGTAAAAATTACTTTGGAAGAATTGGAAAAGAAAGATGTCGTCTTTCTTCATATTTCTGCAGGGGAAGAAGTTTCTCTTAAAGGCAATATTGATGACAAAATACTTGCTATTGAAGATTTTGATTCAGAGGTGGTTAAACCCATTGCCCAAGCTCTTGAAACGTATGAAGACGTAAAGTTGCTGATTGTTGTCAATCATGTTGCTTCTGTAGCTCTAATGAAATACGACCGTGCCCCAGTACCTTATCTGGTTTACTCTTCTAAGTCTTTAGAGAAAACTTCTAGTTTAAATAAATATGACGAAAAGATTTTAGAAGTTGGTAAAAAATTTAGTTCTGCTCCTGATCTGATTGAATCATTTCTAAATAATGAATTATGAATATGCCTCTAATAGTACAAAAATACGGTGGTACATCTGTCGGTAGCATAGATCGCATAAAGCACGTTGCCAAAAGAATTGCTCGCATTCGAAAAACAGGAACTCAGGTAGTTGTCGTTGTTTCAGCGATGGCTGGAGAAACTGATAAGCTGGTAAAAATGGCTGGCCAAATTTATCAAAATCCGGAAAAAAGAGAAATGGATCTTTTACTCTCATCAGGTGAAAGAATTTCAAGTGCGCTGTTGACCATGGCTCTTCAATCTCAAGGTGTTTCTGCTATCTCTATGACAGGAAGACAAATTGGATTACAAACGGACAGTGTGCATACCCGTGCACGGATAAAACAAATCGATGCAAAAAGAGCTCGACAAGCATTAAAAGATAATAACGTTATCGTGGTTGCTGGTTTTCAGGGCATTAATGAACAAGGCGATGTGACAACTCTCGGACGAGGAGGTTCAGATACCTCTGCTGTCGCTCTTGCTGTAGCACTTGGCGCCTCTCAATGCGAAATATATACAGATGTTGACGGTGTTTATACTGCAGATCCAAGGATTGTGCAAAAAGCAAGAAAACTAGATGTGATATCGTATGATGAAATGCTGGAGATGGCTAGCCTGGGCGCTAAAGTTCTACAAATACGGTGCGTTGAATTTGCCCATAAGTTCCAAATGCCATTAGTTGTGAAGTCCTCCTATAATGAAGGAGGTAAAGGAACGTTGATCTGTGAGGAGGATTTAAATATGGAACAGCCGGTGGTTTCAGGAATTATGTACGATAAAAATCAGGCTAAAATTACCTTGAAGGAAGTCCCCGATCAGCCTGGTATAGCAGCAAATATTTTCGAACCCATTGCAGCAGCCGGTCTTTCTGTAGACATGATCATTCAGAATATCAGTGCTGAGGGCCATACGGATTTATCTTTTACTCTGGCCCGTGAAGAGCTAAATGAAACGATGATCATCATGGAAAATGTGGCTAAAAAGATTCATGCTGTAAATGTCAGCGCCGATTCAAAAATTGCTAAAATTTCTATAGTCGGAGCAGGAATGAGAAGTCACTCTGGAGTAGCAGCAAAAATTTTTAAATCGCTTTCCAAGGAAAAGATTAATATTCTGATGATCAGTACTTCAGAAATTAAGGTCTCATGTATTATAGAGCAAAAACATACTAAAGTAGCTGTTAATGCGCTACACAAGGCATTCGGCCTAGAAAAAAAAGCCAACAGCAAAAAATATATTACAAAAAAAGCGGCTCGTAAAAAATCTACAACAAAGAAAAAATGAATTCTATAAAAATATACGACACTACACTTCGTGACGGTTCACAAGCCGAAGGAATTTCATTCACTGTAGAAGATAAAATTCGTATCGCACAGAAGCTTGATGAGATGGGGGCTCATTATGTCGAAGGAGGTTGGCCTGGATCCAATCCACGAGATATTGATTTTTTTTCTAAAGTAAATCACATAAAATTTTTGCAAACGAAAATCACTGCGTTCGGTAGCACCCGCTATCCAAATAAAAAAGTAGAAGAGGATATAGTAATTCAGGCGCTTTTGAGAACAGAAACCGAAGTGGTCACCATATTCGGAAAAACATGGGACCTGCATGTTAGGGACGCTTTATCTACCAGTCTCGATGAAAATCTGCGAATGATTTTTGAAAGCATCAACTATTTGAAAAAGCATCGGACCGAAGTTTTGTTCGATGCCGAACATTTTTTTGATGGTTACAAAAATAACCCCGAATACGCAATCAAAACAATCAAAGAAGCAGAATCAGGAGGAGCAGACTGGATTGTACTTTGCGATACTAATGGCGGGTCGCTCCCTGATGAAGTTTATTCAATTTTTTCTGAAGTTAAAAATTCTATTAACATCAGATTAGGAATCCACGCCCACAACGACTCTGAAGTGGCAGTAGCAAACTCACTTCGTGCTGTAGAGGCCGGAGCTCAACAAGTACAAGGAACCATCAACGGCATAGGCGAAAGATGCGGTAACACAAATTTGATCTCGGTCATCCCTAATTTAAAAATTAAGATGGGGCTTGACTGTGTTTCAAATGAGCAACTTAAAAAATTAAAAGATGTTTCGGCATTTGTAGATGAATTAGCAAATAAAGCTCATTGGAATCAGCAACCTTTTGTCGGTAAAAGTGCTTTTGCTCATAAAGGAGGCATTCATGTAAGTGCAGTTCGAAAAAATTCAGAAACATACGAACATATTAAACCTGAAGTTGTTGGCAACAGCCAGCGTATCCTAATATCTGATCTTTCAGGAAAAAGCAATGTGCTTCATAAAGCAAAAGAGTTTGGCATTGATATAGAGGCTGGCGAGCCTAAAATTCAAAAAATCCTTAAAACCCTAAAAGAATCTGAAAATCTTGGGTTTCAGTATGAAGGGGCTGAAGCTTCTTTCGAGTTATTGATGAGAGATGCATTAGGTGAAAAAGAAGTTTTCTTCGACTTTATCAGCTTTCGGGTCATTGTTGAAAAACAGCAGAAAGATGAAGAGCCGGTTTCTGAAGCAACCGTCAAACTAAAAGTAAACGGTGTGCAAGAAGTGTCTACAGAAGAGGGAATAGGCCCTGTAAATGCTTTGGATAAAGCAATAAAAAAGGCCCTAGTAAAATTTTACCCAGAATTAGAAAAAGTGGATTTATACGACTACAAAGTACGCATTCTGGAAGAAAAAAAAGGTACGCGCGCTAAAACTCGCGTACTGATTGAATCTGGGGATGAGCATACAAAATGGGGAACTGTTGGTGTATCAGAAAATATTATTGAAGCCAGCTGGCAAGCCTTGATCGACAGCATTGCTTTTAAGTTAAATGCTTTTTCAAAATCTTCCGATAAAAAAATTAAATAAAATTTTGACTACCCCTGGATCATACTAAGGTATTATCAGAAACGGATCCGCGCCCGGTACGCAACAATTGACCAACGGTTTCGCGATAATACCCCCGCATTTGTGTAGTATGTTTTTCATAATCACTTAGTAACGCATTTGCAAGAGTATCCTCATCATCACCGCTATAAGATAATAGGCGGGCTAATTGCGCCAATTCAATTATTTTCTTCGGTAAAGTATTGGTGGGAGTCTGACGAATAATCCTCAATGCACATTCCAGTTTTCTTAAGAATAGATAATTCTCTTTAGCCAGATCTGCTTTAACCTGATCAATTATTCCATGTGTCACGAGCATATTTATTGATTGAATAGTATTGGTTTGTCGTAGGCGAGGATTTCTTTTCCCGTGTATCAATTGCAGGATTTGCATCGTGAACTCAATATCAGCAATACCACCAAAACCAAGCTTTACATTTTTTCCTTTTGTTTTTTCTTTAGCCAATTCTAATTCCATTCGTTCCCGCAACCGTGAAATTTCTATAAGGGCACTGTATTCAAATTTATCCCGAAAAACAAAATCGTGTACTGTGCTCATAAATTTTTTACCAACATCTTTATTCCCAGCGACAACACGCGCCCTTACCATTGCCTGTTGTTCCCAAATTCTAGCGCGAGATTTAAAATATTTCTCATACCCCTTTACTGATAGAACCAAGACCCCTGCCTCTCCTTCAGGTCTAAGTTCGGTATCAATCTTATAGGCGAAACCCGCAGGGGTCATTTCTGAAGTCAGTTTATAGATTAATTGTGAAATAGCATGATACTGGATTCCTTCCAAATTATTTTCTTCAGACCCATCATAAACAAAAATAATATCAAGATCAGAGCCAAAGTTTAATTCTCCCCCACCATACTTACCCAAACCAACGATACAAAGTTTTTCAGGTATCGTATGACCGTTCTTCCTACTTACTTCCTCAAAGGCTAATTTGAAAACAGCCTGCAAAAAAACATCAGCAAGATTTGAAAGATCGAAAAGCGTACCTTCTAAATCTGTTTCTTTAATCAAATACCTCACTCCAATCCTTAATTCTTCATAAAGTTTGAATCGACGCAGAATAAGGGATTTTTTATCTAATGAATCACCCGTCATTAAAAATTTATCCAAACCTTCAGAAATTTTTTCTGGGGTTTTAAATCGATAAATCTCATCCATATCTGAAAGTAAATCTACAAATTCAGGTCTCTTAATTAGTATTTGTGAAAGTAGCCCACTACTACCAAACAAAATTATTAGAAATTCAAGAAACTTTTCATTCTCCTGAAACAGCTTTAAAAAAGAGTCTCTGGCACCCGTGGCTTCAACAAATTTACATAGGTTTTCAATAGCTTTACCGGGGCTTGGAATTTTTTTGCATTGATGGATAATCTTGGGAAGGATTAAGCTAAATTCTTGAATACTTTTTTCGGAGGGGTCTGAAAATGATGAACCATCTCGAAATACTTTTAAAAAACGAAACGCTTGTTTAGGGTTAAGAATTAATGGAATGGAAGCCAGTGTTTCTTCCGAAAACAGTTTTTCTCCTTCGCGAGACCATTTCCATTCATTCGAAATCGCTGCTGCTGCTTCTCTTTTTTCTTCTTCTGCAAACTGTTCGGAAAACATTTTCCCAACAAAAGAAGTATGCGATTCATAAACACTCATCAAGTTTTTTGAAAGCTCCTCAACCGTCTTGCCTTTAATACGCATCTTTCTAGCAAGGACGGCTCTATCCACATTGCTATCAGGGATCTGGTGTGTTTGCATACCAAAAGTTATTTGCACTCTATTTTCAAGATGCCTTAAAAATATATAAGCTTCCGATAAACGTAAAAAATCTTCTTCATTAATAATATTTTTTTCTTTTAAAGCTTCCAGGGCTCTCAGGGAACCTCTAATTCGCAACTCTTTATTTCTACCACCAAATAAGAGTTGATAGGCTTGGATTATAAATTCAACTTCCCTTATGCCTCCAAATCCAAGCTTTATATTTATCTTACCCAGATTTTTGTCTTTCAGGCTTTTGTTAATACGGTTTTTCATGGATTTGATTTTTTCTATAGCTTCAAAATCCAGGCTTCGTCTGTATATAAATGGTTCCATCATGGAAAAAAATTGTCTTCCCAGCGCTTCACTTCCTGCCGAAACTCTGGCTTTAATCATGGCCTGTCTTTCCCAAGTTTTTCCCCAAGATTGATAATATGTTTCGCAACTAGCCAAAGAACTTGCTATTTCTCCACTGGGGCCATCGGGCCTAAGGTCCAAGTCGACCCGGAAAACGTTACCTTCATCAGTAATTTCATTTATGTACTTGGTAGTTTGCCGTGCTAGCTTGGAAAAATATTCGTGATTGGTTATTGTAATAACCTCGTTTTCCTTAAAAGGTTCGGGACGTGTTTCCCCATGACTAGAAGTATAAATATAAATAAGGTCGATATCTGAGCTGTAGTTTAGCTCCTGTCCTCCCAGTTTTCCCATTCCAATGACAGCAAACTCCGAGATTTGTAAATTTCCATCTGTATCTTTATATGAGGGAATACCGTGTTTTTTTTGCAAATCTCTATCCGCTTTTTCATAAGCAATTTGCAAACAAACATCTGCTAGATTTGAGATATCTCCCACGGTCTCCATTAGCTCTGCGGTTCCCAGTAAATCTCGTAATCCTATTCGTATATACTCCCTTTTCTTAAATTTTCTTAGCAATTTCGAAGTTTCACTTTTATGAAAATACTCTCCTGCCATTTCATAAAAATCTCTCATCAAAATGTCTTTAGATTTTGATTCTGTAAGTACCTCTGGTTGGCCTAACCAATTTACATGGGAGGGTTCACTTAAAAGAGAGTCTGTTAAAATTTGGCTTCCTGAAAATAAATAAACCAGTGATTTTAACAGGCTTTTTGATTCTGAGAGTTGTGTAAAAAGATGCTCTTTTTCTTTAAATTTTTCAACAAAGCGTTCCAGATTATGTAACACCAAATCCGCATTGTGAGACTGGGCTGACAAGTCTAATAAACTTGAAAAAAAATTGGGGTATAGTTTATTGAAATCTGTACATTTGGCTAGAGAAATAAAATCTTTCCAGCTCTTAGAAGGTTCCTGAAATCCAAATATAACTAAACTGCTTGCCAACCCTGGTTCCCAAGGCACACAGTTATGTATTTTCTCTACCAAGGCTTCTTTGGAGTTCATTATTCAATATTTAAAATCAAGCATTAAAGCAAAAAAACCCCCTGGGTGAACCCCAGGGGGTTTTCGAATAAAATCGTTACTCTCCGGCATTCACCTAATCAGCAATCGTAATACATTTGGAATTCAAGCGGATGCGGACGCAATCTCAATGGATCGACTTCATTTTCTTTTTTGTAGTCTATCCATGTATCTATTACATCTTGGGTAAACACATCGCCTTTGAGCATGAATGCATGGTCCTCCTCTAGAGCCCGCAGGGCTTCATCCAGAGAATGCGGTAAGGTCGGAATATTTGCCAATTCTTCCGGCCCAAGAGAATAAATATTTTTATCCAGTGGTTCACCCGGATCAATTTTATTTTCAATTCCGTCAAGCCCCGCCATAAGCATTACTGCAAAGGTTAAATATCCGTTACAGGAAGGATCTGGGAATCGAATTTCCAATCGTTTTGCTTTAGGGCTTGGTGAGTACATGGGAATTCTGATTGAAGCACTTCGATTTCGACTTGAGTATGCAAGATTAACCGGCGCTTCAAATCCCGGCACCAATCGTTTATATGAATTGGTTGTTGGTGCTGCAAACGCACAAATGGTTTTTGCGTGCTTTAAAATTCCGCCAATATAATGCATTCCCAACTCACTAAATCCTGCATAACCATTTCCAGCCATTAGGGGTTTACCACCTTTCCAGATGCTCTGGTGCACGTGCATCCCGGTTCCGTTGTCTCCATACATCGGCTTTGGCATAAATGTAGCAGTTTTACCGTACGCCCGGGCCACGTTTTTAACAATGTACTTATACCACATAAGGCTATCAGCACAATTTACAAGGGGGGAAAATCGCATATCAATTTCACACTGGCCGCCTGTTGCAACTTCATGATGGTGGCATTCCATAGTAATACCCACCTGCTCCATGAGTAACATCATTTCCGACCGTATATCCTGAAGTGTATCGGATGGTGAAACTGGGAAATAACCTTCTTTGTGACGCGGTTTGTGCCCCAAGTTTGGGGCTTCGTCACTACCTGTATTCCAGGTCCCTTCTTCTGAATCAATGGAATAAAACGATTCGTTCACTGTTGAATCGTACTGAACATTATCAAAGACGAAAAACTCAGCCTCAGGACCAAAGTAAGCTGTATCTCCAATTCCTGTGGATTTAAGATATGCTTCTGCCTTTTGCGCTATGTTTCTAGGATCACGACTGTATTTTTCTTTAGTAATAGGATCAAATATATTACAGATCATGCTGACTGTGGCATCTTTCATAAACGGATCCATTACAGTGGTGCCGGGATCTGGAATAACAATCATATCGCTATTGTTAATTGCCTGCCAACCTCGAATGCTGGAGCCATCAAATCCTAATCCATCTTCAAAAATACTTTCTTCTAACTCTCCGATGGGCACTGAAAAATGCTGCCATGAACCTACAAAATCCATAAACTTCAAATCAAGGATTCGAGCATTATTTTTCTTAGCAAAATCTACTGCCTCTTTGGGGGTCATTAATGTATCTCCTGCAAAAATTAATTAAATGGGAATAACTAAAAAACACAATAGCCCCGCATCGCATAGCAAATGCTGAACCAAAACCAATAATTTATTAACCTAAATTAAATCAACTTATACTTATATATATGGGCTCAAGATCAAACAGCGTCTTCCCCTCGTTCTCCGGTGCGAATACGAACGGCTTCCTGAAGGTCAATTACAAAAATTTTCCCGTCACCAATTCTACCCGTCTGCGCTGCCTGCATAATGGTGGTGATCACGTCTTCCACCTGATTATCACTGATAACGACCTCCATTTTTATCTTTGGAAGAAAATCTACAACATATTCTGCCCCACGGTATAGTTCTGTGTGGCCTTTTTGCCGACCAAACCCTTTTACCTCACTAACCGTTATGCCTTTTATTCCAATTTGGTTGAGTTTATCTTTTACTTCATCTAGTTTGAAAGGCTTAATTATAGCCTCAATCTTTTTCATAAATAACCTCTAGCCAATTTGTTCAGAATAGATCAGGGCTTGGTGACGATTTCGCTATCAGGTTTTTTTATACTGCAACCTTGAGTGATTCGCTTAATAACTTCCTTAAAAAACATCATTTACCCTAAAAGACTTCAATTTTCATGCCAACCGTATGAGCAAGCACATCCAAGGGCGCCCAGCTAAAAGCCTATAAATTTAAAGGAGTTTGAAAAGCGAAAAAACTATACCATACCCCCCCCTCAAATTCAAACACGAACCCGTGCCTAATTTTTAAACAATTAACCTATATAAATGTTTAATTTTTAAGCAGTGTCACTTTCTTTATCTAGTTGCTTCAAGCTGGATTCTAATTCAATACGTTTTTCTTCTATCAGCTCTTCTGAAGAACCTGAGGTAAGATAAATTGGAGGTCCAAAATTTATATTGCAACGGGTAAAGGGAAGAGGAAGGATAAAACGATCCCAAGTATTTAAAATTATCTTGTTTTTTGACCCAAAATTCATTGGAAATAAAGGTAGTCTAGTAATGCCTGCTAATTGTACCGAGCCAGATTGGGCAATACAACGTGGACCTCTGGAACCATCTGCAATAATTATAATTCTTTGCCCATCACGTAATACGCGAATCAGTGAACGGGCAGCAGGAACTGCATTTTTAAAGGTAGACCCGCGAATTACAGAATAACCCATCAAACGCGCAAGCTTTGCCAGAAGATCTCCGTCTACGCTGGGACTGATCAATAAAAAATAATCCGGACGATTTCTTAAATAATAAAATAGATAAAAAATTCTACAATGCCACAAAGTTAGAATATAAGACCCGGTTAAATTTTTTATTCGATCTTCCGCCTCGCTATTCAGGTTCTTCATGCGCAGTGTCACACACCATAGATAAACCACTCCGTATAGAAGATAGGGTAATACATAATTAAAAAAAAATTTTTTCATGTTAAGGTATTTTTGATAACGAATCCACCATGCTTGCCGCAACGGCTTTCATCACCCCCGGCCTGCCCAGATTTTTACGAACGAGCAACAACCGATTCTGTACTTCATGACAATATTCAGGATTCTTTAAAAATTTCAATATTTCTGCAGCAATATTCTCTGCGTTTGCCTTACTCTGGATCAATTCTGGAACAACGCTTTCTCCTGCGACTATGTTGATCAACCCATAATAAGGAGTATTTATAAGCATGAGGGCCAACCAATAAGTCAATGGACTCAATTTATAAATAATCACCATAGGACAACCTATTATTCCAGCCTCAAGAGTTGCCGAACCCGAAGCTATAATCAGAGCATCACAGGTGTTCATCACATTGTAAGTTTCACCTTTTAGAATTTTTATATCCAATGGATTAGAACCTAGTTTTTTCTGAATCAAAACTGGGTCAATCGTATCGGCAACAGGAAGCAGGAATTGGCATTCGCCCATCTCCTTCTTTACTTTTTCTGCTGCCAATAATATTTCATCCAGAAGAGAAGTGATTTCATTCATCCGGCTTCCTGGAAGAAGACCTACTATTTTTTTATGCGAGTCCAATGCAAACTTTTCCAAGCTATCTCCACGGGTTCGAGTCGGGTGCACCACATCAATAAAAGGGTGGCCTAAAAATTCCGCATCGACGCCGGCTTCTTGATACATCTTCTCTTCAAAAGGCAAAACAACAAACATCTTATGCACAAATTTACGGATATCTTTTATTCTGCCCTTTCTCCATGCCCAAATCTGAGGGCTAATAAAATAATAAACAGGGCAACTATGTTTTCGGCTGTGTTTCGCTAGCCTGAGATTCAAGGTGGGATAATCAATTAATATCACTGCAGTGTATTTAAGCGATGCTATTTCTTTCATCAACGCGCGATAGGCACCAAAATAATGGCCAAAGTCAGAGAAGATTTCTACCAATCCTACAGCCCCCATGCGTTCAATTCCAAACAGGGTATTGACCCCAGCATCACGCATGTGTCCTCCCCCCATTCCTGTAAACCGAGCTTTGGGGTATGCATCTAATAAAGCTTGTACTAATTTAGCCCCATGCAAATCGCCGGACGCTTCACCGGCTATTATCAAGAAATGAGGTTCTTCTTTATTCATAACTCCCATCAGCTATTTAGTGAAGCATTAAACAAATGCCACAACCACCTTTGCTTCATCGGCTATTTTCAGAACCTGCTCCTGCTCTACTGCCATAACACGTTCGGCCTCTAAAGCCAGAACAGAAGCCCCCCCGCCTGCTATCAAAGTTTTTATCGTCTGTGGACCAATACCAGGGCTATCGTATCGATAATCCTGATTTGTTCTGCTGACTTTTATAACCACGCAATTTCCCTTTGCCAGTTCACATCCCCGCTGAATTGCTTTATCCGTGCCTTCAAAAGCTTCAACAGCAATTACCGATTTGTTTTTGATAATCAAAGTTTGACCAATTTCCATATCCGCTAGTTTTCTAGCAATTGGAAAACCAAACTTAATGTCCTCCAATTCTTTTGGTGAGGGTTTTCGGTGAGTAAGAACACCTTTTTTCGGATAGATTTCAGACAAAAAATCTTTCTGACTCAGAACGCGAATTCCCTCTTTTTCGAGTTCCTCTATCATCCCTAAAAGTAAAACTTTATCTTCATGTGAAATATTATTTTTTAAAAACTTTATAAATTTTAAGTCGGGTAATTGAAGTTTATAGATAACGCTCTTATCCACCTTTCCTAATATCAATAAATCTTCAACGTCATTTTTTTTCAAGGTATCGAGAATTTTGTTCGGCTGGCCGATACCAAACGAATAACATTTTTCTGAATAGGGGAAAAGGCTGGATTGAATTTCATCCGAAAATCCGATACTTATTAGTCGGGTTCCATTCAGGCTGGCTTTCCTGGCGAAATAAATCGGAATTTCCCCAGCCCCAGCAATTAATCCGATTTTTTTTGTAGGGTTGGAAGGCATAATAAAAACGCGGGTAGAAGTTAAGGGGGGCTGTAAAAAAATTCTTACAGAGCCAGAACCTCGATTTAGAGATTACTGTTAAACTGGCTAAGAATATTTAGGGCAACCTCCAAAGAATACAACTCATTATCAATCGCTACTTTCCGAGGACTTCCATTCGTTACGCAATCCAGAAAATGCTTGAGTTCTAATTTAAGAGGATTGTCTTTATGAACGAATATGCGCTCGACCAGCGATTCCTGCTTATACCTTAAAGAGTCTTTGCTCAGCTTATGCTCCGAAGAGGATTGTCTATGGACATAAATTTCCTGATCCGTGTAATCCAGAACCACAAAGGAATCTTTTTGAGTAACAGAAAGGGTCCTTATCTGATTCTGCGAGGCCCGACTGGCTACAATATTTGCAATACATCCATTTTCAAATTCAAGCTGTGCATTTACAAGGTCATCTTTTGTAGAAAAAATAGAAGCTCCTAATACAAAGGTTTTGGTTACTTTAGATTGAATCAAATTTAAAATAATATCAATATCATGAATCATAATATCAAGAACAACGCCATCATCTTTAATCCGATCTGTAAAAGGCCCTGTACGCTTGCACTCTACAAAAACTGGAGAATCAACAATTTTATGCAACTCCTGAACCGCTCCATTAAAACGTTCCACATGACCTACATGTAAAATCAAAGCCTTGTCCTCGGCAATTTGAAAAAGTTCGCGAGCGTGATCGAGATTGTTGGCGCAGGGTTTTTCAAGGAGCACATGTATACCCGCATTCAATAAATCTTTAGCGATGGGAAAATGTAATCCAGTAGGGACAGCTACCACGGCAGCATCGACTTTACCATAAATATCTTTATAATTTTCGAAACTAGGAGTGCCATAATTCTCCTCGATAACCTTTCGGCTCTTAGAGTCAATATCTACAACCGAAGTAAGTTCTACTTCTGGTAACTCGGAAAGAATACCCACATGGTATTTTCCCATTCTTCCAACACCAACAACTCCAACTTTAACCTTACTCACTACTTTGTCACTCCTCTTGTGGAGTTTTTAATAAAATTTAAAAGATAATTAATTTCATCACACATTTCAATCTCTGAACTTATTTTCTTCAAAGCCTGACTGGTATTCAGATCGGGGCTAGAAATTATTTTAAAAGCTTTCTTTATGGCAGCCCGGACGGTTGGTTTAAAGTTTGCTCTCTTCAACCCTACTGCATTGACACTCAATAAGCGAGCGGGCGTTCCTTCGACTATTGAAAACGGTAAAACATCCTGATTTACTCCGGCCATCCCTCCTACCATTGCATTCCTGCCAATTCGAACAAATTGATGGATTCCAACTAGACCTGAAATGAAAGCCTGATCTTCAACAATTACATGTCCCGATAAACCCGTGCCATTTACAATGACAACCTGCTCGCCCAATTCACAATCATGGCCCAAATGAGAATATGCCATGAGCAGGCAATTTTTCCCGACTGTTGTTACACCATCTTTAAATCCTGATCGATGAATGGTTGCATACTCACGAACCACCGTTCCATCACCGATCTCTACGGATGAAAAAACATCCTTAAAGTTCATAATTTGCGGTTCACCGCCGATAGATGCTCCATTAAAAATTTTACAGTTTTTCCCGATGACTGTATTAGCTTCTATTAACACATGCGAGCCAATGACCGTTCCTTTACCAATCTTTACATTCGAACCAATAATGGAAAAAGGTCCGACTGTAACATCCTTTGCCAGCTCTGAGTCTGGGTCAATGATTGAACTTGAATGAATGGTCAAGGTTAAGAAAGGAATAAAAAATTCAAATTAGGTTTAACTTCTTAAAAACCGAATAAAATCTTAAAACAATTATTGTTACCAGATCAATTCTTACCCATCATGGCTTGAATGGTACATTCGGTCGCCAGTTCATCTTCAATAAAGGCCTTCCCTTCAAATCGAAAAATAGATTTACGCTGTTTTATCTTTGTTAGTTCCAAGCGCAACTGGTCTCCTGGGACTGCAGGTTTTCTGAATTTAGCCCCATCAATGCCTGTGAAAAACACAGAACCCTGTCCCTCCAGCTTAAGAATCTTCAGCCCCAGGATACAGGCTGTCTGAGCTAGGGCTTCAATAATAAGAACTCCCGGCATAACTGGGAATTCTGGGAAATGACCTTGAAAGAACGGCTCATCAGCCGTGACATTTTTAATGCCTACGATGCGAGAATCGAAATCACATTCGATAATTCGATCTACAAGAAGAAACGGATACCGATGAGGAATGATTTTTTTTATTTCATTGATATCCATCATAAGAGACGTTTCCTTTAAACAAACTTCTTAATATTGCATATTTTTTAAAATGAAAATATGAAATTACGCAACAAAATTGGTTGGAGAGGTTACTTGTTGCTTCGATCGTAGGTCTTAGTTGCCAAAGTAGTCAAATCATTGCCTCGGTCATGGTAAAGAACGACTTTCTCCTCAAGAATCATTGTATATTTTTTTTCTTTTCCAATTTTTTTAATTACTTTCATCATTTTTAATAGAATTTTTTGCGTTATTTCCTTTTCATTTTTACTAAACTCAGTATTTTTATCCTGAAGATATCTTTCAAATGCTATTTTTTCTTTGCGGTACTTATCTTCCTTCTTTTTCTTTAATTCAGGGTTAAGAATGAAGCTTTGCTTGTTCAAATCTTCCAGCATTTTTTTAATTCTTTTTTCCCTGGCCTTTACTTTCTTTTTCTCTTTTTCAAAATTCTTCTTGAAAATCTCAAAATTTTTCTTCCATTCTTTTGTACCGATAACTGCTTTTTGAATATCCACGAAACCTATGCGATTCTCAGCTGCAAAGGAGGATATTGCCAAAGGTCCAAAAAAGACCAGCCCAATTAACAAACAGAAATATACTTTGTCTGCTTTAAAAGAAAATAACTGCATAAGCCAAATCCTTAACTTGTGGTTTAAATTAGAATGCGCTGCCAGCTGAAAAATGAAATTGTCCGGTTGTTTCTCCGGTTCTCCGATCAAGTTTGACGCCGTAAGCAAAACTCATCGGACCCATGGGGCTGATAAAACGAAATCCAGCTCCAA
>Ga0209752_1000480_pt1 | contig 19398 bp, 15 predicted proteins | sample METZYME_3_250m_FD_187548 | JGI IMG/M metagenome (GOLD analysis project Ga0209752, IMG submission 187548) | Marine microbial communities from oxygen minimum zone in mesopelagic equatorial Pacific - METZYME_3_250m (SPAdes) (version 2) | ecosystem: Environmental > Aquatic > Marine > Oceanic...
AGGAAAAGAATCAGCCAGTGACACACCTAAGCTGGAATGACGCCAATGCTTACGCACAGTGGGTAGGGAAACGGCTGCCTACGGAAGCCGAATGGGAATATGCGGCCCGTGGTGGAGAAAAGGGCTATAGATTTGCCTGGGGCAACGAGCCGTTAGGCGAGGATGTTGTGGCTAATGTCTCTGATGAAAACTTTGTAGAAGTTGTAACAACCTGGCCCTATACCGAAGGATATGACGACGGGTTCATTTTCGGGGCCCCAGTTGGCTCTTTCCCGCCGAACTCCTTTGGGCTTTTCGACATGTCTGGGAATGCCTGGGAATGGTGTGCGGACTACTTTGATGCGGAGTACTACAGCCGGAGCCCCAAGGAGAACCCGCTGAACGAAACGCCTAATGGGCGAAGGGTGATGCGCGGCAACTCGTGGGATGGAAGGCCAGGGCTGATGCGCGCCTCAAGGCGTACCAGCGATCTCCAGGCAAACAGCTATGCAGATACTGGCTTTCGATGCGCAAAGGACATCGAGTAGCATTTTTTTGCCAGAACGCCCGCGTTGGTTCGCGCATATGCCACCTCGTCCATGCCAGTAGCAATTTCACATCGTTTCAACGGATGAGTCGTATTCCTGGGTCCGGTGGATAGGGGAATACGACCCCTTCTTCTGTTACTACTGCACCATCATGAAAGGCGATATAGATGTGTTTGCCGGTCCCCCAAGCGGGCACGGGCATATGGATCATGTACTCGAATGTGAAGGTGTGTAGTACCGGGATTGTCATTTCCCGTTGCCAGTTGGAGCCAAGCGGGGAAATTCTGGGAGCAACCAGCCCGCTTCTTCCTACGGCGTGTACGTCGAGATGAACTTGAGTCAGGCTTGGATCAGCGGTCGAGTCGTATTGATCGACGGGGTTATAGAAGTAACCGGCCTCTTCAATCTTCTGGATTAGCAGATCGAGGGTCTGTCCGGCCGTACGCCCGGCAACGATGTTGTCGATCATAATTTGCCGAGTTTCTAGTGCAGCACGCCAGACATTTCGTATCTCGGGCGGTGCTTCTGTTTCGCCCTCGCGCAGCAAGTAAGCATTGCCTCCCAGGTCTGACGAGAAAATTCTGTTCCCGGCACCGTGAAGAATGGTGAACACGTCCCCTGGCTGCAAGACATATGGTTGTGGATCTTCTGCATGAAATTCGACACCGTCAGGGTTGCGACGGAAAACATTCCCTTCCAGATCGCTCAGGCTAGTTACGCCCGGAACCACTTTCTCGAATTCTCGATCGAGGTTGGCCGCGGTGATCAACCCGAACTGCCGATAAAGCTCGATTTCTTCGGGAACGCGACCCGCCAAATAGTCAAGAATAAGGTGTTCAGCAGAAACAACGCGCCCGGCATACTTGTCGCCCAGGGCGCTCAACAAGAGGCTGTAGTCGGTGTGGGAAAGTCCATCGGTAAGTGGGACACGTTCCGACGCGGCTGAAAGACCTAAAGCCTCTGAGTAGTTCACGCCGATGCGGACTGGGTCACGTTCGGAGACGAAATCCCGAACACCATTGAATCGAAACTCCAGATAATCGGTTTCATCCCCACCAGGTTGCTCGGCGATAACGCCATCAACGAAGGTGGGTAACTCGACGAGCGGTCGATCGATGATGTCATAAGCGTTCTTGTCGTTAACGTAGCCAGCGAACACGGCGCGCTCAATTCTGCCTTGTCCTCGGTCGGTGAAGATAAAAATCCCCATATCGCTTCCGAACTCAAAGTTCAGAGGGTCGGGGGTCCACGGCCGCATGACATGGATCCACATATCAATTTCGTTGTCCCGCATCACCCGCGGTAGAACCGTATTGAACTTGCTATTGCGAACGTGGTTTTCCAGAGTCACCGAATTGTCCGGCAGTACGGTTCCGGGGTCTACTGTCTCCTGCCTTTGTACGGGAAAGGGCAGTGCAAGTAGAACGAGACAGCAAGTGGCAGATTTCAGATGGGGGATCATTTTCATGTTGATCTCCTTGCGATGGCACAGAAGTCGCAGCCGAAGGTCGACTAGGCTCCGTATTCAGGGTTGTCCTTTCAATCTATATCCAGTGAACCGATAGCGCAGGATGTAGTAGAGCATGCGAACAAGAAACTTTGGGATCTCAGACACCAGGTTTAATTTCGAATCTCCATGACGACGATCACGGAAGTTAATGGGAATGCTGCTCACTTTTAGACCACCGTGGTGGCATTTGAATACCATCTCAAACAACATGGCGTTGGTGTTCTCTACCGCATCAATTCGATCCCATGCGTCTTTTCGTAGTACTCGGAAGTTCGCGCTAACGTCCGTGACTGGCAACCCTGCTAGGCCGCGAACCACAATGTTGCCGATAGCCGATGCCATCTTTTTTAGGCGGATCCTGAATTCCTGAGCCTCGTAGCTTCCCCCGGGGCACCAGCGGGAACCCAGGACCATGTCGTGTCCACGGGCCTGTATCGTTTCGTAGAGTTCTAGCATCTGATCAACACTAAACGACATATCGGAATCGCTCGATAGTATGTACGCGGTCGTGGCCCGATCGTAGGCATAGCGGAGCGCAGCTCCTAGCCCACGTCGCCATGGCGGAGTCAAGACTTCTATGTTTCCGTAACGTCCGTTTAGGTTGTGCGCGACATTCGCCGTCCCGTCGGGCGAGGCATCGTCGACGACCAACAGGCGGAATGGAACGTGAGAGAATCGGTCTTGGATCCGCGGAATGAGCTCCGCGATATTCTCAGCCTCGTTATAGGTCGGAAGAATAATCGTCAGGCGCGGATTGTCGCTCATGTGTCTATTCTACGCTGCCCACATTAGGGCCGCTTGTGGAACGATAATGGGCTTTCTATTATCAATTCCGTGAGCGATTCTGAACGACGATTTGCTTCTCTTGAGGCTCGCGTTCGCCTTTTGGAGAAATGCCTACAGGCTGACAACTCCTCGGATACTGACGAGTTCAAACTTCAAAATGAAGGAGAGTATCTCGGTGCCAGTCCTCTGGGGCCGGATACGCTCGGCGCCGCGGCTGATATCTCTCCGCGGCTTCCCTTAAAAACTCCTGAGGAGGCGCGGCTGACGCTCGCGACTAGTGTTCTTGGCCTCGCGGGATGTACCGCTCTGGTATTGGCGGCGGTGTACTTGGTTCGACTGGCGATTGATTCTGGTTGGATGACGCCGGAACGGCAAGTAGCCATGGCGGCACTGGGCGGGATCGCGCTGATTGGAGCGGGCCTGGGTTTCTACCATCTGAACCGGCGTTATGCTGCGTTGCCCCCTGGAGCCGGGATCGCAATTTTGTTCCTCACTGTGTATGGGGCGCACATCTATCATGGACTCATTAGCGCCTCATCGGCCACCGCGGGAGTCGTCGTGATCTGTTTTGTCTCGCTATGGCTAGGGCATGTCTTCAGTAGTGGCATGCACGTCCTATTTGCTGTCGTAGGCGCCTATTCGACTCCCTTCCTTTTGGGTTTTGGGAACCGGCCGGACCTCGTGGAGTTGTTGATCTACTTCTCTGCTTGGAGTGTGCTGTTTTGTGTTCATGCCGTCTGGACAGGCTCGCGCAGTGCATATCTCGTGGCGATGTACCTAGCTGTCGTTGGATTCGATTTGATCTGGCGTACTGCGGATCAGTCTAGCTGGCAGACCGCGGTGATCTACCAAGCGCTACAGTTTCTAATCTTTTCGGCCACTGCGGTGATTTACTCCGTGTGGCAACGCTCGCCGATGAACCAAGGTGAAGCTTATGCTCATCTTCCGGCTCTTTTGATTTTCTATACACTCGAGTACTCGACACTTCACGAGCATCTGCCTGGTTGGGCACCGTGGATCGCCTTCGCTAGCCTCGCATTCCTTCTAAGTGTGTACTCCCTTGCCACGCTCATGCTAAGGGAGAGTACCGCTGGTAGCCGCAGTATCGTTGCGGCGTACGGTGTGCTCGTCGTGTTTCATGCTGGTTACTTCGAATTGCTTCCCGACCGTTTTGCGCCATGGGTTGGTGTCGTCATGTTGCCGCTATTCATGTTCGCTCGACGTTGGCTAGGCTCGGATGCGGGGGGACGATTGGCCCAGTTTGGCATGGGGGCTGTTTTCGTAGTTAATGGCCTGCGTGTCCTGAGTGGCATCGAGATGGCGGAAGTTCCTGCCGGCGAAGTGCTCCGCTGGGTATATCCAATTGTCCTGTACATAGGATATTGGCTGACACGAGCAGAAGCGGGGAATGTTGGATTACGTATGCCGCTTCTGTACGCGGGCCATCTCGCGGCAATGATTGCTGTGCACAGCTCTGTAGAAACCAGCCAAGTATTTACATCTGTTATGACGTCGGTTTCGTGGGGGGTGATCGCTGTCGCAGGCTTGGTTGTGGCTTTGCGACTTCGCGACAGAACGCTCGGCCAGTCATCATTCTTGGTATTTGCAATATCCGGCATGAAGGTGTTGCTCTACGATTTGGCAGGTGCTGCGCCCTTGGTACGAATTGGCAGCCTAGTAGCCTTGGGCATGAGTTTGTTTGTTGGTGGCTGGCTGTATCAAATGCTTAGCGGCTCGGAGGCGCGGGAGCGGGTGAACTGACCACTCTCCGACTCAATATGACGAAAAGAAAATCGCGGCCGAACGACGAAAATACTGCACTGGCAGAGCATCCCGACCTGGAGATGTTTTCACGAATTCGATCTGAAGGACTGAGCCGATCGAAGGTGATGGAACTCGCGTGGGTCATCACAGACCGTTTCGGCCCGCGGTTCGCAAATTCCCCGTCTTACGATGCGGCTGCCGCATGGGCACGTCACAAGTTCGAGGAATTCGGACTGGTTAATGCCGTGCTTGAGGCCTGGGGTGAGTTCGGATATGGGTGGGAAAACCGTTACATATCGGCCCATATGGTCGCCCCACGTTATCAACCACTGATTGCGTATGCCGTGCCTGGAACGCGCGGCACCGATGGGCCTGTTGAGGGCACGCCGGTTCTGGTCCAGGTCGATACAATCATGAAACGGGCCGACTTAGCCCCTTATCGTGGACGACTCACAGGCCGGATTGTCTTGACGCACGCGCCACGGGAGTTGGAGCCGAACTACCAACCGCAGGCAGTAAGGCTTTCCGATAAGGAACTTGAGGAGATGGCCAGGCCAGATGACGGACACTCGCGGGGTCCCGATGATGGAGAGGCGGTCAGAAAATCACCGAGAGAAGAACCGCTTGCTTGGAGGGAACTCGAGACCTTCTTTGAAGGGGAGGGTGTTGCGGCCGTACTGTCGCCCGGAATGCCCAATGTCGGTCCAATGGACAAGGGGTTGGTCACGGTCACTGGACAAGGCCCATTACCGTTAAATTCGTCGCCTGTGCTGCCTCGAATTGTCGTGGCAGCCGAACATTACAACCGCATCGCCCGGCTTCTGGCGAAGGGCGACAAACCAGAGTTGTTAATTGAATCGCGCAACCAGCTGCTAGACGATGATCCTCTTGACTACAACGTCCTTGCAGAGATCCCAGGTGGTGACCTTGCCGATGAGGTGGTGATGATCGGCGCTCATCTTGACGCCCAGCCGTCCGGTACGGGTGCCACGGACAATGCCGCCGGCAGTGCGGTTGTAATGGAAGCGGTACGCCTTCTGAAGGCGGCAGAGGCCCAGCCTCGTCGGACTATCCGGGCAGCCTTGTGGGGAGCTGAAGAATCCGGCCACCTTGGTTCTTTGGGCTATGTGGCGAAGCATTTCGGCAATGGAGAAGCTGGCGAGGGATTCGATGAGCGCACTGGCTTCTATGTATATTTTAATGTCGATTGGTACGGACGCTTTCGCGGTATTTACCTTCAGGGCAATGACGAGGCACGGCCAATCTTTGAAGCGGCAATGGAGCCACTTCACGATCTCGGCATGGAGTGGATCGTCCCAGGAAACACCGGCGGCACTGATCACATGTCATTTCTCAAGTCTGGTCTTCCAGCGTTTCAATTCATTCAGGACGACCTTGAATTCTTCAACGTTGCTTTCCATACGAACATGGATGTTTTCGATCGATTGGTGGAGGAGGATCTTCAGCAAGCCTCAATCGTTTTGGCGAGCTTTGCGTATCATGCCGCTTCACGGGATGGACAGTTTCCATATTCCGATGGCCTGAACAATGGGCGACGCTGGCACAAGTAACGCGCTTATACAGAGGTGCCGGTTGGTTTCGCGGTACCCATAGATTGGTTACCATCGGCGCTCCTTACATCGTGTTTCGGAAGACCGGTCGCCGCATGGCGCTGGTTCGCGCTGACACGACTCTTTGTTGCACGAAGGGAGCGCTGGTTCTGATCACCGGCTCGAACTGGAAGTTCTGTGGTCGCAAGTGGATCGCTCGTCCTGCCGGCCTTTGCGTCGTAGCGATTTGCATCCTTTTGTTCGCTGGTGGTTGTGCCCCCAAAACGGAGCGCTCTTACCTGGTTATATTGACGGAAGGCATTCCTCCGACGCTTGACCCGCTCGCAGCGCTTGATAGCCGGGTCGACAATCCGGTAATCAATCTTTACAGCGCGCTCGTTCAGTACATACCCGGAACCACTGAGCTGTCACTCGACTTGGCGGAATCTTACGAGATTTCTGACGACGGTCGTCGGTATGTGTTCACGCTGCGACCTGATGCGGTATTTCATGATGGAACACCCGTGCTAGCAGCGGACGTTAAGTATTGCATTGACCGGATGCTTACCCTCAAGACAGGCGTGTGGGCCTACTTAACTCCTGTGAGCGGGGCTGAAATCCTGGACGACCAGCGTGTGGCTATTGACCTATACGAACCGTTTCATGGACTACTGGGCGCGCTGACGCGCTTTTATGTGGGCAATTCTGATCTCATACGTACTAACGAATTCGAGGGCGACTTGGGGCAACGCTGGCTTCAGAACCACGACGCTGGCAGCGGGCCGTACAGCTTGGTTTCGTTCCAGCCGGAACAACAGTTCACTGTGGAACGGTTTTACGATTATCACGGTGGTTGGGGGGATCGTCATATTGAAAAAGCTGTATTCCGCGTTATTCGAGAAGAGGCGGCACGCCGGATAGCGCTGCGCAACGGTGACGCAGATTGGATCTATCTGTCGAGCGCGGACACTCTCGAGGCGCTCGTTGGTGAGCCGGGTATCATAGTCAACCGAGATCCAACTCTCAATCAACTCTATATTGCGTTTAACACGAGGCGGGAACCCTTACGGGACGCGCGTGTTCGCCGTGCGCTAGCACTAGCCTATGATTATCAGGGGCACGTGGAACACCTGATGCGGGGGAATGCCGAGATGCCCTATGGTGTGCTGCCAGCGCGTGGAGAGTGCGCGAGCCCAGATCAGCCGCGTCCGCGCCACGATCTTATAGAGGCACGACGTCTTATCGCCGAGGCGGGAGTGCTGCCGGGCGATGTTGAACTCACGATGGCTTTCGAGGGCACTACTGGAGAGACACCGATCTTCGAGATCATGCGCGCCGGTGCGGCGGAGTTAGGTATTCGATTGACTGCAGTGGACATCGAGTGGGACGCAAAGGTGTCGAACTACTCAAGGCCAGATAGTTCCACGGACATAGGGACCATTTGGCTGTTTGCTCCAGGACCTGAAGCGCATCACTTCTTGTATTCGTTGGCCCACTCCAGTCAAGCTGGCGATGGAGGAAACAACTTCGCTTGGTACCAAAACCCTTTAATGGATCGGCTTCTCGACGAGGCGGCGGCGGCAACCGAAGAAGAACGTCGCTGCTCCTTGTATCGGGAGGTTGAGGCGTTGTGGCTCCAGGAAATGCCGTTTGCTGTCGCAGTAACCATGGTTGGGCTGTCTGCCCAGAGGGATGACCTTAAAGGTTACTCCGTGGCCCTCGGACATCCCCTAACACAGAACCTATATCCAATGTGGCTTGAATGATGGGGCGCTACGTTGCACGTCGTTTGCTCTTGATGATCCCAGTGTTGTTGGGCGTAAGCATTTTGGCGTTTTATGTCTCTCAACTGCTCCCGGGTGACCCGGCACGTGCGGCGGCGGGGCGTTTAGCCACACCTGAGCAGCTTGAGGCAGTGAGAGAACGTCTCGGACTGGACCAGCCCATACCGGTTCAGTATGGGCTTTATATCGGACGGTTACTTCAGGGCGACCTTGGAACGTCGCTAAGCTCGAAACAGGAGGTCGCCCAGGAGTTACGGATCTTTTTCCCGGCCACCCTTGAGCTCCTTCTTGCGACAATGATAGTTACGGTTGTTCTGGGTATAGCTATTGGCGTACGCGCTGCTACCAGTCGCGGTGGATGGGTCGATCGAGCATTCTTGGCTTTCTCGTATGTAGGAGCTGGAATGCCAGTTTTCTTTTTGGCATTGCTCCTACAGGTTGTGTTTGCAGGCTGGCTCCGGCTGCTACCGATCGCTGGACGACTGAGTCTTGAAACTGTCCCTCCACCCGCACTCACGGGCTTGTATACATTCGACGCGCTATTTGCAGGGCAGTGGGCGACAGTTATGGATGCGGGGCGCCATTTAATATTGCCGGCGCTAACGCTTTCCATAGCGGGAATATCGGAGATTGGTCGGATTACCCGTTCGGCAATGCTGAATGCATTGGATCAAGACTACATAAGAACTGCACGGGCCAAAGGCCTTTCCGAACGTGCAGTGTGGCTGCGGCACGCTCTTCCTAACGCAATGCTGCCGACAACCACGGTAATTGGACTTCAGGTCGCGTTTCTCCTTGGTGGGACCGTGCTCATTGAAAACATATTTTCCTGGGGCGGACTGGGGACCTACGCATGGAAGGGAATTTTCCGCTTGGACATCCCAGTGATCATGGGGATCACGTTGGTGTCGACAACAGCCTATTTGTTCGTAAATTTGGGTGTGGACTTGTTGTATACGAAGCTTGATCCACGAATTCGTTATGAGTAGAACCTTTTATTCCAGTAACCCGGGCCTGCTTGTAGGTTTGGCGATTGTTGGTTTGTTCATCGCAATGGCGATGTTCCCAGGGCTTTTTTCGAGCCAAGACCCCGCAGGTCTTAGGCTCGAGCACAGACTCTCGGCGCCTTCAGCAACGAATTGGTTTGGCACAGATGGCGTGGGTGTCGATGTCTATTCCCGGGTCGTTCACGGTGCTCGCACAACACTCGCCACTATCGTGGTTGTACTGGGGATCGCAATATTTGTGGGTGTTGGCCTAGGCTCGGTGTCGGGCTACCTCGGTGGTTGGATAGACGGCCTGCTTATGCGTGTTGCAGATGTTTTCTTAGCTTTCCCTCCATTGATTCTTGCGCTGGCGACAAACGCTGTTCTTGGGCGTGGCCTCCAGCAGACAATGTTCGCTGTTGCCTTTCTTTGGTGGCCAGCCTACGCGCGGCTTGTTCGTAGTCAGGTCTTGGCCGTCCGAAAACTCGAATTTGTCGAATCGGCACGGGCAATAGGCGCTACTGAATTGAGGATTGTGGGCCGACATGTGCTGCCCAACGTTATTGATCCGGTGATTGTCCGGGCGTCACTCGACGCAGGGTTTGTTGCCTTGACGGCTGCATCCTTGAGCTTCTTAGGGCTTGGTGCGCAGCCGCCGACGCCGGAATGGGGACGCATGGTTGCCGAGGGGCAGAAATTCCTTCTGGACCAGTGGTGGGTGGCTGCGTTCCCGGGCTTGGCACTGTTTGTCCTTGTAATAGGATTCAACCTGGTTGGAGAGGCGCTAAGCAATCGAATGCACACCGGACTGCACCGTAGCAGGGACGGTGAGACGGAGGAAAGATGATGGAGGTCATACGTATTTGCGCCATAATTCCAGTGCGCAATGGCCTGCAGGCCTGGGGAGATGTTCACAGAGAGTTGCTTTCTCCTCTGGCCAGCCCGGGAGTTGAAATCACGTTGGCAGATTTGCCAAAGGCGCCCCTGGAAGCGATTAGCTGCTCCTATGATGTCGAACTACTGAGCATGCTCCATGTTGAGGCGGCACAGGCAGCGGAGCAAGCTGGGTACGCTGCCGTTGCTATGGGATGTTTAGACGAACCAGGGGTACAAGCTGCCAAGGAAGCCCTGGATATACCAGTAGTTGGAGAGACCGAGGCATCGATACATATGGCCTCCATGGTTGGTCGTCGCTTTTCTTTTCTTATGCCGGGCGAGACGGCGGGCAACCAGCGCGGCGCTTACGGGTCTCGTTGCATCGAGGATTTGGTGCGCATGTACGGGTTTGCAGACAAACTTGCTTCTGTACGGTCTGTTGCCGGCAAGACACTCGAATTTGCCGCACGCGCCGAGTCCTTGCCTAAAGCAATGCTCGAGCAAGCCAACTTGGCGATGAGCGAGGACGGTGCTGACGTGGTGATTGGCTATGGAAGTTTGAGCGTAATCGGTCAACTCAAAGAACAGTTACCTATTCCGGTGATTGATCCGATCCAGGCGTCCGCGATGATGGCCGAGTCGCTTGCACGACTACGCATCGCGCAAAGCAAGCGTGCCTACCCGATGCCGGGAATCTTAATCAGCGAACAGGAGTAAGAAGATGAAATCGAGACCATTTTGGGATGAGTTCGCCGAGGTGGCGATGCAACGACTGGTCGGCCCTAACGAAGGGGATCCGGTGCTAGTCCTGGCAGACACCCGGAGTGATTTGAACCTTGCGCAGGCGCTTATGGCCGCCGGAGTACGCACCGGTGCCGACACGCAGCTAATAATTAAGCAGCTTGCTAAGCCCGACGAGGCTGCATATCCGGGGCCAATCCTGAGCGACGCTTTCAAAGCAGCTAAATACATCGTTTCGATTATCGATGATGGAATCGATGCTTCGGAGGCAATGCTTGAGGCAAAGGCTAGCGGTACGAGCATCCTGTACACCGAGGTGACTGGTGTTGAGGACTATGTGGTACGCGCCTTGTTGCATGCCGATATCGACAAGATGATCCGGATTGGTGAACGGGTATGTGAGCTATGGGAAGGCACAGATCTCTGCCGGGTCACTTCCCCACAGGGAACTGACGTAAGCTTTCAGCTTAAGCCGCGTAAGGCAGACCTCGGAAGGGGAGCGCTGACCCGTGCCGGCATGGACGACTTTTTCCCTGGTATGCAAACCAACATCGCGCCAGTAGAGGAAACGATCAACGGCATCATCGTTATCGATGCGTCTGACTCGGTTCAAGGTGTCGTTCATAATCCTTACAGTTTCACGATGGAGAACGGGATTATTACCAAAGTAGAGGGTGGGTCGGAGGCGGATAACATGCGCGAATGGTTAACTGCCTGCGACGACCCGACAATCTACAAACTCTGTCATTTTAGTCTGGGGCTAAATCCTCAGGCGGGAATCTCTGGTCGCATGATAGAGGATGAGCGCAAGCTTGCTGCGGTTGACTTTGGGTTTGGCTACCAGAATCCGGACTTCGGCGGCACCGTTGGTTTAAGCGATTACCACATGGACATTATGCTGGCTACGCCAACCGTCTATCTCGATGGTAAAGAGATGAGCGGTAATGGCGGGTTCAATGCGGAGATGGGATTCGACGACTAGCGACAAGGACCCTGGGGCGCTGGAAGTGGAAGTATGAGACACGTCTTGCCGACCGGTCACCACACAAGCGAAGCAGCGACCCTTCTCGAGGTGAGAGGGTTACATGTCGAATTCTTGACGCCTGAGGGCGTGGTGCATGCTGTCAATGGAGTTGACTTCGACGTGGCTAGCGGTGAGTCGCTAGCGATAGTAGGGGAGTCTGGTTCGGGTAAGACCGTTGCGGCAATGGCGCTAGTAGGACTGGTGCCGGCGCCGCCCGCACGCGTAAGAGCACAGCGGGCTGTTCTCAACGGTCTCGACTTGCTCGCCCTTGATGGGGCAGAACTGAGCGAGGTTCGTGGTGCCCGAATTGGCTTCGTTTTCCAGGACCCGCTATCGGCTCTTAATCCCGTATTGACGATCGGACGGCAGATTGGCGAGGTCATTGAGCGCCACCTAGAGTTTTCAGGGGGAGAGGCCAAAAGACGAGCGGTCGATTGGTTAGTGCGTGTTGGTATTGCCGATGCTCAAGATGTGGCGAATTCGTTCCCCCATCAACTCTCAGGCGGTATGCGTCAACGGGCCATGATCGCTATGGCGCTAGCGGGCGAGCCAGAGCTGTTAATTGCTGACGAGCCGACAACAGCACTTGATGTAACAGTTCAGGCTCAGATCGTCGACTTGATGCTGCAGTTACGTGATGACCTGGGAATGGCCCTTATCTGGATAAGTCATGATCTGGGCGTTGTTGCTGGCTTGGCCGACAGAGTTGCCGTTATGTACGCGGGGCGGATTGTGGAGTCAGCGTCCGTGGGAGATCTTTATGGCCAGCCGGCCCACCCATATACGCGAGGGCTCATATCATCGGTTCCGGACTTGCGGACAGAACGGCTTTCGCGGCTCACCACGATTCCCGGGGGGGCGCCGGATCCAATAGCCTTGCCGCCGGGGTGTGCCTATTTCCCTCGTTGCGGGCTTAGCGAACTTGAATGTCAGGCACGACTTCCAATGATGGAAAGCATTTCATCAAACCACTGGATCGCTTGTGCTCCTGCAGCAAAGGAAATTGCCGCCACTGGGGACAGAGAGTCATGAATGAAAGGGCGGCACCCTTACTTGAAGTGTCTGATTTAAAGGTTCACTTCTCTTCTCGGGGCAGTAGCGTGTGGTCGAGTAACAATGGAGCAATCCGTGCCGTAGACGGTGTTTCGTTAACTTTGCGACGTGGCGAAACTCTTGGGCTCGTGGGTGAGAGTGGTTGCGGGAAGAGCACACTTGGCCGGGCTGTTCTGGGGCTTGTTGATGCGACCGCTGGAACCGTTCGCTTTGATGGCCATGAGATAACGGCAATGACCCGCAGAGAGGTCCAACGACTTCGCCCTCGTATACAACTTGTGTTTCAAGATGCAGGGGCTGCACTCAACCCACGATGGCGGGCACGAGACCTTGTTGCAGAACCATTCGAAATTCATTCGCATCTTGAAGGGGGCGAACTCCACCAAAGGGTTGACGCGATGTTTGAGACTGTCGGTCTCGACCCGGCACTTGGCGGGCGTTTACCTCGGGAGTTGTCGGGGGGACAGAAACAGCGGGTAGGTATTGCACGGGCCCTCGCCCTAGAGCCCGACCTATTGGTGTGCGACGAGCCTACGTCGGCGCTCGATCTGTCGATCCAGGCTCAAATCATCAATTTATTGCAGGATCTCCAGGAACAGTTAGGGCTTTCTTATCTGTTCATTGCGCACGACCTGGGGGTCGTTCGACAGATCAGTGACCGGGTTGCCGTGATGTACTTGGGCAAGATTGTAGAGGTAGCGTCACGGGATCGTCTTTTTGAACAGGGGCGTCATCCATACACTCAAGCTCTTCTCTCTGCAGTCCCTCTCGCCGACCCTGAGCATGCGAATATCCATGGGTCAAAGGGGGCGGGCGGGGAGGTCCCTAGCCCATCCTCTCCACCGCTCGGGTGCAACTTTTGTACGCGATGTGAATCCAAACGCGAGGTCGCGCATCGTTTGAACATCGATTGTGATGTGACCGAGCCGGAGCTGGTTACGGTTGGACATTCTCATGAGGTTTCATGCCATCTTTTTCAGCCAGTTGGTTAGGTAATGTGAATTTATGAATGACCGGAGATTCTTATGATTGAGGTGCGCAGCTCCTACGTCGTCACAATGGCTGCAGCTGAAGGGGACCTTGTTGATGTCTGGCGACAAGGTAGGGAGAGCGTCTGGCCGGAAGCCGGGTGGAACGGCCGAATCCAACAAATGCTCCACGGGCACGCCCAACAAAGCCTGTTCGTCTGGTCTTCGGAGTGGAACAGTTTGTCGGACTGGGAAGCAGCGATGGCACGAGCGCGGGCTCTCCCTGCACATGTCGAATGGTCACGGGCAATTGATTCGCGACGTTTGTACGGTCCGAAGGTTGAGGCGTTTACGGTTTTGGAGCCAAGCGGGCCACTTGACGCAACGCCGGAACGACTTGAAGTACGGAGTGCCTACACCGTTCGTACAGAGCGACGAGAACTAGCTCGGGCTCTTATGCGCCGAGCCGGAGAGCTGGCCGGCTGGTCGGGCCAGAATCAAGAAGTCCTCGTTGGCGGCAACACAGGCTCGAATTTTGTTTGGTCCTCGACGTGGGCGGGGCTCGGCGACTGGGAACAAGCAATGGCGGCTGGTGACGACGAACTGGAAGGATGGTTCGCCGACTGGGTCGCCCTAGTGGACCAGGGTGGCACAAGGGAAATTTACCGGAACCAATAATTTGCCGTGCGGGCCATGTCCATAGTTAGGAAGATCGTTATCTGCGCGTTCGAAACCAGTCGAGTGTGATCCTAATCGCATCGCGAAGCACGGTTGGTTGAGCTCCAAACATAGCGGCGAACTTGGAGTGATCGACGATGAATTCACGGTCCATCAAGTGGGCTTCATAGCCACGTTGCTGCCGAACGTGGTCATCCGCAATTTGGATAGCGTGTGGATGGCCCGCTTCTTCGTAGGCGACCTCCAGGAAATGACGGGGTGTAACCGGTTCATCGTTGGGCAGGTGCCAGACTTGCCCGTGTGCTGTTGGGCTGTCCGCAAGGGTGATCATTCCAGCCGCCACATCATCAATAAACGAGTAGGTGTGCAGAACGTCGGGGGCACCGAGGATCTCAGTGGATTCGCCTTGGAGCACAGCGTCGAAAACTCGGTCACCAACTGTAGAATTCAGAACTTCTGGACCGAAAAAGTCTGAAGCGCAGCCGATATCGACCCCAACATCTCCTTTGCCGTGAGCCTCCAGCAAGTCTTCGGCTGCGGAAATTCTCGCGAGTCCCTTCCGATCAGTTGCGGCCCAGGCAAACTCTTCTGTGAGCGGTTCGTCTACTGGGCCGTACATGTAGTGGTTGTCGCCGTACACGATGCGGGCGCCGGCAGAGGCAGCACCAGCGACAACCCCTTTTGTTATAGCCGGCAAGTGGTCGACTTCATCCGTCCAGCGTAGTGCTTTGGGTGCGCTCGGGTCAGACCAGTCGGTGTACGGAGCGCTAGCGCAGTGAAAAACAACTGTTGCTCCGGTGCATACTTGACGCGCGCTGGCGGCATCCGTGACATCCGCACCTACCAGTTCGGTACCAGCTGGTACTTTGCCTTGGCCGCTCCGGTTGACACCGCGGACACGATCCCCTCGAACACAAAGGGCACGAGCGATCGCTGCACCAAGCGGGCCGGTGATTCCGATTACCACGTAAAGCGAAGAACTCACGAAATTATCGTTCCTTAGCGTTTGGCACCCACCAGGAAATGCACCAAGCTTGGCGATCGAAGTATTGTTGCATACGCTCCAGACAAAGAGTGTCAACTATGAAGATCGGACAGGTTCGGATGATTTTATTTGTACGGGGTGCTGTGGTCCTTGTTTTGCTTGTGCCTGGAACATGGACCTATGTCGATGCAACTCAATCTCTCCCCGTTCTCATAAGAGCTGAAAGCATTTACACCGTAACAAATGGGGTAATTAGGAATGGGGAGATTCTCATCCGGGACGGCAAGATTCAGGAAGTAGGTGTCGGGATCCCTATTCCGACCACCGTGAAAGAGTACGCAGCAGAGTACGTCATACCCGGGATGATCGACGCTCACGCGCATCTTGGGCTCGACCGCTCTGGAAGGAACCGCATCCCTGGTCCCGTGACGTCTGAATGGAAGGCTGTTGAGCACCTGAACCTTAACGACCCAATGATTCAGGTGGCTCTCTCAGGTGGGGTCACGTCCCTGGTAACTCGGCCGGGTAGTGGGGTCATTAGCAGTGGTCAGTCTGTGGCATTAAAGATGAAAAGCAGGCCCGGGGACGAGAGCATGGTCCTTAAGCCCTACGTGGACCTGAAGATGGCGGTGCGGCCGTTGATCGGTATACGGCCGGGGGAGTCACCACAAACGGTCATGGGTTGGTATGCAACGGCAGACGAGCATTACCGCCAGGCGTCTGAATACATGGAAACCTGGGACGCGTACCGCGCCGGTGGCATTGATCAGCGTCCACAGGTGGATGAGCGGCTCGAGGCATTGGCGGCCGTAATTCGTGGCGATGTCATGGCGCATGTGCATTCTCACTACCCCAGCGAAATCATGATGGTCATGCGCCTGGCACGAAAGTACGGTTTTATTGATCGTCTTGCCCTTGGCCACGCCGAGGAAGTATTCCCGCTGGTGGAACTTCTCTCTGGTACCAAAATCATACCGGTCGTCGGGCCGATGATGATCGTCCAGTACTACGGAGACCCTGAGCCGCATCACATTATTAAGGAACTTATGGAGGCCGGGGTGTCCGCCAGTGTTCAAACAGATATGTCACGGCAGCACTTTAAGGACTTCCGAGAATACGGTGCCTTCCTGACCCGGCACGGATTAAAGGAAGAACATGCGCTAGAAGCACTGACGATCAATGGCGCCAAGGCGATGATGCTGGATGATCGCATCGGCAGTATCGAACCCGGCAAAGATGCCGACCTCGTTTTGTTGGACGGCCACTTCTTCGACCTTACAGCGGATCGAATTGAGCGAGTGTTTGTGGATGGTGTCCTCGAGTACGAGCGGGAGGAAGTCCTGCAACAAGACCAACTTCGTCTGGTAGGGCCTTTTGAGGCTATTGAGAACGAGTTCGGCCCGGAGGACAGTACATACGCCATCATCAACGCACACGTTTTTACTGTAAATAATGGGGATATCCCCAATGCCACTGTCGTTGTTAAGGATGGCAAGTTTGTTCGCGTGGACAGTGGCCGGACCGTTCCACCTGGTATGCCAGTGATGGATATCGGCGGGCGGATTGTTCATCCGGGATACGTTCTTGCCCGCGCATACCCAAACGACTGGATTGGCGACCTGAAATGGCAGGTACAGAACGACGAAATCATTGAACCCATCGTTCCAGAGATGAACGCTGTCTTTGCCGTCGACCCGTGGTTTCCATCATACAAAGTCAATATGGATATGGGCGTCACGGCGATAAACGTTACGCCGGGGCGTGCGAATCTTGTGGGAGGAAACGGGGTGGTCGTAAAGACCGTTGGAATGGATATCGAAAAGATGGTCCGTAGGGAACCGAGCAGTATGGTGTTTTCCCTTGCGAGCGACTCGGTCAGGACATGGTCACAGGAGTCTGAAGTCACCGCGAGACTAAAAATCGCCGGGACGATGATCCGGGACTCGCTTGATGATGCACAGATATATATGGAGGCGCGTGGCACGGAAGGACTGCCTCAAGCTGAGTACAACCAACGGTTCGAAGCGTTAATAGCGGTTCTTCAGCGGAGAATTCCCGCGGTGTTTCATGCCAATCGTGTGGAGGAAATCCGGAGTGCTATATCCATCGCTGCAGATTTTGATTTGCGGCTGATTGTGAGCGGTGGGTCTCAGGCATGGCAGGTTGCCGACGAACTAGCGGAAGCAACTGAAGGCGTCATTCTTGGAGATTCCGGTGTTTACAGCTCAGAAATCCGCGGTGGGGGTGAAGGATGGAGCGCCCAGGGCCCTGCAATACTCACCAGGGCAGGAGTAAAGGTGGCCTTTTTCGGCCCGGGGGCTTCTCGTCGTGCCATGCCCAATGGTCGGCTAAGTGGTGAACCAGTGCTTAATTCTGCCTGGGCTTTTAGGAACGGTGTGCCTGAGGTGGAGGCACTTAAAATGGCTACCCTGAATGCCGCCGAGATGTTTGATGTAGCTGACCAGATCGGGAGTATCGAAATCGGAAAGAAGGCCGATTTCATTATTCTAGAGGGCCACCCTTTCGATTATCGTGTTCTGCCCACGATGGTGTTTATCGACGGTGTGATGGTCTACCGGGCACCTGGTGGCTAAGGCGACCGTAGGCACGGGGACAACGGGCGCTCCCGTTCATTCTTGTTGAAATAGTCACGCCAGCACTCGCGTGTCGCCAAATCAAGCGACATCCAAATGGCTAGCGGTTCCTCTATAGTCCTGCCCATCCAGGCGGTGACTTCGGATGCTGCGGCGCCTGGCGGCACGGTAAAAAGGGCTCTCTTTTGCCAATAGAGCATTTCGGCAAGTGGGTCGGGCGCCGATGCTGCGACACCACCCGCCAGAGGCATCGAGGCGGGAACCAACTCTCGGAACGGTGAAAAGTCCTGCCCAAGTCGGCGGAAGGCCAGGCTCACGGTACAGGAAACACTCAGGTCGATGGCGAGACAAGCGGGCTCAATGTGTAGGTACAACCGCGCAGTTTCATCGATTACGACATCTGGCCAATTTTCGTGAAGGAAAATAATCGCTGAGGAGAGCAACGCGTCGGCAGATAGGATGCCGTCGGGGTCGTTTTCTGCAATGACGTTGATACGAAGACCTTCAGGGGCCTCTTGTGCGCCAAGCGGACCAATCCACATCAGCAAGAGCAACACGACGAGAGTTACCTTCAGGCGTCGATTGTCCTGCTCCAATTCACCTAACCTTGATTCTACTAAGCTCATCTCGGTCATTGTGAGCATCCTTGGTGGTTCAGGTAGGACCGTTAATACAACCGTGCCATCATCCGAAGTACACTGAAACCCACACACGGATACCGGGAGTTTCTAGCCTGTGGACCCAACGCCTGACTCAGCGTGTCGTTTAGTGACACGAAGCAGAACTGGCCACTATCTTTTCATGCTTGCCACCTTTGGCGCGCTCGCAGTTTCTCCAGTCGGCGCGTCGATCCCGCAATTGCCCGAAATCAACAGGGTAAGCGTCGAGAGGGTCATAAGCGTGCTCGCGGATGACGGGATGGAAGGTCGAAGTGCTTTCACGCCTTCGGCATTACGCGCCGCCGAGTTTATCGCCGGCGAATTCGGCAGGATTGGCCTCCATGAAGTTTCAGGCAATGACGGATATCTGCAGCATTTCAAGGCGAGGCGCCGTGGCCGCGGCAGGAGAGGAGGCGGCCAGATCGATACGGAACAGACGGAATATGAACTCTCAAACGTCGTTGGGATGATCGCCGGGAATCGCACCGATGAGTATGTTGTGTTCTCCGCCCATTATGATCACATCGGAATACGTCCTGGAGGCGATGACGTTATCGCCAATGGCGCCAACGACAATGCTTCCGGGACCACAGCGGTTATCGAGCTGGCCCGCTACTTCAATTCCCAGCCCAAACCCGAACGCACCTTGTTGTTTGTGGCGTTTACGGCAGAGGAAAGTGGAGGTTTGGGCTCCCGCTACTTCTCCGAACAACTCGACCCGGACAACATCGTCGCGATGTTCAACATTGAGATGATTGGCAAGCCGGCGGTCAGCGGCCCTAACACTGCGTGGATTACTGGTTTCGAGCGCTCGAGCTTCGGCGAAATTCTTCAAAGGGCGGTTGAGGATACACAGTACGGGTTTTATGCAGATCCATATCCCGACCAAAACCTGTTTTTCCGGTCTGACAAC
>Ga0209752_1000481_pt1 | contig 19389 bp, 15 predicted proteins | sample METZYME_3_250m_FD_187548 | JGI IMG/M metagenome (GOLD analysis project Ga0209752, IMG submission 187548) | Marine microbial communities from oxygen minimum zone in mesopelagic equatorial Pacific - METZYME_3_250m (SPAdes) (version 2) | ecosystem: Environmental > Aquatic > Marine > Oceanic...
AGCACTCTCCGCCGGCGCCCGAATCGCTTGTGCCAGTATTGCCAGCGGAATGACCGAGCGCATTGCCTGTGACGATGCCCCGCCAGATTCGATCCGTTGGATCAGGGAGCGGCAATAACGACGATTGGCGTCCACGCATAATCTAGGCAAACACGCTGGGCAAGGAATCTTCGAAGTAGCCCTCGAACCCGCTGTACAGGCTGACTCAGCCCTCCTGCACGCGAGTGATCAACCTGAAGTGATTTCAAGAGAAGCTGCCAAGGTATCGGCAACCGCGAGACCTTCCAACGTTGGTACGAGCCGTTTGGCCGCGGCATCGGCCTCAACCAACCCGGATCTCCGCAGCTGCTTTATAACCTCGACGTTGAGACTTTCGAGTTCGACACCGAACCGCCGTTCGATGCCTTCGAAGTCAATCCCGGCTGCCGTCCGAAGCTTCAGGGCAACCTCCTCAAGAACGAGCTGCTCGCAAGTTAGAAATTCTGTGTCCGCAATCGGTAAGCGCCCCTCATCGAGCACATCGGCCCAGTCATTGAGACGGCGCCTGTTCCACCATCTCACGCCCTCTCCGTCGAAAGAATGGGCGGATGGACCAAAGCCCAGATAAGGGCTGTGATCCCAATACTTCTGATTGTGGTGAGACCGATTTTCTGGCTCGCGCGCAAAATTCGACACCTCATACGCAAAATAGCCGGCCTCAGCCAAAAATCGGTGAGTGGCGAAGAAGAAGTCGGCTTTGGTGTCTTCATCAACCTCGACGAACTGGCCATGTTCCCGCGCATCAAAAAACGGTGTCGCCTCGTGCACCGTGAGCTCGTAGCAGGAGATATGGTGTGGCTCCAGGCCTACCGCCTGCTCAAGCGTCAACAGCCAGCTGTCCGCAGACTGCCCTGGAACACTGTAGATCAAGTCTATCGAGACCACGTCGAAAGCGGCGGCGAGCGCTGCTCTCACTGCAGAGATCGCATCCGCCGAGGTGTGCTTTCGCCCCAAAAGGCAGAGAGCGTCGTTATCGAAGGACTGAACACCTAGACTGAGTCGGTTGATTCCAAGGTCGCGCCAAGCAGCAAGATTTACCTTGGTTACGTCCTCTGGGTTGGCCTCTAGAGTAACTGTGCGATCGGCAGCAAGCCGAAACGCCTCGGAAAGTGCAGCAAACACAGTCTCTAGTGCATCCAGGGTTAACGACGATGGCGTGCCGCCACCGAGGTAGACGCTGTCGAACAGTTCCACACAGGACCAAGCTGGCACGCTCTGGCGTGTCTCAATCCCCGACGCGCCAAGAGCACGCCCCTGGCCCCGAACCTGAGCACCCCAACTACGGATTTCCTGCACTAACGAATCCACGTATGCGGATTGCTTCTCTGTCCCACCGGTCTGCACTGCGAAGTCACAATACGGACAAACCCGGCTGCAGAAGGGAACGTGGACATAAAGCCCAGGTGTACGGGAGGACAGAATCGTACTGGAGGTAGTCTGTGGGAAGTTCGTCAGGCGTTTAGTGGGATGGCCCGACGGTGCACTCATTGAATTTTAAGACTCGTCCGGGTCCGCCCGCAACACCGCCAGGAAGGCCTCCTGAGGAACCTCGACGTTACCGAAAGCACGAGCCCGCTTCTTACCTTCCTTCTGTTTTTCAAGCAACTTTCGCTTACGCGTTACATCCCCACCGTAGCACTTCGCGGTGACGTCCTTACGGTGAGCGCTTATGGTACGGCGCGCGATGATATCGCGGCCAATCGCACCCTGGATCGCGATCTTGAAGTTCTGCTTAGGGATAGTGCGTTCAAGTTGCTTGCAGGCATGCAGAGCGCGTGCACGAGATTTATCCCGATGCACCAGCATAGCAAGCGCGTCAACCTTCTCACCGTTGACCATAATATCGACTTTTGCCAGATCGGTTGGTCGGTAATCGAGAAGCTCGTAGTCAAACGATCCATATCCTTGAGTGATTGTCTTTAGTCGATCATAGAAATCGAATAGAACCTCAGCGAGCGGCAGATCAGCGGTCATATCAATGCGCCCAGCCGCAAGGTAGTTAAACTTGATATCGGCACCTCGTTTCTCACGTAACAATTCCATTACTGTGCCAACGTAACGATCTGGCATTAGGATCGATCCCTTGATGTAAGGCTCCTCGGCAAGTTCGATCATGGCCGGATCGGGGTACTCGGAGGGGTTCTCGATGATATGAGTCTGTCGGTCGGCAGTGGTCACGCGAAACTCGACCGACGGCGCTGTCAGCAGCAAGGAAAGATCAAACTCTCGGCTGAGGCGCTCTTGCACAACGTCTAGGTGCAACATTCCGAGAAACCCACAGCGGAAACCGAACCCCAGGGCGCTGGATGCGTCCTTCTGGAAGGTCAGCGCAGCATCATTGAGCTTTAGCTTGTCAAGTGCACGAGAAAGATCCTCATAGTCATCATTTGAGACTGGGAAAATCGAAGAAAAGACCACCGGCTTGGCCTCAACGTAGCCCGCAAAGGGGTCGGTTGTAGGATTCGTCGCGTCGGTAATCGTGTCACCAATGTCGATATCGTCGATCGTTCTTATGCCAGCAATCACGTAGCCAACGGACCCCGATCCTAGTTGCTTCTGCTTCACCTGCTGAAGCTGAAGAAGGCCAACTTCTTCGACCTCATACTCCGCGCCGTTGTGCATCAGACGGATGGTCTGTCCTGGGGAAATCGACCCATCTACTACCCGAACGAACAACACCACACCCCGGTAAGCATTATATTCAGCATCGAATACCAACGCCTTCAGCGGCGCCTCGAGGTCGACTTTAGGTGCCGGTAATTTCTTGACGATGGCTTCGAGCAACTCTTCGATACCTTCACCCACCTTCGCAGACACCGGGATAGCCTCGAATGGATCGAGACCTAGTTCCTCATCGATTTCCTCAAGAACCCGATCGACATCGGCCGCCTCCATGTCAATCTTGTTAATCACCGGTAGGATCTCAAGCTCTTGCTCGAGGGCCAGATAGACGTTAGCTAACGTCTGTGCCTCAACGCCCTGTGTGGCATCTACCAACAGCAGCGCACCCTCGCACGACATCAATGAACGGCGAACTTCGTGAGCGAAGTCAACGTGGCCTGGTGTGTCGATCAAGTTGAACGTGTACGTCTCACCGTCCTCGGCTTCGTAAGCAAGCGTGATTGTGTTGCTCTTGATGGTGATGCCCCGCTCGCGTTCCAGGTCCATCGTGTCCAGCAGTTGGTCTTGAAACTCCCGATCCGAGACGCCTCCACACAGCTGGATGAGCCGATCGGCAAGCGTTGACTTGCCGTGGTCGATATGGGCGATGACGCAAAAATTACGAATCTTGTTCACGGGGGAATTGTAGCCGCCTGGGGCTCTCCTGACGTCCCAAAAGAGCTCCGCCCGTCACATATCGGCGGCGTCAAGGTCGGCATCTAGGCTCTCATCCGCTCTGGACGAAAATGGGGCAACTGAACCATCTCCGCTGGCACGCGGTCACGCCGGAAATTGACGGTTAGCTCCATCTCGACAGGGGTACCATCGCTCGCATAGGGCGCCTGGACCGTGGCGATCCCAATGTACTTCTTCAACAATGTTGACCAACACCGGGTGGTGACCCGCCCGACCTGGTCCTTACCTGCATACACCGGGACCGGCTCCCGGCAGGCAAGCAGCGGAAGATCAGGCATGAGATTGTCACCAGCGTGGATCTCGTCGAGCGGCTCCCAGTCAATGCAGATACCGACAACACTAAGGGCGCTGCCGCGCTCGCTCTCAGCCACGAGAGCTTCGCGGCCAACGAAATCCTCCTTGTCGAAATCCACTGCCCAACCGAGACCGAGTTCGTACGGCGATGCTCTGTGCTCCGGTATTAGGGCCCGCTCAGCGCTTATGTAGTCAACATCGATAAGGATAAACCCAGCCTCGACGCGAGCCACGTCCATCGCCAAAATGCCACACGGAGTGATCCCCAGGCGCCGACCAACGTCGAGCAGTGTGTCCCAGACGGTGATGGCATAGTCCGCGGGAATCCAAATCTCATAACCAAGGTCCCCGGTGTACCCCGTGCGGGAGATCGTGACGGGCATGCCACCAATCGTTCCCTCGGTGAGGTGGAAGAATCGGAGGCGGCTAGCGTCCCCTTTGAAACACGCGTCCAAGATCTTACGTGAGGTGGGCCCTTGCAGAGCCAGGGCAGCAACCGGCGCCGAACGATCGGAGATCGTCACGGCGAGCCCCTCACTGTTCAGTTGCAGCCAGCGCATAGCTGGCTCGGCAGAGTTGACCTGATAAACATCAGTATCGAGCCGGAAGACTGTGCCTTCCTGCAAAACCTTTCCATCAGAGTCACACCACGGCGTGTAAATCGCCTGCATCGGCGAGCACTTGGTGATGTCGCGTGTGAAGACCCGCTGAATCAGATCGGTCGCGCCAGTCCCTTCGACCCAGTATTTGTAAAGTGGTGATACGTCGATCAGTGCCGCCTTATTGCGAATCGCGGCGTATTCGGGTTGCACGAAGTCGTCGTAGCATCCAGCGCTAAAGTATCCCGACCAATGGCGCCAGTTCAGGCTCTTATTAAGAGCCGAGGTGCGGGGATGAAATGGTGTCCCGACAGCCATCAGCCCACCTTCCCTGCTTTCAGATCCTCGATGATCTGTCTTGCCGCGTTGCGTCCCGGGAGTCCAGTAATACCACCACCCGCGTGGGTACTCGAACCACAGAGATACAGGCCACGAAGCGGTGTGTTGTATCGGTACCAACCCGGCAATGGTCGCAAGAACAGCGCCTGGTCAAGGCTAACATCGACACCGAACAAGCAGCCGTTTGTTGCACCATAACGCTCCTCGATGTCACTAGGCGTTGCCACGGCAAAGCCAACCACCCGAGACGTGAATCCCGGAAGAACCGTCTCGATTCCACTTGCAACCGATTCCTCCAGAGAATCAAAATTGTCGGGAACCCCCAAAACCCAGGCCGTCGCTACGTGCTTGCCATCAGGCGCTAGGCCAGGATCGGCCAACGTTGGAATGGTTAGCTGAAGAAACGGCTTCTCTGCCAATTCACCGCATTGCATAGCGTCAAAGGCACGCTCCTGCTCAACAACCGAGGCTCCGATCTGAACTCGACCGCTGAGTGAAACCTCCGCAGACCCCTCAGGTGGGTCCGGTATTCCGTCGAGGGCGAAGCTCACGACACCGACCCCACCACGTGCCCGGACGGTGGACACGGCGTTGATGAACTCCGGAGCCAATTTTCTGGGATCAACCAGTGACAACAGTGTCCTCCGTGGACCCAGGTCCGAGACTACGATGGACGCTTCGACATGATCACCGTTACAAAGTGTCACTCCTTGCAACAGGGCATCGGTGGTATCGATTAGCCCGACCTCAGCCTCCGTGCGTACCTCTGCACCAGCGGCCTGTGCCGCCGCCGACAACGCGTCGCTGAGGCAACCCAATCCGCCTTTGACAAACATGGGGCCAGAAAACAATGGCCGTGGATTCTGAATCTGATGGTGAAGAGCAACAAACGCGGTCCCTGGAGCATAGGGGCCAACACATCCGCCCTGAAGACCCAGTCCCGCTATTGCCGCGCCAAGAATGTGACTTTCAAAACGTTCCTCGACCACGTCGCGTATTGACATTGGCAAAAATCGTATGGCTTCTCGCATGTCGCGACGTCCCAATTGCCTAAGACGCCATCCAATGCGCAGCAGGTCCAAGGTATCGCTGGCCCCGAGATCCTGGAGTTTAGGGAGAGTTTCCTGATACAACGGAGCCAACGCCCGAACCGTACGGTGGAGAAAACGCTCAAGCTCGGCGATGGCGGCACGATCCGCCATCGATAACATCTGGCTGCCATTACCAGTCGGGTGGCCACTACCATCGAACAAAAGCCACTGCCCATCCAAAGCCACTACTGACGTCCCTCGAGACCGCGAAACTTCTAGACCGTGACCCGACAGATTTAATTCTCTCGAAATTGTCGGGCTGAATGTCTCGGCACTCTGGAAACATGAAGAGGCCCGGTAGCCCGGAGCCACCTCGATCGTGCTTGCCGTACCACCAACAGTTGGTCTCTTTTCCAGCACGACTACAGATTGGCCAGCTTGTGCTAAGTAGGCCGCAGCTACCAAGCCATTGTGTCCGCCACCAATAACAGCCACGTCGTAACGACCACTCATCGAACGTCTCTGCCAAATAGTCGCATTCGTATCTAAGAACCCTTTGCCAAGATCTTTTGGGCCGCTAAGCGGCCTGGCGCTCCCATTACCCCACCGCCTGGATGGGTCCCAGATCCACACTGATACATGTTCTTGAGGGGCGTCCGGTAGTCGGCCCACCCTGCCACGGGGCGCAAAAAAAACAGCTGCTCAAGCGACAATTCACCGTGAAAGATGTTTCCCTGGGTTAGACCAATCTTCTGTTCCAGATCCCATGGCGTAAGTACCTGGCGGTGCAGGATGATGTCTTTAAGATTCGGGATGTAGTCGGCAAGGGTATTGATCACCGTATCGCCGAATGCCTCCCGCTTCTCCTCCCAAGTACCCAGAGTAAGCTCGTAGGGCGCATACTGGACGAAGATTGACATCACGTGCTTGCCAGGCGGCGCCATAGACGGATCGGAGAGGGTGGGAATCACAATGTCCATGTAGGGTTGGCGGGAGAATTGTCCGTATTTGGCATCCTGGTAGGCACGCTCAAGATAATCAATGCTGGGGCTGATCGAGATCGCGCCCCGAAGATACGACTCGGGGGGGAACCCAGTTTTCTGTTTGATACCTTCGAGGCATATAGGCCGCGGCAAGGCATCGAGCGCCAGGTTGACCTTCCCCGAGGACCCGCGGATTTTGTAGCGTTCAATCGCGGAAACAAACTCTTCTTCCAGATGCTCGGCTCCGACTAGCTGCAGAAATGTACGTTTTGGATCGAGGCTCGAAACCACGGTATCGGCCGACACCTCCTCTCCGTCCTCAAGCACGACGCCTTTTGCCGCCCCATCTTTGACCAGGATGTGTGCGATCGGTGCGTCCGTGCGGATCTCGGCACCAAAACTACGCGCCGAGGCGGCAATTGACTCCGCGACGGTGCCCATGCCGCCACGCGGCAATCCCCAAGAGCGGAACTGGCCATCGATCTCGCCCATGTAATGGTGCAGCATGACGTATGCTGAGCCCGGAGAGCGTGGCCCGAGGAACGTGCCGATAATGCCGCTCGCCGAGAGTGAGCCCCGCAGCGGTTCGCTCTCGAACCATTCCTCAACAAAATCCGCTGAGCTCATCGTCATCAGCTTGGCGAGGTCGTAGAGGTGTTCAACATTACGTCCGAAGGCCTTGCCAACTTTAGCTAAGGCAGCAATGCTAGTGAGTCCCATCGACGTCGGATCGGGCGGAATCGTCGACAACATCGGCCTCACCGCCATCGCAAGGTGATACATCAGCTTTCCGAACTGCTCATAGGCATCAGCGTCGGTGGTCGAAAACCGCATTAGCTCACGGCGCGTTTCCTCGGCGTCATGCCAGCGCATCAGGTAGTCGCCATCGGATGTCGGGGTCAGTGTGCCGTCCAACGGCAACAGTTCGAATCCGAAGCGCGGCAGGTCAAGTTCGCTGATGATGCGTGGCCGCATAAGGCTGACAACGTAGGAGCATACTGAGAACTTGAAACCAGGGAATATCTCTTCGGTAACCGTCGCGCCACCGATCAGGTGGCGCCGCTCGAGAACAAGCACCGACTTGCCTGCTCTCGCCAGATAGGCGGCGCAGACCAGCCCGTTATGTCCAGCTCCGATTACAACAGCGTCATAACGCTTCGTCATCCGTTGTTGCCGTTGCAATTACCGGACAATGCCGTTTCCATCGCGCGCAGATACCAGTTGTCAAAAAAATAGATCGTCTCCTCAAGACTCTGGTACCGTCCTGGGCGATAGCTGCGCGACTGAACACCTTTCTGGGCACGTTCGCAGATAGCCCAATCCTGCTCGTTGGTTACGTGCCAAAAATCTACTGCGTCAGACGGGTCGAAATCGGAACGATCTATCGCCTCAGGAGCAAAGAGCCATTCACATCGAATGACGCTACGGTCGGCAGCACTTGGCCAGATCGTATGGGTCAGCACATAGTCTGGGTGCAAACTCAGCAAAAATGCGGGATAAATATTGAAGTAGTGAACGAGTCGCAGGTCATCAGAGTCGAGTCCCACAATCGGATCACGGGTCGTCTGGCCAGTCAGGGTCATCGTCATACAGCCGTCGTTGAGCCGCATCGGACCGCCGCAAAAATAGTCCCCTTCGAAGCTATCACCACCACTGCGGAAGTGGGACACGGGGTTGAGCTGAGGATGGTTTGTCGGGCAGTGGTAACACTCACCATAATTTTCACACACCAACTTCCAGTTGGCTGCAATCTCGTATTCGTGTCTGGCACCGAGTCCCAGGCGATCCATTCCGAAGCGTGAGAAATCGGGAAGGCCAGCTAAGCACTCGACGAGTGCCACCGCATCAGGGTCAAAACTAATAAAGACGAACCCGTTCCAAGTTTCACAACGCACAGGACAGAGGGCGTAATCAGTCTTATCGAATCCTTCGACTTCGTCCATCAACGGTGCCGTAAGCAGTTTGCCATCGAGCCCATACGTCCAACTGTGATAAGGGCAGCTAATACAGGCGGGGACGGTGCCCACAGCGTCATCGAGCAACCGCGTACCGCGGTGACGACAAACGTTGTGGAAGGCACGGATTGTCCCGTCATCACCACGCATGACAATGACTGATTCGTCCCCGACTTCCCGCATGAGGTAATCACCCGAGGAAGCCAGGCCACTCTGATGGCCAACGCACAACCACATGTTCAAGAAAAGAGTCTCGATTTCTGCCGAGAAGATGCGCGGGTCACGGTACGGTGGCCCGGGCAGTGGTCGAGCCTCAACAAACGGGCGGCGTGTCTCCTCGATATCGGCAAGTGACAACAAATTAGGTTTGGACTCTGACAAAACGATCTTCCTTGAATCGCCAGCACGGTACCCTGAAGAATTAGCTTCCCCTGGAGACTTCCTCAACAAGGATAGGTTAGTACGGCAGTGCTAAAATTGGAGTTTAATATGCTGCATTCCTCTCTCTGATTCCGAGATTCCAAGCCGCCTGTGACTCTGCCAAATACCGTCAGTTTAACTCCGGGGAAGCGTGTCCTGTTTTTAACCAAGGATCCCGAGCTTATACGTCAGCAATTGACGGGGGATCTCGACCTATCAATGGGTGCTATTGCAATCGACGACCTGCTCGATGACATCAACACTGACGTGATGACACCGGCCTGGGCGTGCTTCAACCACGAGCCTGAAGTTGTTGCACGCGAAGCCTACGCCGGCCATATCGTAGACGGCGAGCGTGTCTTCGAAAGGGACGCTCTACGTAACGGAAGCTTTGAGATTATCGTCTCAGGTCATCGCAAAGGTGTCGGTAGCTCAAGAGAATCAGCAGTCCACGCTGAAAAGCACGCCGGGATTCGCATTGCAATCGCTGGATCGTTTGCACCGATCCACGCCCGCAACAACATCCACCAAGGTGTGCTAATGGGCGACTATGGCTTGTTGCAGCGCCTACAAAATGGGGAAGAAGTCGACTTAGAGGAGTTCTGTGCAGGGTACGACACGATCACGCGAATGGTTGTCCACCACGGCGGTTTATTTCCTTTCGCTAAGGCTTTTGCTGAGGGTTTGGTCAAGGTCCCTTCTCCCTCAACCCATGCCCGCCCAATGAATATGACCGAAAAGATACTCGCAGATCATCTATTGGAGGACAGTCCTAGCGATGCCTTTCAAAGTGGAAGGACAAAAAACCTTTCGGAGACCACAGGGTATTCGGTACAACCTGGAGAGGCCCTTCTCGTCGAAGTCGATGGTGGTTACTCGCACGAGTTCACCTCTGCACAGGTACATTATTTTCTTGAAGAAGCCTATGGCAAGGACTACAAATTGTGCCACTCCGACCGCTTTGCAGCCTTCGAGGATCACCTTGTCTATGCGGAGGAAGTTGTCAAATTGGGGCCGTTCATGCCTCAGGTCGAGACCATGCGCAAACTCCAGCGTGAATTTCAGCAACACACGAACGTCAGTGACTACTTAACAAAAGATGGGAAATCGCCAGGGATTTGTCACGAAGTAGCACGTGAGCAGATGGTTGGCCCTGGAGATTTCATCCAGGCAACCGATAGCCATACCTGCATGGGTGGCTGCAACAACGCTTTGTCGTGGGGCGTTGGGACGACCGAGTACGCTAATTTGGTGTATTCAGGGTTTACCTTTGTTGAAGTTCCTGAAGCAATTCGCTTCGAACTCGTGGGCACGCTCCCTGACAATGTCACGGCAAAGGATGTAATGCTTCACATCCTTTGCCACTTCGCCAAACCACAAAAGACGTTGAACCGGGTTATGGAGTTCACCGGCAACGGTGTCTCCAATCTATCAATGGACGAGCGCGCCACACTCACCAACATGGCGACCGAGTGTTCGGCGCGTGGTGCAATCGTCGAAGCAGACGAGGCAACCTTTGAATGGATTGCTCACTATCGGCCAGGGACTGACCTCGACATCATGAGGCAGCGAGCTGTGCAACCCGATACAGAGGCTAACTACGATGGCGGCGTCCATATCATTGATCTTTCTACGATGGTGCCAATGGTGGCTCATCCGGGCGATCCTGACCATGGCGTACCCTCCGACCCCACAAATGGCGCATTGGTATCCGAAATCGGCCAGGTATCTATCGACATCGCCTATGGTGGCAGCTGCACGGCCGGCAAGATTAATGATCTTGAGTTTTATCATCGTGTCGTAAAAGAAGCTGTCGACTCCGGGCTGCGAGTTGCTGATGGGGTGGCCTTCTTGATCCAGTACGGCTCCATGGCGGTGGAGAAATACGCTACCGAACAGGGTTTCATCGAAACCTTCGAACAAGCTGGAATTACCTTGATTATGCCCGGCTGCGGTGCCTGCATCGGCTGTGGTCCCGGGGTCTCCGAGGACACCGAGCAAGTTTCCGTAAGCGCAATAAACCGCAACTATAAGGGCCGATCAGGTCCCGGCAAGCTATACCTTGCATCACCACTGACAGTAGCGGCGTCGGCATTCACTGGCTACATCACAGCCTATGAGAAGGGTATGTTTGCCCATGCCAGTAAACGCGAAGAAGCTCCAGCTAGAGGCTGACGGAACACTTTCGTTAAACCTGCAACAACTAGATTGATGGAGGGCAAGTCTTAGACGTCTCCCTTCTAGGAAAGGACATGACGGGCGGCCGTGAGTATCGAAGGGCATCCTGAAGGCATCCCTCTCGCCAACGAAGTATCAGATCAGCCAGAGGGTCACACAAGGACTTCGCATACGTTGTTGCTTGCCAACGGCCTCGTATTTGCTAGCAGCACGTGCATTATGGTCCTGGAGATCGTCGCAGCACGGCTTATCGCAGCCAATCTAGGCGTCTCTTTGTATACGTGGACGTCTGTCATCGGCGTCATCCTGGCCGGAATCAGCATCGGGAATATAGCTGGCGGGAGAATTGCTGACCGGTACCGACCGAAGCGTGTTTTACCCATGCTTTTTCTAGCCGCATCGGTGTTGAGCTTCAGTGTCCTGTGGCTAAACCACTACGCTGAAAGCTGGTGGCGCCCAGAATCCATGTCATGGTCAGGCTGGGTGCTGTTCAATGTAATAGTTATCTTTCTGTTGCCAGCCACGGTGCTGGGAACCATCGGCCCAATTGTTGCAAAAATGGCGCTCGGTCAAGGCAAAAAAGTCGGTGCAACGATGGGCAACATCTATGCGTGGGCGGCAGCCGGTTCGATTTTCGGCACCTTCCTGACTGGGTTCGTGCTCATCGAATGGATCGGTACCCGCGCGATCGTAACCTCAGTCGCAGGGTTACTGGCGATGATCGGACTCGGACTCGCCTCGCTGGAATATCGCTCCGGCGGCGCTTTTATCTCTACCTGGCTAATGATTCTCGGGCTTTTCAATGTGGTTGCCTTCGGGCCATGGCCATGGGCCCGGGAGATCGGCATGTTTCTTCTGCTGCGCCCGGACCACAACAATCTTGAGTACTTCGACGAGAGCAACTATTTCTCCATTCAGGTCTATGAAGCTCCAGACATCGAGAACGCCCGAATATTGGCCCTAGACAACCTGGTACACAGTTACGTCTCAAGCACCGATGTCACCCATTTGATTTACGATTACGAAACCATCTATGCCGCAATAGTGAAGCGCGTGGCAGCGTTTGGCCAGCCACTGCGGTCGCTGTTCATCGGTGGCGGTGGCTTCGTTTTCCCTCGTTATATGGAGGCTGTCTATCCCGTCGCCAGCATCGACGTCGCGGAGATAGACCCCGCAGTCAAACGTGCCGCAAACCGCGCCCTCTACCTGCCTCCAGACGACGAGACCAAAATCACAACCTACACAATGGATGCCCGTAATCTAGTCGAGGATTTGCTCCGCGACGACGGTGCGGGATCGTACGACTTCATCTTTGGAGATGCCTTCAACGACTTAAGCGTTCCATATCACTTGACGACACTCGAGTTCACTGCGAAGCTGCGCGAGCTGTTAAAACCTGACGGCGTATACATGATCAATATCATCGATATCTACGCTGAGGGGTTTGGGCGCTTTCTGGGTAGCTTCGTTGGCACGTCGATCCAGAACTTTGCATACGTCTATGTATTTTCGAGTTCGGATGATGGGCCAACTGATGATCGCGACACGTTCATCGTCGCATGTTCGATGCGACCACTTGACATTCACAATCTGGGCACCCGTTCTGGCATCGATGCATTCGAAGGTGTTCTGTTTGCCTGGGCTGAGGACGGCGTCCACGGTGGCCAGATGGAAACTGTTCTAGAGCGCAGTGAAGGGCTCATCCTTACTGACAACTTTGCTCCGGTGGACAACCTTTTGGCACCTATTCTCAGCGGCCAGTAGAGAATCTTGCGCTGAAGCCAAGATGTAAAAAGATTGTAAATCATCTATTTTCAACGGTTTTGGGGTCGCACTGAACCCCATGATCGGGCTACAAAACAGGGGTGGGAATCGAGGACACAGGTGTATCCATGCACTCCGCTGTAGCTAAACTGCCTCACAATCGCCGTTTAATGGCCTCCAGTATTGGGGTCACAGCGTTGTTTATGGTCACCCTGTTGCTTGTTCCCGCTGCCTACGCCCAGAAACTTGAGATCCGAAACAAGTCCCGAATACGCCTCGGCAGCACCCAGATTTCGGAAACTGTAACGCTATCCGATAAGCGCTACTCGCTGAGTTTCAAGAACACCTTCCGAGAGCGTCGAAAGCTCAACAACGTCTTGTCCGGTCGTTTTAACCCAACCAAGTCGACAAAGCTGTACTTAAACACCGAGTTTCGCGGAGGTGTCATGACTTGGGAGGCGAAGGTTAACCAGAAATATGAAGCTTTCACCCTTGACTTGGGAACTGGGAGCGCTGGCCTCTTCCACGCCGGCGTAATGTACGGAAAGCGCAAGGGCAAGGGTTTCGGTCTATCCGCTAGCTGGGTTGGCGATAATCGTCGCCGTGGTGCCAATTTACAGATATGGCACTACCTTGAGAAGGTTGACCTGGTGGCCTCAGTACGCCATGACCGCCGCGGATTTGGCTGGTCGCTAAATACTGGTAAGAAGATGGCAAACATCCTGCGCGGGATATTGCTTTACGAAACCAACAGTGGTTCCGATGGCAACCCAGCATCGCAGCAGGTCATCTACGGACGCAGTATGCGCGACGGTGGGGACACTTACACCGGGTTCGACAGCCTCGACATCGTACCCAACGAGGATGTATTCGGTGAAGACGGCATTAATATTCGAAGTCCGCTGTATCCGGACGATGACCCCCTTGCCTGGCTCGTCGAAGGCTACGGGGTAAGGTTCGGCCAGGTCGAACTCGACAGGGAGAGCCAAGTGGAGGCCGAGATGGTCTCCTATCTTACCGACAGCATATGGGTCGGCGGTGACTTCGTCATGGAGGACGGCATCACCAAGAATGTCGACACTAAATTTGGTATCACAAGCCAGAACATGAAACTGGCGGCAGCCTTTGGCTACGCACCTCAGAGCGAGAGATTCAGCGGTAGCGTCCAGTTTCAGTGGACGCCGATCAGACCGTCTTCCGCTGGGAAGTAGCTACACTATCGCCAGGCCAGCACCAGGAGGTGAACCTGGTGTTTTATAAGATGGCCCTCAACTGAGGCAGTAAACTAGGTGGTGCTGCTGCTCATCGGGCAAGACTCCTAAACCAGGTGTGCTCGCAGGGTGATCTCGCCCGCCTCCTTGCAAGTCCGCAGTTTCTCGAAACTTTCCACCCGGCCGATGATAGTTACGGGAACTGCCGAAACCGGATCTTCGCCTGGGCTGGTAGGGGTCGGGCCGAAGAAAATACAAAGCGTGCTTTCCTCGCCACAGAACCCAATGTCGCCGATATTCACTGACTTGTCGGGATGTTCACCGGTGTCACCTCCGAGCACAACCTCAAAGTGAAGCTCGTCACCCCAAACCTGAAACTCGGCAGTCAGTGGTAGGAGCCGAGCCAGAGTCTGAGCACATTTAATATCATTGAGCTCTCCTCTAAGCCTCAACTCACCCACCTGTATTTGAATCGGCAACATAGATATCACCTTCGAAAGCCCAGAGTGAAATGCTACAAAGTGCAGCTTCCCAGCCCGTGGTTGATATGGATGGTCACGCAATCAAAACGAGCCGTAAATCCATGACATTAGTATCCGTGGGTCCGGTAACAACGAGATCATCGAGTGTTGTGAAAATCGCATTTGAGTCATTTTCCTCAAGGCTGGCATAAGGGTCGAGCCCAGCTGCAATTGATCTAGCAGCCGTTTGGCCGTCGGCGATAGCACCGGCAGCGTCAGTTGTACCGTCGATACCGTCGGTCCCAACTGAGCAGACAGTGATCCCATCGGCACCGTCGATCTCGAGAGCAGCTGCCAGTACAAACTCCTGATTCCGTCCTCCCCTCCCGCTACCACGCAAGGTCACAGTAGTCTCTCCTCCGGAGATTAAGCAGCATGGCGGCTCACAAGGCCGCCCCGAAGCCCGAATCTCCCGAGCGATCGCAGCATGTACCTTAGCAACGTCACGAGTCTCACCTTCGATCACCGTTGACAGCACGAAACTCTTGTAGCCAAGGTCATCAGCCTCACGGGCCGCGGCGCGCACTGCACTGTCGTTATTGGCCACCAGTATATTTGTCACCCTGTCGAACATTGGGTCTCCGGGCTTTGGCGTCTCAATCCGACCACCACTAGCACCATCGCCCAGGCGCATGATCACTCTGGGTGGCAGCAAATTCCCGAGCCCGTAGCGATCAATGATCGCAGCGCAATCTTCGAAGCTGGTCGTATCAGGGACAGTCGGTCCAGAGGCAATAGCATCAAGCGGGTCACCTACAACATCAGACAAAATAAGTGTCAGCATGCGTGCTGGTGCAGCGGCGCGTGCTAGCTGACCACCCTTCACCGCCGATAGATGTTTTCGCAGTGTATTGATCTCAACGATCGTCGCCCCACAGGCGAGTAAGGCCTGGTTGGTGGTCTGTAAGTCCTCGAGAGTGACACCATCAGAAGGGCATACCAGCAATGCTGAACCGCCGCCTGAAATCAGGCATATGACGAGAGTCTTCTCATCAGCGTCCGCAACGACTTTGAGAACAGCCCGTCCTGCCTGAACGCCAGCCTCGTCCGGAACTGGGTGGCCAGCTTCGTGAATCTGGATTCTCTCAAGGGCAGCGGCCTGCCCATGCGGCACGATGACATGGCCATCAGAGACTAGGTCACCCAGAGCCGCTTCGACGGCACGGGACATCGGCACCCCAGCCTTCCCAGCTCCAATCACTAAAACCCGATCAAGATCAGAAAGAGAAAGAACGGTGTCGTCGACTGTGATCTTTCCATCACCTTGAGCAAGATGGTTGCGAACTGCAACTTCCGGGTCGACCGCCGCTAAGGCTGCCGCCACGATGGTTCGCAAGGTTTGCCGAGCGTCAGCGGCCATCACAGAATCGATGTTCGTGAGTGGAGATGGGCCACACTTCAGTAGCGCAGAATGCTGTAAAACGGACGGTCACCCAGAAGCTCCCGGCCATTAAGGCCTGTTAGCTCGATCAGGAATACGGCACCAGCGACATAACCCCCCAAGAGTTCAACGAGCTCGCAAGCGCTTTTTGCCGTTCCTCCTGTCGCGATCAGGTCATCAACAACTAGAACCTTCGACCCCGGCTGGATGGCATCCTTGTGGACTTCAAGGGAGTCAGATCCGTATTCAAGATCGTAGGATACGGAGAGTACTGGGCCGGGCAATTTGCCGGGCTTGCGCGCGAGTACAAATCCCACACCTAGCTCAAGGGCAAGAGTGCTACCAAAGATGAAGCCACGCGACTCAATACCCATGATCTGATCCGGTAAATTATCCCGAAACGGATCGGCTAGGGCCTTAACGGCAAGACTATGGGCTTCTGGGTCAAGCAGGAGCGTGGTGATATCCCGGAAGAGAATGCCGTCTTTGGGGAAGTCCTCGATGTCCCGAACCGCCTTGCGCAATCGGTCAAGAACACCATCTTCAGGGGCAGACCCTGCGGGCAAAATCGCCTCTTCGGTACGCATTGGCACTCCTCGGGAAAACGAGTCGGGGCGAGAGGATTTGAACCTCCGACCCCCTGCTCCCGAAGCAGGTGCGCTACCGGACTGCGCTACGCCCCGACCTGAAAAAACTCAATGGGAAAGCAAGTTTAGCACGGTGAATCCGGCAACAAAGAGCACAGCAAGAGCCAGCGTAAGCCAATTGAAGTACCGGTCAATGACATCTTTCATCGGTTCACCGAATGATCTCAACAGGCCCGCTACGAGGAAGAATCGCCCTCCACGCCCGATGATCGAAGCCACGACAAAGAGCGGAAAGTTGACTTGGACGAAGCCGGCCAAAATAGTGAACACCTTGTAGGGAATTGGCGTGAACCCAGCGATGATCACAGCTGCCGAAGTGTACTCCGCATATAGCCCTCGTACAGTCTCAAAAAAACCGGTGAGACTGTAAAACTCGATGATCTGCTGACCAATGGTTTCGAAGAAATAAAGACCAATGGCGTAGCCAAACATGCCTCCCATCACCGACGCGGCAGTACATAAACTAGCGTACCTTAGGGCCCGCGTGGGAGCCGACAAACACAATGGAATCAAGAGGATGTCGGGAGGAATAGGGAAAAACGACGACTCGGCAAATGAAATAGCTGCCAGGGCCCAGGGGCCTCCCGGTCTGTCTGCCCAAGCCAACACCCAATCGTAGGCTATTCGAATGGGATTGCGCCAAGCCATCAGGTTGCCAGCACTGCGTTCATCGAGGCAATAACGGTACTCCAGCGCTCCTGCATCGGTTCAAGGAAAGGATACTGGTGCAGGTCGAAGTGATGTAGGCATATCGAACTTATATACCGTCGTCGTTGATAACGAGTATGGAAGTTATGAGACAGAAAAACCGGGGCCAAAAAGGAATGGTCGGGACGACTGGATTCGAACCAGCGACCCCTAGTCCCCCAGACTAGTGCGCTACCGAGCTGCGCCACGTCCCGACCGAAATTCTGCACGTAGGCGCACAAAAGCTTTACCAATAAGGGGTTTCCAGTGCTGATTAATAGCTTGTCACCGGTCCCAACCAGGGTCAAGATCGGCATCCTCAGCTCCGGCGGTCTCGTTCAGTAAACCTTGCATTAATGGTGATGGGTGAAATGTCACGGCGCGGTGCCGTCCGATTATCAGTCCTCCACCAGTAGCCGGATTGACGCCCTGCCTAGGCGCCCGGTTGCGCACCTGGAAAGTTCCGAATTTGCTGATCATCACCTTCTCACCATCAGCCAAACAGTCCTTTATCGATGCGAAAATAGCATCAAGGAGGCTGACCGCCTCCGAAATGGAGATCTGCCGATCCGCTTCGTGAATCGCGCGGGCAATGTCCCGTTTAGTCAAGCCCATGGTGACTGACCACCAAAGATTGAAACCTACTGCAAACAAAACAACTATTTTTCAATATAGTTTACGCTGACTCGGATGGACAGCCTAAGATTGTCCCTAACGATAGCGGGTGCGCCTCTTTAAGCGCCGTGATCGGCGCAGCTTGATCACTAACGGCGCACCGGCGAAGTTGAACGATTCGCGTAGCCTGTTCTCAAGATAGCGAGCATAGTCACCACGCGCCGCACTCCGGCCTCCAGCAAAGGCAACGAAACGCGGCGGCTCGACACCCACCTGCGTCAGATACTTCGGCTGTGAACCGCTTGTTCCACCGGCCGGTGCATGACGACCAACCATACCTTCGAAAGCCGCATTAAGGTCAGCGGTTGGCACCCGACGAGAGCGCGCTTGGACGACCTCATCGACAAGTGGAAGTATGGAATCAATACCACTGCCCTCATTCGCAGAAGTCACGACGACCCGCGCGTACCGCATACGTCCCAGACGCTCGCGGACAATTCCCTCAACCTGCGGGCGCAGGCTCTCTTCCTCTTCATCTACGAGGTCCCACTTGTTGACAACAACAATCAGGCCGCATCCGATTCGGTTTGCATCCGATGCGACATGCAAATCCTGTCGAGTAACTCCCTCTTCGGCATCAATAACCAGCAAGGCGATATCGGCCTGCTTCAAGCGGCGCCGAGCCATTGCCACGCTAGCAATCTCGGCGTGTGTCCCGATGCGTGATCGTTTACGGATTCCAGCTGTGTCCACGAGGATGTATTGGCGACCGTTACTCTCAAGCAGTGTATCGATCGCATCGCGAGTCGTTCCCGGCTGGTCGCTAACAATCACCCGTTCCGAGCCCAGGAGTGCGTTAACCAAGGAGGACTTGCCAACGTTCGGGCGACCAACAAATGCCACGCGGGTCGGTAGATTCCTCTCAATTTCCACGTCCGTAGTTTCGGGCAAAAGACCGATGACTGTATCCAGTAGGTCAGCGACACCGAAGCCATCCTCCGCAGCAATCACATACATCAAATCAATTCCAAGTTCGTGAAAGGCAAGTTTCATCTCATCAGCAGCCTTGGGCCTATCACACTTGTTGATCGCAAGAATTAATGTGATACCTCGACGGCGTAAATCTAAGGCAATCTCATGGTCAACAGGGAGTGGTCCTTCGCGTCCTTCGACGACCAGCAGCGCAATATCAGCGATGTCCACAGCGGTCATCACTTGGGACTTGACCTGGCGTAGAAGGTTTTCGCTCGATCCCTGATCGATACCACCTGTATCGATCAGGTTGAACCGAACTCCGTTCCAATCGGTCTCGGCAGTTTTCCTGTCACGCGTCATTCCCCGCTGGCTGCCAACAATCGCTTCGCGATG
>Ga0209752_1000485_pt1 | contig 19318 bp, 17 predicted proteins | sample METZYME_3_250m_FD_187548 | JGI IMG/M metagenome (GOLD analysis project Ga0209752, IMG submission 187548) | Marine microbial communities from oxygen minimum zone in mesopelagic equatorial Pacific - METZYME_3_250m (SPAdes) (version 2) | ecosystem: Environmental > Aquatic > Marine > Oceanic...
GAACGGGAACTTGTCGGACAGCGTCAGCATGTCGTGGGTGGCGTGGAGGTGCCGGACGGAGGGGTGGAGGTCCATGGGTTCGACCGGGTAGCCGGCCACGGTGTGGACGGCGTTGAGGACCTGGCCCATCTTGATGAGGTTCCGGTAGTCCTCCCGGTTGCCGTTGCGGCGGTCGCGGCCGAGGCCCGTCACGAACGGGGGGCTGGCGACCGACGTGTAGACGATGTGGTCGCCGCCGAGGACGAGGTCGCGTATCGGGTCCCTGCCGTGGAGGGTGAACTGCGCTGGAGCGGTCGAGATCAGGTGGGCGACGAGTTCGGGGTCGAAGCGGACCCGGTCGCCGTCGACGTCGGCGCCGGCCTCGGCCAACTGCCGACGGGCGGTGTCATCGAGGAAGTCGATGCCGGTCTCGCGTAGGACCCGGAGCGAGGCCTGGTGGATGGCCTCGAGTTCGTCGTCGGAGACGGCCCGGATCGGGTCGAAGCGCATGCGGGGCTGTTCCCAGGGCGGCTGCTCGGCGACGACGTCGCGTGCCCTGGGCCGGCCGCTGAGCCGGCCACGCCGGTCGCTCACTCGAGCCCCTCGGAGAACGGCATCGGATCGGGTTCCGGCACCAGGTGGAGCTCGTCGCCCTCGTACGGGTGGGAGCGGGCGACGTCTTCGTTCAGCACAACGCCGAGGCCGGGCTCGCTGGAGGGGACCACGTTTCCCTCCTCCCACCGGATGGGGGTCTCCAGCAACTCGGCGTGGAAGCCGTCCCAGGTGTCGATCGACTCGAGGACCAGGAAGTTGGGGGTGCAGGTGGCGAGGGCGATGTTGGCCGCCGCCACGACCGGACCGCAGTAACAGTGTGGGGCGATCACGGCGTGGTGGACCTCGGCGATCGAGGCGATCTTCTTCCCCTGCAGGATCCCGCCGCTGCGTCCCAGGTCGGGCTGGAGGACCTGGGCGGCACCGGCCCGCAGCACGGCGGCGAATTCCGAGACCGTCGTGAGTCGTTCGCCGGTGGCGATCGGGATGGTCGTGCCGGCGGCGACTGTCGCCATGCCCTCGACGTCGTCGGGCGGGACCGGCTCCTCGAACCACAGTGGGTCGTAGGCCTCGAGGCGGCGGGCCAGTCGCAGGGCCCCCGAGGGCGTGAACTGGCCGTGGGTGCCGAACAGCAGGTCGGCCCGGTTGCCGACCGCTTCGCGGATCGCCGCGGTGTAGCGCTCGGAGAAGTCGAGGCGCTCGAGCGACGGCTGGCGGCCGTCGTAGACGGAGTAGGGGCCGGCCGGGTCGAACTTGACGGCGGTGAAGCCCTGCTCGACGGCGGCGACGGCGGCCTCTGCGGCGAGTGCCGGGTTGGTGTAGAGGTTCGGCCCGCCCTTGGGGGCGTAGGCGTCCTCGTCGCCCGGGTACAGGTAGGTGTAGGAGCGCAGCGCCTCGTGGACCCGGCCGCCCAGCAGGTCGTAGACCGGGCGTCCGGTCTCCTTGCCGATGATGTCCCAACAGGCGATCTCGAGGGCGCTGATCACGCCGCACAGCGTCGGATCCGGCCGCGACGAGTAGCCGCTACCGTAGGCCCGACGCCAGAAGGCCTCCACGTCGAAGGGGCTCTGGCCTACCAGCCAGCGGTCGGCCACGTCCTCGATCATCTGGGCGACCAGGTGTGGTCCGACGGTGGCCACATAGGCCTCGCCGACTCCCTTGACGCCGCTGTCGGTCGTGAGCGTCACGAAGATGAAGTAGCGGCCACCGTGCCGAGGCGGCGGATTGCCGACGACGAACGTCTCGACCTGGTCGATCATCATCCGTCGGCCTCCCTGTCGTCGCCGGGCGTGGCGTGGTCGGGGGAAGCATGCCCGTTGGGGAGGATGACCGTGCGTAGGACCTCGCCACGACGGACCTCGTCGAAGGCGAGGTCGATGTCCTCGAGGGGGTGGGTTGTGGTCACCAGCGCATCGAGCTCGAAGTCGCCAGCCTGGTAGTGGCCGATGAGCCGGGGAATGTCGTGGGCGAGTCGCACCGTACCCATCTTGGAGCCGAGGATCCGCTGGTTGGCGGCTGCCAGCATGGTGGGGTCGATCTCGAACGTGATTCCTTCGGGTGGCATGCCCACGAGTATGAGCGCCCCCATCGGGGCCAGGAGCTCGATGGCGCCCCCCAGCGCTGAGGGTGCCGCCGTGGTGATGAACAGGTGATCGGCAAGGCGCCCACCGGTCGCCTCCCGGAGGACGGCAGCCACATCGCCGCTGACCGGGTCGACGGCATGTGATGCACCGAGGACCAGTGCCGACTCCCGCTTGTCGGGGAGCGGGTCGACGGCCACGATCGGTTCGGCCCCTGCCAGCCGTGCACCCTGGATGGCGCCGATTCCGACCCCGCCGCAGCCGACGACCACCACGACGTCACCTGTCTGCACCCGAGCCGTGTTGTGCACGGCTCCGGCGCCGGTGAGGACGCCGCATGCCAACAGCGAGGCCGAGGTCGACGGCACGTCGGCCGGGTACGAAACCACCTGCGAACGGTGGACGACGACCTGCTCGGCGAAGGCGCCGGTGTTGAGCCCCTGGGCGACCGGCGACCCGGTACCGTCCGTGAGCGGGCCGTGCCGGTCGAGGCCGAAGTCGCCCGAGCAGGTCACGTGGTGGCCGCGTCGACAGTCCGGGCACTCACCACAGGACCGTACGAGTGACACGACGACCTGGTTGCCGACGCCGATGTCGTCGATGCCCGGCCCGACCTCGACGACGCATCCGGCCGCCTCGTGGCCCATCACGAGTGGGAAGTCTGTGGCCCAGCTCCCGTCCACGTACATGAGGTCCGAGTGGCAGACGGCGCAGGCGTCGATCCGCACGCGGACCTCGTCGGGGCCGGGCGCGGCGAGGAGGAGCTGCTCGATGCTCTGCGGTTCGCCGACTCCCCGGCAGACGGCCGCACGGATGGTGGTCGCCCCAGACACGGCGCGCAACATAGTTCCCTGCGCCCGGATGGGTTTCAGCCGAGGACCAGCTCGGCGGCGGCCTGTAGGTCGGCCGGTGACCGTGCTCCCACGTTGAGCATGGTGACGGCACTGTCCTCCCAGGCGGCGAGGCGTTCCCGGATGCGCTCCGGTGGTCCGACGAGGCTGATCTCGTCGGCGAATTCGGCGGGCACGGCGGCTATCGCCTCGTCGCGCCGCCCCTCGAGGAACAGATCCTGGATGTGCAGGGCCTCGGACTCGAAGCCCATCCGGGCCATGAGCTTCGTGTGGAAGTTCTGGCCCTTGGCACCCATGCCGCCGATGTAGAAGCCCAGGCTGGCCCGGACCGGGAGCAGGGCGGCCTCCACGTCGTCGGTCACCTTGAGCGAGACGTTGACGGCGATCTCGAAGCCTTCATTCCGGTGGGCGATCTGGTCGGCGTAGACCTCGGGTCGCCAGGGCGAGTAGTAGAGGGGCAGCCAGCCGTCGGCGATCTCGCAGGTCTGCGTGACGTTCTTCGGGCCCTCGGCGCCGAGGAAGATCGGCAGGTCGGCGCGCAGCGGATGGGTCATGACCTTGAGCGGCTTGCCGAGGCCCGTCGATCCGTCCCCCGTGTAGGGGAGCGGCCAGAACTCGCCGTCGTTGCGCAGGTGCTCCTCTCGTGCGAAGGCGCGGCGCAGCACGTCGACGTACTCTCGGGTGCGGGCCAGCGGCCGGTTCGACGGCTGGCCGTACCAGCCCTCCACCACCTGCGGGCCTGAGACGCCGAGGCCGAGGATCAGGCGTCCGTTTGAGAGATGGTCGAGCGTGACGGCGTGCATGGCGGTCGCCGTCGGGGTGCGGGCCGACATCTGCACGATGCCGGTGCCCAGTCGGATGCGCTCGGTGTGGCCGGCGACGTAGGCCAGGGGCGTGAAGGCGTCGGACCCCCACGACTCGGCGGTCCACACGGCGTCGAAGCCCAGGCGTTCGGCCTCCTGCACGAGCGGGACCAGGTCGGTCGGCGGCTGTGCACCCCAGTACCCCAGCGTCAGGCCCAGTTGCATCCCGGCATCGTCGCAGTACCCGGGGGTCGGGGACAAGCCGCTCCGAGCGTATTCTCCCGTCGATGGAGGGCTTTCCAAGGCAGCACGCCCGCACCCGACGGTTCACCTGTGGTGCGCCGCGGACGGTGTCGGTCTCCGACGATGGCTCGCGGGTGCTGTTCCTGCGGTCGGCGGCGGGGGACGATCCGGTCAACTCCCTGTGGTTGGTCGACCCGGTGACCGGGGAGGAACGCCTGGTCGCCGACCCGGCCGAGTTGCTGTCCGATGGGGGCCACGATTCCGACCGGGAGCAGGCCCGACGGGAGCGGGCGCGGGAGGTCGGTGCGGGGATCGTCGCCTATGACGGACTACCGGACCTGTCCCGGGTGTGCTTCGTGCTGTCCGGGCGCGTCTTCCTTGCCGACGTGGACGAGGGGCGGGCCGCCGAACTCCCGTCGAGTGGAGACGCCTTCGACGCGCGCCTCTCGCCCGACGGGGCGTCGGTCGCCTACGTGTCCGGCCGGGGGGTCCGGGTCACCGGTGCCGGTGGCGACCACCGCCTGGTCGGCGGAACGACCGACACCGTTTCGTGGGGGTCGGCCGAGTTCGTGGCCGCCGAGGAGATGGGCCGGATGCGCGGCCACTGGTGGGCGCCCGACGCCGGCCACCTCCTGGTCGCCCGGGTGGACGTGTCACCCGTGGACGAGTGGTGGATCGCCTCGCCCGTCGAGCCGTGGTCGGAGCCGAAGGCGATCCGGTATCCGTCCGCCGGTACGGCAAACGCAGATGTGGGACTCGGCGTCGTTGCCCTCGATGGCAGCGTGGTCGACGTCGACTGGAGTTGCGGCGGAGAGTTCGAGTATCTGGCGGACGTGCAGTGGAGGGAGGGTTCGCCGCCGACCCTCGTGGTGCAGTCGCGCGACCAGCGCACGCTCGCCATCCTCGAAGTCGATGCGGTAGGCGGCTCGACGAACGAGGTGTACCGGGTTGTCGGTGACGACTGGGTTGAACTGGTGCCCGGTGCTCCGTGCCGGTGGGACGGTGCGCTCGTCACCGTCGAGGACCGGGGCGGGGCCCACCGGTTGGTCGTCGACGGCGTGGCGGTCTCGCCGGACGGCCTGCAGGTGAGGCGCATCGTCGGGGTCGATGGCGACCGGGTCGTCGTGTGTGCCTCCAGTGATCCGCTCGACGTGGATGTCGTAGCGATCCGCCGGGACGGTTCGGTCGAGGTACTGGCGTCGGGCGGGGGCGTGCGGTCGGCGTCCGTCGGCGGCGGGGTGCTGGCGGTTTCGGTCAGTGACCTCGACGGTTCCCGGTTGGCCGTGGGGGAGAATCTCGTGGACTCGTTCACCGAGGAACCCGTGGTCGACCCGGCCCCGATTTTCCACGTGGTCGGGGAGCGGGACCTGCGTGCCGCGGTGCTGTTCCCGACCGTCCACGACGGCTCGTTGCTGCCGGTCCTGCTCGACCCCTATGGCGGTCCGCACGCCCAACGGGTGCAGCGGGTCCGGGGGCAGTTCCTCACCTCGCAGTGGTTCGCCGACCAGGGCTTCGCCGTGGTCGTGGTCGACGGACGGGGCACGCCCGGTAGGGGGCCCGGGTGGGAGCGGGAGGTGCGCGGCGACCTGGCCGGCCCGGTGCTCGAGGACCAGGTCGATGCGCTCCACGCCCTGGCTGTCGCCGACGGTCGACTGGACCTCGACCGGGTGGCGATCCGAGGCTGGTCGTTCGGCGGCTACCTGGCGGCCCTGGCCGTGCTGCGGCGCCCCGACGTGTTCCACGCTGCCGTCGCCGGCGCCCCGGTCACCGACTGGCGGCTCTACGACACCCACTACACGGAGCGCTATCTCGGCCACCCCGACGTGGAGCCCGCCAACTACGAGCGCACCGACCTCTGCGCCGAGGCGGATTCGCTCACCCGGCCGCTTCTGCTCATCCACGGCCTCGCCGATGACAACGTGGTTGCCGCCCACACGCTGCAACTCTCACGCTCCCTCCTCGAGGCCGGCCGCCCCCACCGGGTGCTGCCGCTCTCGGGAGTGACCCACATGACCCCCCAGGAAGAAGTCGCCGAGAACCTCCTGCTGCTCCAACTCGATTTCCTGAGGGAGTCGCTGGAAATCTAGGACGCCGTCCAGCCGCCGTCGACGAGCAGGACGTGTCCGGTGAGGTAGGAACCGGCGTCGGATGCCAGCAGGAGGAGGGCGCCGTCGAGTTCGTGGGGCTCTCCACCGCGGCCCATCGGTGTGCCGGATTCGACGTAGTTGCGGCCCGAGTCGGTGTGGAACATCTCTGCGCTGTTCATCTCGGTCTCGAACCAGGCCGGGGCGAGGGCGTTGACCCGGATGCCCTTGCGCGCCCACTGCACGGCGAGTTCCCGGGTGAGGTTGTGCAGGCCGCCCTTGGCGGTGGCATAGCCGGGCACCCGCAGCCTCCCTCCCGACACCTCTCCGAGCACCGAGCCGAGGTTGACGACCACCCCGGGGTGGTCGTTGTCGATCCACCAGCGTGCGGCCCGGCGGGCCAGATCGTAGGGGGCGACCAGGTCGACCTCGAGTTCGTGGCGGAAGTCGTCGAGGTCGTCGTCGACCGCAGGGATGACTCGGGAGATGCCGGCGTTGTTGATCAGGACGTCGAGTCGGCCGTAGTGGTCGACCGTGGCGTCGATCAGGTGCTGTGGTCCGTCAGGTGAGGTGACGTCGCATTCGACGGCGAGGGCGTCGGGGAGATCGGCGGAGAGGGCCTCGAGTCGTTCGACTCGGCGAGCGGCCAGCACGACCTTGGCTCCGACGCCGGAGACCACGCGGGCGAAGCGCTGGCCGAGGCCGCTGCTGGCACCGGTGACGACCACGACACGGTCGTCGAGTCGGAACCGGTCGAGGGCGCGTTCGGGATCGGACATGGGCGTCGAGCCTAGATGGCGTGGCAAACGATCTCGGTGGCCTTGACGGCGGCCCAGACCTCGGAACCGACCCGCAGGCCCAGTTCTTCGACTGCCGCCGGCGTCACCTCGGCGACGACCGGCAGGGGCCCGTCGAGCACCACCCGGATCCGTTCGAAGGCCGGCTGGAGGTCGGTGACGCCGGCCTGCCAGACGTTGCGGGGGCTTCCGTCCGGCGCCGAGCGGTGGAGGGCCACGGCGGTCGGGGGGACCACGAGGTGGACCGGCCCGTCGGCGGCTTCGGCCAGGACCACGCGTGTTCCGAGGGTGGTCACGGCCATTGCGCCCGAGGCCGTGGCCTCGAGCAGGTTCAGCCCGACCAGCGAGGCGGCATAGCGCGTGCGTGGTCGGCTCCTGACCTGGGCCGGGCTGCCGGCCTGCGTGACGGCACCGGCCTCGAGGATGACCAACCGATCCGCCAGGGTGGCCGCCTCGACGGGGTCGTGGGTGACGAGCAACGTTGCCGGGGCGTTGTCCGCGGCGAGCACGCCGTTGATGAGGTGTCGCGATTCGACGTCGAGGGCCGCCGACGGTTCGTCCAGCAGGAGGACGACCGGATCGGAGGCGAGGGCCCGTGCCAGGGCGACCCGTTGGGCCTGTCCGCCGGAGCATTCGTCGGGTCGACGGTCAGCGATGCCGGTGAGGTCGAGCGCGTCGAGCAGGCCGGCGACCCGGTCGGAGTCGGTGCCGGGGCCGAATCCCACGTTGGCGGCCACGGTCAGGTGCGGGAACAGCAGGCGGTCCTGGGGCACCCAGCCGACGCGGCGGATGTGCGGGGGGAGGAAGGTGCCGGTGCCGGGATCGTCAACCGTGGCACCGTCGATGGCGAGGGTGCCGGAGTCGAGGGCGAGGAGCCCGGCGAAGAGTCGGAGGAGGCTGGTCTTGCCGGCACCATTGGGGCCGAGAACAGCGACCGTTTCGCCGGGCCCGACCTCGAGATCGATGGCGAGTGCCAGGCCACCGACCCGGGTGGATCCGGCCAGGGCCAGAGCGCTCATCGTCCCGGCAGCCATCGGTCGCGCATGGGGAGGAGGACGGCGAGTGCCACGACGAGCATCACGAGGCTCAGGGCCAGGGCCCGCTCGGGCTCCGACTGGAGGGCGAGGAACGTCGCCAGTGGCAGCGTCTGGGTCCGGCCCGGGAGGTTGCCGGCGAAGGTGATCGTGGCGCCGAACTCGCCGAGCGCCCGGGCCCAGGCAAGCGCCAGGCCGGCGCCCATGGCCGGGAGCAGCCGAGGCAGGGTGATTCGGCGCAGCACGGTGAATGGCGGGGCGCCGAGGGTTGAGGCGATGCTCTCGAGGTCGTCGAGTTCGCGTCGAGCCGTGCGGAGCGCCCCCTCGACGGCGATGACGTAGAAGGGGAGTGCGACGAACGTGGCGGCCACGATCGCCCCGGAGAGTGTGAACGGCAGTGTCAGCCCGAACCAGCGGTCCAGCCACTGGCCGACGAGGCCCCTGCGTCCGAGGGCGAACAGCAGCGCCGTGCCGCCGACCACCGGGGGCAGCACCATCGGCAACACGACCAGCGCCCGAACGATGCGTCGGCCGGGCAGGTCGGTGCGGCCCAGTGCCCAGGCGAGCGGCGTGCCGAGCACGAGGACGAACATGGCAGCGATGAGGCTGACGACCAGCGAGACCCGCAGGGCGTCGAGGGTGACGTCGTCGGCCAGCAGGTCGGGCAACGACGACCATGGCATCCGCTGGAGCAGGCCGAGGATCGGCAGCACCAACAGGACCACGGCCAGCCCGGCGAGGGTGAGCAGGAGCCTCCTCATGTGTCGAAGCCGTGGTCGTGGAGAATCTTGATCGCCGCGTCGGAGCGGAGGTAGGACACGAACCGGTCGCCGTCTGCCGTGAGCGATTCGGCCCAGTACTCGACGACGAAGGGAGGGAGATCCACACCGGGGACTCTGTCGATTCCATCGACTGCCAGGACGTCGGTCTGGTAGACGACACCCACGTCTGCTTCACCGAGGGAAAGCCGGGATACCACGGCGCGTACCGACGGCTCCTCGGTGTCGGCAGCGACGGGGAGCCCGAGGGCATGGGTCGCTGCGCCACAGGGAACGTCGATTGCGCAGACGGCCACACGGAGTCGCTCGTCGGCGAGGGAAGCGGTGCTGGAGATCCTGGCCGGGTTTCCGGCCGGTACGGCGAGTACGACCCGGTTGGTTCCAAAGCGGACGGCGTCGGCGCTTGTCGAGACGAGCCTCGCGTCGGCGGTCAGGAATGCGTCGGCGGGGGCGCCGTCGCGAAGTTGGGCGGCGAGGTGGTTCGAACCGCCGAACACCAGCGACACGCCCGTTCCGGCTGCCGCTTCGTAGGCCTCGACGAGTTCGGGGAGGACATCGGTGAGCGACGAGGCGGCGAACACGGTGAGGTCATCGCCCCCGGGACCGTCACTGCATGCCATGGCGGGCAGCAGCAACGCTCCGGCGAGGAGCCAGGCTCCCGCCCGTGGGTCCGCCAACATGTCAACGTGGCCGCTCGACGACGACGTTGGTGGCCTTGACCACGGCGACTGCGAGCACGCCGGGTTCGAGGCCGAGGTCGTCGACCGCCTCGGCGGAGATCAGCGACACGATCCGGTGGGGTCCGGCCTGGACCTCGACCTGGGCCATGACGCCGTCGACCAGCACCCGGGTGACGAGACCGGTGAAGCGGTTGCGTGCGGAGAGTGCGGTGCCCCCCTCTTCGGGGGCCTCGGCCCGTTCCTGGGCCAGGCGGGCCAGGTCGGTGCCGTCGATGAGGCGGTGGCCGCCGTCGGTTCGGTGGGCGGGGAGGCGTCCGCCGTCGACCCAGCGGCGGACCGTGTCGGTGCTCACGCCCAGCAGGTGCGCCGCTTCACCGATCTTGAACTGGCTCATGCAAGGAAATATATGCAAAAACCTTGTCCATGCCAAGCACTACGCTCTTGGGCATGAGCATTCCCGTCACCGGCGATGACCTGACCGCCCGCCTCGAGGAATACGGCAGCGCCTGCTTCCTGGTCACCGTCGGTGCCGATGGCTCACCCAAGGTCGTCCATGTGCCCGTCCTCTGGGACGGCGAGGTACTGCGCTGCACCCCCGGTGCCGGCACCCTGCGCAACCTGGGCGACGGTGGATCGGCCACCCTGGTTTTCCCGGCACCGGTCCCCGACGCCCACAGCATGCTGCTCGACGGCACCGGTCGGGCGAACGGCGACGTGGCTGTCGTCAGCGTCGATGGCGGGGTGCTTCACCGCCCGGTACCTGTCACTCCGGGTGACGAGGTGAACTGCTAGCCCGCACTGTTCCAGTTCGGAGAACCGATCAGGGGGGGAAGGCACTCCCCGCTGCTTCTTGACGTTGATGAAGCCAGGCGGTTACTGGTTTGAAAGACGCCAGGCCGCCGGAAACAGAACGCCTGCCAGGATGGCTTTGATGAAGTCGCCGACTAGGAACGGGGCGACCCCGTAGGCAATGGCGCTGGGCTCGCCGATGCCTGCAGTGAGTGGGATGTTCAATTCCATGGCCAACCATGAGGCACCCATGACATAGATGACCACCGTGCCCGCCAGAATCGCTGGAATCGAGGTACCCAGACGACGGTCTTGGCCTTTCTCGGCCAGTCGGCCCACGAGGTAGGCCGCGACGATGAAGCCGAACAGGTAACCGGCGGTAGATCCGGTCGCTACATCCCAACCACTCGCGCCATCAGCGTAGAACGGCAATCCGACGGCACCCATGAAGAGGTAGAGGAACTGCGAGATGGCACCCCGGTTGGCCCCTAGGGCACCACCGGCCAGGAGCACTGCGAAGGTCTGCCCGGTAATCGGAACCGGAGTGAAACCCAACGGAATCGAGATCTGGGCTGCACCGGCCGTTGCCAGGGCGAACCCGAAGACGGCGACGACATCTCGCACTCGCGACCGGGGAATGATGTCGAGGAGGGTCACTCGTTGGGGCAGCGCAGTGATGGCGGTCATGGATTGAGACTCTTCCTACTCCGTTGGTTGGCCTGTGTCTGAAACCGTATCGGGCGATTCGTTTGTCCGACATAGGTGGGACGGAAGGGGATCATACGACCCAGGACCCCTTGGCTGAATTCGCCAACAGGCGCTTCGGCCGGGAACTGTCGCTGCATATCTAGGTATCCGAGTCGTGCTTTCCTCGCATGCGCTCCTCCAGGTAATGCTCGCGAGCCCTACGCCCCTCAGGATCCCTCAGCCCGCCGGCCAGTCCATCGGCGTCTGACCACGAGCGAACCAAGCCGACCATCTGCTCGGTGACTGCGTTCGTGTGCGCCTTCGTCGCCAGCACGGCGAAGCGGGGACGTGATGCGACGGCTTCGGCGAGTTCGTCCACCTCGTCGTCGAGACGGTCCTCGGCAACTACCCGGTTCAAGAACCCTGCGGCCTTCGCCTCGTCGGCGCCGAAGGGTCGGCAGGTCATGACCAGTTCCTTGGTGAGCGCCGGGCCGATCTCCCGGACAAGGCGTGGGATGCCGCCCCAGGCGAGGGGGATGCCGAGGTCGACCTCGGGGATCGCGAATCGCACGCCCTCGGAAGCAACCCGCAGGTCGCATGCGGCCGCCAGCACGAGCCCACCACCGACCACGTGGCCGTGGAGTCGGGCGATCGTGACCGGGGCCATGTGCTCGAGGGCCTCGGCCATGAGCCGGCCGGTGTCGCCGGGGACGCGGCCACCAGCTGGTGATGTGCCCTCTTCACCGAACGTGCCCAGGTCGAAGCCGGCGCAGAATGCCCGGCCTGTTCCCTCGACAACCACCACGCGCAGGTCGGGTTGGTGGTCGAACCAGTCGGCTGCCGCGATCACCTCGGCCATGGTCTGGTTCGACAGGGCGTTGAGCGCCTCGGGACGGTTCAGCGTGAGGGTGCCCCGACGTCCGTCGCACGTGACGAGAAGATGTTCGAATTCGGTTGGCTGGGAGGTCATGGGGCGGACGGCTCCTCGAGTTCGACGGTTGCAGTGATCGCAGTTCCCTCGCCATCTTCGGTCTCGATCAACGCGATGGAACCGGCCCGGGCGGCAGCGGCGACGTCGTCGAGGGCGAGGCGCAGGTGTTCGATCCGGTCCGCAGGGCAGGCCAGACGACACGAGGTGACCGTCGTGGCAACCGACCTCTTGGCGGCAGTCTTGTGGCGGCGGATCTCAACGAGTGCCTCGGCAGCCACGAGGGCGACCCGGGGATCGCCCGGCTTGTCGTCGTGGATGGCGGCCTCGAGGACTTCATCGGCCCGGGGCCACGGTGCACGGTGCACAGAGCCGGCCTGCCACCAGGACCAGACCTCCTCGGTCGCGAACGGGAGGAATGGTGCGAACAGTCGCAGCAGCGTCGAGATGGCGAGCCACAACGCATGGCGGGCGGAGTCCCGGTCGGCGGGGTCGCCCTCGTAGGCGCGTGCCTTGACCAACTCCACGTGGTCGTCGGTGAAGTTCCAGAAGAATCCCTCCGTGCGCTCGAGCGCCCGGGCGTAGTCGAAGTTGTCGAAGGCGGCCGTGGCCTCGTCGACCAGGCGTGCCAGGCGGGCGAGCATCGCCCGGTCCAGCGGGTGGGTGATCAACGACGGGTCGACTTCGAGGGGGGCGTCGCCGCCGAACCCGAGGGCGAATCTGCTGGCGTTGAGGATCTTGATGGCGAGGCGCCTACCGACCTTCATCTGGCCGTCGTCGAAGGCGGTGTCGGTGCCGGGTCGACCGTTGGCGGCCCAGTAGCGCACGGCATCGGAGCCGTATTCCTCGAGGATGCCCATCGGAGTGACCACGTTGCCCTTGGACTTCGACATCTTCTTGCGGTCGGGGTCGAGCACCCAGCCGCTTATGGCTGCGTGGCGCCATGGCGCCGTGTCCTCCTCGAAGTGCGAGCGCACCACGGTCGAGAACAGCCAGGTTCGGATGATGTCGTGGGCCTGGGGGCGCACATCCATGGGGTAGGTGCGGGCGAAGAGGTCGTCGTCCTCGCCCCAGCCGCACGCAATCTGCGGCGTGAGTGACGACGTGGCCCAGGTGTCCATGACGTCGGGGTCGCCCGCGAAGCCGCCGGGTGCGCCGCGCTGCGATTCGTCGAAACCGGGGGCGGCATCCGCCGTGGGATCGATCGGCAGGTCCGCTTCGGCGGGCGCGATCGGCTGGTCCCACACCGGCTCGCCGTGCTCGTCCAGCGGGTACCAGAGGGGGAGGGGTACTCCGAAGAAGCGCTGCCGGCTGATCAGCCAGTCACCGTTGAGGCCGTCGATCCAGTTCGTGAAGCGGGTCTGCATGTAGGCGGGGTGCCACTGCATCTCGGCGCCACGGGCCACGAGGGTGGTCCCGAGTTCGGTGTCGCGGCCGCCGTTGCGGATGTACCACTGTCGGCTGGTCACGATCTCGAGGGGCTTGTCGCCCTTCTCGAAGAACTTGACCGGATGCGTGATCGGCTCGGGGTCGCCGACCAGTTCGCCGGTCTCGCTGAGGATCTCGACCATCTCCTGCTGGGCCGAGAACACGGTCTTGCCGGCGAGGCGCGTATAGGCGGCCGTGCCCGCCTCCGAGTCGACGCCCTGCGGCGGGTCTGCCTGGAAGCGGCCCTCGCGGTTGACGACGGCCCGCACGGGGAGGTTGAGCTCGCGCCACCAGGTGACGTCGGTGGTGTCGCCGAACGTGCAGATCATGGCGATGCCGGTGCCCTTCTCCGGATCGGCCAGGTGGTGGGCCCGGACCGGGACCTCGACCCCGAACACGGGAGTCGTCACCGTCGTGCCGAAGAGGGGTTGGTAGCGCTCGTCGTCCGGGTGGGCGACCAGGGCGACGCACGACACCACGAGTTCGGGACGCGTGGTGGCGATGAGGAGGTCGTCGCCGTCAGGCAGGTGGAAGGCGAGGTTGACGTACGCGCCGGGGCGTTCGCGGTCCTCGAGTTCGGCCTGGGCGACGGCGGTGCGAAAGGTGACGTCCCAGAGCGACGGCGCCTCGATCTGGTACGCCTCGCCGCGCTCGAGGTTGTGCAGGAACGCCCTCTGGGCGACCCGCTGGCAGCGCTCGTCGATCGTGGCGTACGTCTGCGCCCAGTCGACCGACAGCCCGAGGTGTCGCCACAACTTCTCGAACGCCTTCTCGTCCTCGAGGGTCAGGCGGTGGCAGAGTTCGACGAAGTTGCGCCGGGAGATTTCGTGGTCGCCACGCTTCTTGATGGCCTTGGGGTCGCCGGCGTCGGTCGGTGGGACGAAGTCCGGGTCATGCGGCAGGCTCGGGTCGCAGCGGACCCCGTAGTAGTTCTGGACGCGCCGTTCGGTGGGGAGGCCGTTGTCGTCCCACCCCATCGGGTAGAAGACCTCCCTGCCGGCCATCCGCTGGTAGCGGGCGATGGTGTCGGTGTGGGTGTACGAGAACACGTGTCCGACGTGGAGCGAACCACTGACCGTCGGCGGCGGCGTGTCGATCGAGAAGACCTGGTCCCTCGTGCGGGAGCGGTCGAACCGGTAGGTGCCTGCGGCTTCCCACGCGTTGTCCCAGCGGTCCTCGAGGCCCTCCAGTGTGGGCTTGTCGGGGATCCGTGGCGCAGGGTCGTGCGCGGTGGTCGGAGGAATCGCTCGCTCACTCATGAGGGCCCGAGGTTAGCGGCGCGGGGTGGGGGCGGACCCTGCCCTAGGTTCTCGGCATGCGCGACGATTCGACCGGGGCGGCTGGCGCCACGATCGAACTGCTCCAGGAGTTGATCCGCAACGCCTGCGTGAACGACGGCACCCCCGAGTCGGGCCAGGAGGTCCGCAACGCGGACACGCTCGGGAGCTACCTCTCGACATCGGGTCTCGACGTCGAGCGCTATGAACCCACGCCGGGGCGGGTCTCGCTGGTGGCCCGTATCGAGGGCTCGGACCCCGGTGCACCCTCGCTGTGCCTGATGGGCCACACCGACGTGGTGCCCGTGAACCCGGACGGCTGGTCGCGAGACCCGTTCGGCGCCGAGTTGGTCGACGGCGAGGTCTGGGGTCGTGGTGCCGTCGACATGTTGAACCTCACCGCCTCGCAGGCCGTGGCGTTCCGACGCCTGGCGGATACGGGCTTTCGTCCCCGCGGCGACCTGATCTTCTTTGCCGTGGCCGACGAGGAGCACGGCAGCGCCCACGGCGCCCGCTGGATGGCCGAGCACGAGCTCGACTCGATCCGTGCCGACTACGTCCTGACCGAGAACGGTGGGCTCCACGTCGGGACCTCCGAGGCGCCCGTCGTCTCGATGAACGTGGGGGAGAAGGGTGTCGCCTGGCGGCGCCTGACGGTGCGGGGCACGCCCGGCCACGGCTCGATGCCGTTCCGGACGGACAACGCCCTGGTCAAGGCTGCAGCCGTTGCCCAACGGCTCGCCGACTACCGCCCACCGCCCCGGTTTCACGAGTTGTGGCGGTCGCAGGTTGCCGACCTGGGCCTGCCCGAGGACATGAAGGAGCAGTTGCTCGACGCGGATCGGATCGACGACTTCCTGGCGACGCTCCCGAACGTCGGGGCCGCCGGGCACCTGCACGCCTGTACGCACACGACGTTTTCTGTGAACGCCGCCGAGATGACCGGAAAGACCAACGTGATTCCGGACCGGGTCGTGCTCGACGTCGACATCCGGACCCTGCCCGGTGAGGACGCCGCAGCGGTGCAGGAGCATCTCGACGTGGCATTGGGCGACCTCGCAGGTGAGGTCGAGGTGGCGCCGATCATCGACGACAAGGCGTCGATCAGCCGAACCGACACGCCGCTGTGGGACGCGTTGCTGCGGGCGACCTCGCGCCACTTCCCGGATGCCAGGTTGAGCGCCCAGTTCGTCGTGGGGTTCACCGACGCACGCGTCTTCCGGGAACTCGGTGCGGTGGCCTACGGAGCCGGCCTCCTCAGCCCAGAGATCGATTCGGGGGAGTTCGCCCGGCGCTTCCACGGTAACGACGAGCGCATCGACGTTGAGTCCCTGCGCCTGTCGACGGCGCTCTACGAAGACGTCGCCCGGGACATGCTCGGGTCGTAGCGGACTGGCTGCCGCAGGTCCACCGCATCGTTGGAATCGGCCGGCTGGTTCGAAGCAGCAGCCCGGAAGGCAGGGCGCATTCCGCCGGCCTCGGTGGGAGGTGGGCATCGTCGACGCGCGAGGCTCGTCCCATGGGCGCCTTCTCTCTCGAACTCTCCGACGACCAGGTCCAGTTACGGGACTGGGTCCACGACTTCGCCGCCGACGTGGTCCGGCCCGCCGCCGAGGAGTGGGACCGCCGCGAGGAGACCCCGTGGCCGATCATCGAGGAGGCGGCCAGGATCGGGCTCTACGGCTGGGAGTTCCTCGCCGAGGGCATGTGGAACGACAAGACCGGCCTCACCCTCCCCGTCGCCATCGAGGAGTTGTTCTGGGGCGACGCCGGGATCGGCATGGCGATCATGGGCTCGGGCCTCGCCGCCGCAGGCATCGCCGCTGCAGGCACCCAGGAGCAGATCATGGAATGGGTGCCCCAGTGCTATGGCACCCCCGGCGACCTCCAGATGGGCGCCTTCTGCTCCTCGGAGGCCGATGCCGGCTCCGACGTGTCGGCCATGCGCACCCGGGCCGTCTACGACGAGGCGACCGACGAGTGGGTACTCAACGGCACCAAGACCTGGATCAGCAACGGCGGCATCGCCGACGTGCACGTGGTCATCGCCGTTGTCGACCCGGAGTTCGGCAGTCGGGGCCACGCCTCGTTCGTCGTCCCACCGAACACCCCGGGATTCTCACAGGGTCAGAAGTTCTCGAAGCACGGGATCCGTGCCAGCCACACCGCCGAGGTCGTCCTCGACGACGTTCGAATCCCCGGCTCGTGCCTGCTCGGCGGCAAGGAGAAGCTCGACGAGCGCCTGGCCCGCGTGCGGGAGGGCAAGCCGGGCAACGCCCAGGCGGCCATGCAGACCTTCGAGGCGACCCGGCCCGCCGTGGGCGCCCAGGCGGTCGGCGTGGCCCGTGCCGCCTTCGAGTACGCCCGTGACTACGCGAAGGAGCGGGTGCAGTTCGGCAAGCCGATCGTGCAGCACCAGGCGATCGCCTTCATGCTGGCCGACATGGCGACCGAGATCGACGCCGCCCGGCTGCTGGTGTGGCGGGCGGCGTGGTTGGCGAAGCAGGGCGGGTTCGTCAACGCCGAGGGGTCGATGGCCAAGCTCAAGGCCGGCCGGGTGGCGGTGTGGGCGACGGAGCGGGCCATGCAGATCCTCGGCGGCGCCGGCTACGTCACCGAACACCCTGTCGAGCGCTGGCACCGGGATTCGAAGATCTACGACATCTTCGAAGGCACCGAACAGATCCAGCAGTTGGTGATATCGAGGGCCGTTTCCGGAATGCGCATCGAATAGGGGCGGATCGCCCCCCGTCACTCCACCAGGCCTGCCTCGGTGAACAGGTCGTGCAGCGGGTCGCCGATCGACAGCAGCAGGTCGAAGCCGTGCAACTGTGAACGGAACCGATGCAGCGTATGCGGCAGCTCATCGACCCGGGCCACGTCGAGGTCGATAGCGAACACGACACGACCCTCCTCGAACCAGCCCTTGAGGCCGGGCCGCGAGTGCACGATGCCGTCGATGCGCTGGCGCACGTCGAGTTCGTCCTCGACGTTGGTGGCGAGCACCGTCGAGATCCGCAGCACCTGCTGGTCGACCACGTCGTGGAAGGTGACCCGTACCGCCGGGTTCCCCGTCACCGAGAAGGCGTCCTCGGCGATTGGCGTCACGGACTCGCCGGCCTTTTTCAGGATCTCCGTGGCCTGGGGGATCCGCCTGGTGCAGACGAGGTCCGTCGGCGGGACCCAGGCGGTCCAGTCGTCGGTGGTGACCCGCAGCCACTCGTCGAACATCGCGAGCGCGACCGTTTCCGAGCCCCGTGTCGCGCCACTGACCAGGTCGGTGAGGCCGGTGGGCCAGAACCCGAGTCGGGCCGAGCCGTCGGTTTCCGCCGGAGTCCGGAACGTGGCCTTGTGGCCCCCCGCCATCGACCAGTCGGCCAGGAACCCGATCTCGCCATCGCTGATGCCCAACTCGAGGGGCGGTGGCTCCGCCTGCTCGAGCCCGGTCGGTGGGAGCGATGCCGGGTACAGGCAGTTGAACAGGCGGGCGGCCTCGATGGTCGCCGAAGCGGTCGGCTGCCAGGGATTGGGGAGTTCGTAGCCGGATGGGACCGGCAGGAGGTCGTGGACCGAGTTCGAGCCGTTGCTCCCACGCACGGTTGCATACCGTTTGTCGTCGATCGTGAGCACGCACCCGCCCTCGAGGTTGGCGAGGACGGCGCCGTGGATGACGAGACGCGTGGGCAGCGCCACGGCGAACGACTCGATCCACGGCACGTCGTGCCGGACCTCGACGAGGGTGCCGTCGATGCAGCGCAGTCGCCACTGTGGATCGGCCCCCAGTCCGGGAAAGGGGTGTTGGAGGACCGGCGGGTTGTCCCGGTCGTCCCAGGCCGTGGCCTTGGCGACGCGCACGATTCGCTCCCACTCGTCGGACTCGATGGGAATCTCGATGGTGCTCATACCTGGCCCCCGAGGTGTGGGCCGACGGTCACCTCGACGGGTACGTCGGGCACGGCGACCGGGGCGACCGCCCGACGGGCGGCCCGGTCGGCCTCGGTGGTCCGCCGGTGCGAGCGCCGCTCGCCTCGGCGCTCGAGGCAGAGTTCGTCGAGGCGGAACATGATGGCCTGCATCCTTTCCGGCTCGATGTCGCGGAACCTGTAGTTCCCGGTCTCGGGGTCGATCGATGCCCAGTCGTGGCCGAAGACGCCGTCGAGGCCGACGTCCTCCAGGAGGCGGCGCAACTGTCGCAGTCGGACCCGTTCAGGATCGGCGCTGTTCGAGCGGTTGGTGCTGGATGCCTGGTTCGTGGCTTCTTCGTGAATGGTCAACTTGCCTCCTGTATGGGGGGGTGATCGAAGGAATCCCCAGTAGTAGAGGGGAGTACGTGGCTGCTGTGACAAGGAAAATTCAGTCGGCGTCGAGGCCGTTGTCTTCTTCGTCCTCGACCCCGGTTGTGCCCGATTCCTGGTCCCGCAGGCGGGCATCCCGCCAGGCCCGAAGCAAGTCGTCGTCGTTCGAGAATCGCCCGAGTCCCTCGTGGCCATCGCCTGTGGAACGCCAGTAGAGGCCCTGCTGCCCGAAGAGTTGGTGCGTCGGGTCCTCCTTCATCGGCTCGTCAGGTGGGAAGTAGCAGAAGGGCTCCATGTGCTCGATGACATCGACATGGATGTGCCAACCGTCGATGCAGATCCCCCATTTGCATTCGCCATCGCAGGCAGTCGGTTCGAGTGAATCCAGCCACTCTCTGATCTGTGCCTCTTCCTCGGCGGCGGCCTCCTGTTCGCGTTCGTCGATGCAGTTGCCGGTTCTCCATGCCGTGATCGCCTCTTCGTGGGAGTCGAAACGGTCCATGGCATGCCATCCGTGGTCGTCGTGGGACCA